>Ga0170475_100950046_pt1 | contig 16895 bp, 16 predicted proteins | sample Soicark_Litter_5_FD_111474 | JGI IMG/M metagenome (GOLD analysis project Ga0170475, IMG submission 111474) | Avena fatua rhizosphere microbial communities from Hopland, California, USA. Combined Assembly of 48 SPs
AACAAGTACCTCACCAACCGCGGCATCAAGGACACCGGCGACCAGCACGTCTGGGCGTTCCTCGGAGACGGCGAGATGGACGAGGTCGAGAGCCGCGGCCAGCTGCAGGTCGCCGCCAACGAGGGCCTCGACAACCTCACCTTCGTGATCAACTGCAACCTGCAGCGTCTCGACGGCCCGGTGCGAGGCAACGGCAAGATCATCCAGGAGCTGGAGTCGTTCTTCCGCGGGGCGGGCTGGAACGTCATCAAGGTCATCTGGGGCCGCGAGTGGGACGACCTGCTCGCCCGCGACACCGACGGCGCGCTGCTCAACATCATGAACGCCACCCCGGACGGCGACTACCAGACGTACAAGGCCGAGTCCGGCGCGTACATCCGCGAGAACTTCTTCGGCCGCGACGAGCGCGCCGCCGCCCTCGTCAAGGACCTCTCCGACGACGAGATCTGGCACCTGCGCCGCGGTGGCCACGACTACCGCAAGGTGTACGCGGCCTACAAGTCGGCCATGGAGCACAAGGGCCAGCCCACCGTCATCCTCGCGAAGACCGTCAAGGGCTACGGCCTCGGACCGCACTTCGAGGGCCGCAACGCGACCCACCAGATGAAGAAGATGACGCTGGAGAACCTCAAGACCTTCCGCGACACCATGCAGATCCCGATCACGGATGCGCAGCTCGAGGAGACCCCGTACCTGCCCCCGTACTACCACCCGGGTCAGGACGACGAGACGATCCAGTACATGCTCGAGCGCCGTCGCAGCCTGGGCGGTCTGCTGCCCGAGCGGCGCACGACCCACACGTCGATCACGCTGCCTGAGGAGTCGACCTACGCCCTGCCGCGTAAGGGCTCCGGCACGCAGGAGATCGCCACGACCATGGCGTTCGTGCGTCTGCTGAAGGACCTGCTGCGGGCGAAGGACTTCGGCAACCGCATCGTGCCGATCATCCCCGACGAGGCGCGCACGTTCGGCATCGACGCGTACTTCCCGACCGCGAAGATCTACAACCCCAACGGGCAGCACTACACCTCCGTCGACCGGCAGCTGCTGCTGGCCTACAAGGAGAGCCCTCAGGGGCAGATCGTGCACGTGGGCATCAACGAGGCCGGCGCCATGGCGGCGTTCACCGCCGCCGGCACGTCGTACTCCACGCAGGGCGAGCCGCTGATCCCGATCTACATCTTCTACTCGATGTTCGGCTACCAGCGCACGGGAGACGCGATGTGGGCGGCGGGCGACCAGATGGCGCGCGGGTTCATCATCGGCGCCACCGCCGGTCGCACCACGCTCACCGGCGAGGGCCTGCAGCACGCCGACGGACACTCGCCGCTGCTGGCGTCGACCAACCCGGCGACCGTGTCGTACGACCCCGCGTACGGCTACGAGATCGCGCACATCGTGCGCTCCGGTCTCGAGCGGATGTACGGCGGGTCGCACCCCGACCCCGACGTCATGTACTACATCACCGTGTACAACGAGCCGCTCGTCCAGCCGGCCGAACCGGAGGATGTCGACGTGGACGGCATCGTGCGCGGCATCCACCGCATCAAGCCCGGCACGGGTGACGGCCACAAGGCCCAGCTGTTCGCCTCGGGCGTCGGCGTGCCCTGGGCGCTGGAGGCGCAGGAGCTGCTGCAGAAGGACTGGGGCGTGAGCGCCGACGTGTGGTCGGTGACCTCGTGGAGCGAGCTGCGCCACGACGGCCTCGCCGTCGACGAGCACAACTTCCTGCACCCCGAGGAGGAGCCGCAGACGGCCTACCTCACGCAGAAGCTGCAGGGCGCCGAGGGCCCGGTCATCGCGGTCAGCGACTTCATGCACGCCGTGCAGGACCAGATCCGCCCGTGGGTGCCCAACCCGTACTACACGCTGGGCGCGGACGGCTTCGGGTTCTCTGACACGCGCGCCGCCGCACGCCGGTTCTTCAAGATCGACGGGCCGTCGATGGTCGTGCGCACCCTGCAGGCTCTGGCGGACGAGGGCCGGGTCGACCGCTCGGTCGTCGGACAGGCGATCGAGAAGTACCGCCTCTTCGACGTGAACGCCGGCACCAGCGGGAACGCGGGCGGCGAGAGCTGATCCTGTGAGCAGTACCGCCCAGCAGGCCATGGATAAGGCCGCGACACTCGCCTGGCTGCGCCGGATCTCCGGCGACATCGCCACGGTGACGATCAAGCGGCTCGAGGACACCCTGCCCTGGTACGCCGACATGCCACCGGCCCGGCGCTCCGCCGTCGGGCTGGTGGCCCAGGCCGGCATCACCTCGTTCATCCAGTGGTACGAGGACCCGACATCCCCCCCGTGGATCGCCGCCGACATCTTCGCCGCCGCTCCCCGAGAGCTGCTGCGCAGCGTCAGCCTGCAGCAGACGCTGCAGCTGATCCGCGTCACGGTCGAGGTGACCGAGGAGCGCGTCGCCGGACGCGGTGAGGATCTGCGCGAGGCGATCCTGCTGTACTCCCGCGACGTCGCGTTCGCGTCGGCGGACGTCTACGCGCGCGCCGCTGAGGCGCGCGGTCTGTGGGACGCCCGGCTCGAGGCGCTCGTCGTGGACTCGATCCTCACCGGCGAGGCCGACGAGGAGCTGCCCAGCCGGATCGCCGCGCTGGGCTGGCACGGGCACGGCGAGGTGTGCGTCATCGTCGGCACCACACCCCCGCAGTTCGATGTCGATCTGGTGCGCCGCACCGCACGGCGACTGTCGGTCGACGTCCTCATCGGCGTGCAGGGCTCGCGCCTCGTGCTGGTGATCGGGCGCGCGCGCGTGCCCGGCAAGGAGGAGGAGGGCGAGGATCTGCCGTTCAGCGAGATCGCGCAGCGTCTCGAGCCGTCCTTCGGACCGGGGTACGTCGTGCTCGGCCCGCCCGTCTCCGCGCTCGTCGATGCCGGGCAGAGCGCCCGCGCCGCCCTCGCCGGTTTCGCGGTCGCACGCGCGTGGCGGGGTGCACCGCGCCCGGTCGAGGCGGACGACCTGCTTCCCGAGCGCGCCCTCGCCGGCGACACGCTGGCCAAGCAGACGCTGATCGAGCGGATCTTCCGTCCACTGCAGGCGCATTCCACGGATCTCGTCACGACGCTGTGGAGCTATCTCGACAACGGTCGCTCGCTCGAGGCCACCGCCCGCGAGCTGTTCGTGCACCCCAACACGGTGCGCTATCGGCTCAAGCGCGTGACCGAGGTGATCGGCTGGGACGCCACCGGTCCGCGCGAGGCGCTCATCCTGCAGACCGCGCTGATCCTCGGGTCGATCGGAGCCGCAGAGCCGGCACGCCGCCGCGCCATCGCCCGCCGCCGCTGAGGCCACGACCGGGCACGCCCTGCCAGAGGGTGTGCGCCACGCACAACCGATTCGCGGATTGTTGTGATGTTTCATCCACCATGTCCGGCGAATCGTTGGCAGACTGGTCTGGTGATTGTCGTCGCATCGCCCGGACAGGGTTCCCAGACTCCCGGATTCCTCGCACCCTGGCTGGAGCTGGACGGCGTCGCCGACCAGCTGGCCGCGTACTCCGAGGCCGCCGAGGTCGACCTGGTCGCACACGGCACCGAGTCGGACGCCGACACGATCCGTGACACCCGCATCGCTCAGCCGCTCATCGTCGCCGCGTCGCTGATCGCCGCCGACCAGCTGACCCGTCGCGCCGGTCGCCGCGCCGACGGCGTCGCCGGACACTCGGTCGGCGAGCTCGCCGCCCTCGTCGGCGCGCAGGTGCTGCAGGCGGAGGACGCGATGCGACTGGTGGGCATCCGCGGCCGGGCGATGGCGGATGCCGCCGCGCAGACGCCCACCGGCATGAGCGCGGTGCTCGGCGGTGACGCCGACGACGTGCTCGCCCTGCTCGGGGACCTCGAGCTGACGCCGGCGAACTACAACGTCGCGGGCCAGATCGTCGCAGCGGGAGCACTCCCCGCTCTCGCACAGCTGGCCGAGCGCGCGCCCCGCGGAGTGCGGGTCATGCCGCTGCAGGTCGCCGGCGCGTTCCACACCTCGTACATGGCCGAGGCCGTCGACGCCCTGCGCGCGGCCGTCGCCGACGTCGCAGCCGCCGACCCGAGCACCACGCTCTGGTCGAACCGCGACGGAGCCGTCGTCGACAGTGGAGCTGATGCCCTCGAGCGCATCGTCACCCAGGTCTCCTCGCCGGTCCGCTGGGACCTGTGCATGGAGTCGTTCGCCGCGGCCGGCATCACCGGGTTCATCGAGGTCGCCCCCGCCGGGGCGCTCGTCGGACTCGCGAAGCGGGGCCTGCGCGGCATCCCGAACGTCGCGGTGAAGACCCCCGACGACCTCGACGCAGCCGCGGAGCTGCTGAATGGAGCAGACTCGTGAGCACCCTCAAGCAGGCGACGGGCGCGGCCCACACGCGCATCTACTCGGTCGGCGCCGCGCGCGGCGAGAACGCCGTGCCCAATGAAGACCTCGTCGGCCCCATCGACTCGAGCGACGAGTGGATCCGCCAGCGCACCGGCATCATCACCCGCACTCGCGCCGTGCCAGAGACCAGCGCGATCGAGCTGTCCGCCGACGCCGCGAAGGAGGCGGTGGAGCGCTCCGGCATCGACCCCGCCGAGATCGACCTCGTGATCGTCGCGACCATCAGCAACCCCAAGCAGACGCCCTCGGTCGCTGCGATCGTGGCGGATCGGATCGGTGCCACGCCGGCGGCCGCCTACGACATGAACGCCGCGTGCGCCGGATACGCCTACGCCGTCGCGCAGGCCGACGCGCTCATCCGCGCGGGAGCCGCCCGCCACGCGGTCGTGATCGGCGCCGAGAAGCTCTCGGACGTCGTCGACCCGACCGACCGGAGCATCTCCTTCCTGCTCGGCGACGGCGCCGGTGCGGTCGTGATCGGCCCGAGCGAGACGCCCGGCATCTCGGCCACGGTCTGGGGCTCCGACGGCTCGAAGGCCGACCTCGTGGGCATGAACCACACGCTCACGGAGTTCCGCGACGGCAAGGCGCCGTGGCCCACCCTGCGCCAGGAGGGCCCGCGGGTCTTCCGCTGGGCCGTGTGGGAGATGGCCAAGGTCGCGCGCGAGGCGCTCGAGAGGGCCGGCGTCGAGGCATCCGACCTCGCCGCGTTCATCCCGCACCAGGCGAACCTGCGAATCATCGAGGAGTTCGCCAAGCAGCTGAAGCTGCCCGAGACGACCGTCATCGCCCGAGACATCGAGACCACCGGCAACACGTCGGCCGCATCGATCCCGCTCGCCACCCACCGCCTGCTCGAAGAGCACCCCGAGCTCAGCGGTGGTCTGGCGCTGCAGATCGGCTTCGGCGCCGGACTGGTCTTCGGCGCGCAGGTGGTCGTGCTTCCCTGATCGGGTGCGCGCCTTCCCTAGACTGGTCAACGGTTCCAACCCATTCCGAGAAAGAGGAAACACCATGGCTCTCACCCACGACGAGGTCCTCGCCGGCCTTGCTGAGCTGGTCACCGACGAGACCGGCATCGACGCGTCCGAGGTTCAGATGGAGAAGTCGTTCACCGACGACCTCGACATCGACTCGATCTCGATGATGACGATCGTCGTCAACGCCGAGGAGAAGTTCGGCGTCACCATCCCCGACGACGAGGTCAAGAACCTGAAGACCGTCGCCGACGCCGTCAACTTCATCGTCGCCGGCCAGGAGTAAGACCCGTCGATGCCACCCCCGCGGACCGCGGGGTGTGGCATCTCCTTCCCGCACGCACCCCTCCTCACGAAGGACCCCCATGACCAAGCGCATCGTCGTCACCGGCATCGGCGCCACCTCCGCGCTGGGCGGCACGGCTCCCGAGAACTGGACGAACCTGCTCGCCGGCCAGTCCGGCACTCGCACGCTGGCACACGAGTGGATCGAGAAGTACCAGATCCCCGTGCACTTCGCCGCGGAGGCCATCGTCCGTCCCGAGGAGGTGCTGCCCCGTCACGAGGCGAAACGCCTCGACCCCTCGACGCAGTTCGCCCTGATCGCGGCCCGCGAGGCGTGGGAGGACGCCGGTGCGCCCGACGTCGCCCCCGAGCGCCTGGGCGTGGACTGGGCGACCGGCATCGGCGGCGTGTGGACGCTGTTGGATGCCTGGGACACCCTGCGTGAGAAGGGCCCGCGGCGCGTCATGCCGCTGACCGTGCCGATGCTCATGCCGAACGCCGGCGCCGGGAACCTGTCGCTGCACTTCAACGCCAAGGCGTACGCCCGCACGGTGGTGAGCGCCTGCGCGTCGAGCACCGAGTCGATCGCGAACGCGTACGAGCACCTGCAGGACGGCCTCGCCGACGTCGTCATCGCCGGTGGTGCCGAATCGGCGATCCACCCCATCACCATGGCGTCGTTCGCGTCGGCGCAGGCGCTGTCCCGCCGCAACGACGACCCGGCCACGGCATCCCGCCCCGGTGCGATCGACCGCGACGGGTTCGTGATGGGAGAGGGCGGTGCGGCCCTCGTGCTCGAGACCGAGGAGCATGCCGCGGCGCGCGGCGCGAAGATCTACGCGTACGTCGTCGGCGGCGGTGTGACGGCCGACTCGTACCACATCACCGGAAACGACCCCGAGGGCGCCGGCGCCGCACGCGCCGTCGAGGCGGCCCTCGCCCAGGCCGGCGCCTCGCCCGACGAGGTCGCGCACATCAACGCGCACGCCACCTCCACCCCGGTCGGCGACCCCAACGAGTACGAGGCGCTCAAGCGCGTGTTCGGCGACCGGATCGACGAGATCCCGGTGTCTGCCACCAAAGCGTCCACGGGCCACCTGCTCGGCGGCACCGGCGCGCTCGAAGCGGTGTACACCATCCTCGCGCTGCGCGACCGCGTCGCACCGCCCACGATCAACATGACCGAGCCCGACCCGGCGGTGCCGTTCAAGCTCTCGACCTCGCCGCAGCCGCTGGGCGACGGCGAGCTGCTGGCGATCAGCAACTCGTTCGGCTTCGGCGGTCACAACGCCGTCGTTGCGTTCCGCAGCGCCTGACGCGCGTCCCGCCGGCAGACACGACAAAGCCCCCGCCTTCCCCGGCGGGGGCTTCTGTCCGATGCGGGAGATTCGCTTCCTCGGTTCCCGGGTGCAGTCACCGGGTCCCGCTACTCGCGCCTCTCCCGCACGTCTCCTCTGCTCCGGCCGTCCCGGCCGGGAGCGCGCTATCCGACCTTGTGCAGCCAGACGACGTGCGTGTCGTCACCGGCGTGGCGGAACGGCTCGAGCTCCTCATCCCAGGCGGAGCCGAGAGCGACGTCGAGCTCGCGCTGCAGCTCCGCGGCGTTCCCGGCGGCGATCTCCATCGCGTAGCGGATGCGGTCCTCGCCGATGACGATGTTGCCGGCCGAATCGGTCTGCGCGTAGTGGATCCCGAGATCAGGCGTGTGCAGCCACCGCCCGCCCTCGCTGCCCGGCGTCGGATCCTCCGACACCTCGAAGCGCAGATGCTCCCATCCGCGGATCGCGGTCGCGAGAGCGGCGCCCGTGCCGGCCGGGGCGTCCCAGTAGAACTCCGCGCGGCGAGTGCCCTGCTGCACGGGCTGGTCGCTCCACTCGAAGTTGACGGCACGACCGATAGCGCGTCCCACCGCCCATTCGAGGTGCGGGCAGAGCGCGCGAGGAGCGGAGTGGATGAACACCACTCCGCGTGCGTATCCCGTCGCCATGATCTCTCCGTTTCATCAGGTACGTCTTCCCCTACGACCTGATCCGAAGATGCGGCGAACTATGCGGTTGTACCGCGATTATCACCCAGAACAGCGCGAATCACAAGCGTGTCATTCCGGACGACACGACGGCCCCGGTCGGGATGACCGGGGCCGTCGAGCGATCGAGCGCGGGCTGCTTACGCCTCGCTCATCGCGAGCTTGGCCTGCTGGCCCTTCGCGGCGTAGTAGGCGGCGCGGGCGGCGTCGCGACGGGCCTGCTCCGCGTAGCCGGCCTCGAGCACGTCCTGCGGCACCTCGACCTGCTCGTGCTGGTCGGTGCCGTGGTACTTCTCGATGTACGCGTCGAGCTCGGGGCCCGACTCCCACGAGGTGATCAGGCAGTAGCGCGGCTCGGTGCCGTTGTGGGTGGTGGCGTGCCACAGACGCTGGGTGTCGACGATGAGCTGGGCACCGGCCGGAAGGGCGATGCGGTACTCGACGCTCGGGTCGGTGCGGTTCTCACGCAGGACGAAGTAGCTGTCCTTGTCGTCGGTGAGGTTGAAGAATCCGCGCACGACCCAGCCGGTGCCGTCCGGGTTCAGCCGGTTGTTGTCGTCCTGGTGGAGGTTGTAGAGGCACTCTCCGTAGGGCGTCGGCTGCAGCTCGATGACGCGGCAGCGACCGACGTTGGCACCCGGCTCCTTGGCGCGAGCCGTCAGCGTGGGAGCGATCTCGGTCTGCGAGTCGATCCAGACGCCGTCCTTGTCGGTGCGCGGCGGCTTGTGGTTCCAGAAGCCGTTGCACTCGATCTCGCCCTTTGCACTGGCGAGAGGCGAGAAGCGGGTGTCACCCGAGGACTTCCAGTCGACATACTCGATGTCGAGCCACTCCTTCGGGTCCATCTCCCCGCCGTACGGGTCGAGGATGACGAATCCCTTGTCTTCGAGGGCTGCGGACTTGATGTATCCCATGATCTGAGTCATGTCCTTTCGTAATGGGCCAGCACGTTTTAACAGGCCCTACTTAGGCAAGCCTACCTCGGCCGTCTGGGCGGACCCCGGCGGCACGACCGGAGAAAATCGCCCGGGCTAGACTCGATCCGGCGGACCGTCACACCGCCGTTCGGAGGAATCACGCAGCCATGGCACCGGCGACCAATGTCGACGCACACGCGACCGGAACGATCGAGTGGCTCTCCGCACCGACGACGAACATCGTCGTCCCGGTCTATCAGCGCCAGTACCGCTGGGACATCGGAGGGTGCGAGAAGCTGCTGTCCGACATCCGGGCGGTGGCCGGAGAGGATGCCGGGCACCGTCATTTCATCGGCTCCATCCTGTCCGGACGCGACGGCGCGTCGGGTGCGGATGCCGCCGACGATCTGATCCTCATCGACGGTCAGCAGCGGATCACGACGATCATGCTGCTCATCGCGGCGCTGCACCATGCGGTCCGCGACAGCGACCCGCAGCTGGCGTCCGAGCTGCAGCGCGTCCTCGTGCGCGCCGACGACCCGACGCGCACCAAGCTGCGCCCGCATGACGCCTGGGCCGGCCTCTACGAATCCGTGGTGCTCGATCGGCGCGACGACGTGGAACGCGAATCCCGCTTCGACGACAACTACGCGTTCTTCCGCAGCCAGGTGCACGCAGACGAGGCGCGCGCGGTCTGGCAGGGCCTGCAGCGGCTCGAGCACGTGTCGATCACTCTGGGGCCGCAGGCCAGCGCACAGCAGATCTTCGAGAGCCTGAACTCCACCGGGCAGCCGCTGCGCGATCACGAGCTGATCCACAACTACATACTGATGGGACTCTCGCACGCCGAGCAGCAGCGCATCGAGCGGGAGTTCTGGCTGCCGATCGAGCAGCACACGGGTGAGACCATCGGAGCCTTCTGGCGGCACTTCCTCCTGATGCTGACCGGGCGCGAGATCGATGCGGCCGGCGAGCACGGCGTCTACGCGGCGTTCCGCGGCTCGTTCCCGCGCCTCGATATCGATCACCTCCGCGCCGACGCAGCGGTCTGGCGAGCCTACGCCGAGATCTACGGCATCCTGCTCGATCCCTCCCTCGAGGCGGACGCGGGGCTGCGCGCGCAGCTGCTGCTGGTGAACACCTTCGGACGCACCTCGTACCCCCTCGTGATGAGCGCCTACGGCGACTATCGCCGGGGCCTCATCCCCCGCGAGCAGCTCATCGACGTGCTGGAGTGGGTTCAGGCGCTGTTCCTGCGCCGGGCGATCGTCGGGCTTCCCGCCGATCGCCTCATCGCCCGACTGTGCCGTGCCCGAGCCGAGGGGCATGACGCCCTCATGCGCGCCATCGGCCGCATCACGCCCTCGGACGAGCGGGTCAGCGCGGTGCTGAAGTACGGCGAGCTATCCCATCCCGCATATGTGCTCGGGCGGATCGAGGGCGTCGAGGATCTGTCCGACCACGACGTCGAGACCATCGTCCCGCCCGTCCCCGCGACGACCTGGAGCGGCGACGGCATCCGTCCGTGGAACGAGTACAGCGAGGACGAGCAGAACGCGCACCGCGCGCTGACGCCCACCCTCGGCAACCTCACCCTGCTGGAGGACTCGCTCACCCTGCGCGTCTTCGGCGCATCGTTCCCCGAGAAGCGCGATCTCGCGTACGCTCGCAGCTCGGTCGCAGCCACCAGAGAGCTGGCGGAGGTGCCGGCGTGGAACACCGCCGCGATCGCCGCGCGCACCGTGCGGCTCACCGCCGAGCTGCTGCGGATCTGGCCGCGCCCGGACGTGGGCGAGATCGACGACGACGGGCTCACCCCTGTGCTCGACGCGGTGCGCCGCCGAGGTTGGCCGGCCGGCTGGGACCGGGAGTTCGACTACTGCGAGTATCGCGGCGAGCACTGGGAGATCAAGGACGTCCGCGCCCTGTTCAACCGCATCTTCCGCCGCGCATGGACCGACGACCGCCCCGCAGCCCTGGCGTACAGCGCGAAGCACGGTGGTCCGATCTACGACGAGATGGCGTGGAAGGGCCAGTGGGATGAGTTCGATGCATCGCACTTCCTCTACATGGGATGGGACTCGCACTACATGATGACGGCCCTGCAGGGAGTGCTGGAGGAGTCCGGCATCGCCGCCGAGGTCTTCGTGAAGTACTCGTACATAGGGAACGTGATGTGATGACTGCCACGACCGTCGTCCGGCGCATGCAGGACCTCACCGTCGAAGAGCACACGCTCACCCTCCCCCTCGTCTGGGGCGACGCCGACGACACGCGCACGATCGACGTCTTCGCGGCGGTCGTCAGCCGCGAGGGCGGCGAGAACCTGCCCTACCTGGTCTTCCTGCAGGGCGGGCCCGGCCACGAGGCGCCCCGCCCGTTCCATTCCCCGTCGAGTCCGTCGTGGCTGGATGCCGCCCTCGCCGACCACCGGGTGGTGTTGCTGGATCAGCGCGGCACGGGCCGCTCGACGCCGGTCGGCGACGCAGATCTCGCGCGCGGCGCCGAGGCGGTCGCCGAACACCTCACGCACCTGCGCGCGGATGCCATCGTCCGCGACTGCGAGGCAGTGCGCCGGCATCTCGGCGCAGAGCGCTGGAGCGTGCTCGGGCAGTCGTTCGGCGGGTTCACCGCCCTCGCGTACCTGTCGACCGACGCGTCGTCGCTCGAGCGCGTCTACATCACGGGCGGACTGAGCACCCTCGACCGCACCCCCGACGAGGTGTACGCCCTCTGCTACGACAAGATGCGGGACGCCTCCGAGCGGTACTACCGGCGCTTCCCCGAGCACCGCGACCGCATGCGCCGCCTGGCCGACCTCGCGCTCGCCGGGAGGATCACGCTGCCGGACGGCGAGATCGTGTCGCTGTCCCGACTGCGGTCGGTCGGGTCGGCGCTGGGCACGAACGACGGCTGGCAGGCGCTGTGGTCGCTGCTCGAGCTGGATCCGTTCTCGAACGCCTTCCGCCACGACCTCGCCGCCGCGATGCCGTACGACGGGCGCAATCCGCTCTATTACGTGTTCCACGAGTCCAGCTACGCCTCCGGTCACGCCACTCGCTGGTCGGCCGAGCGCGTCGAGCCGGCCGACTTCGCAGCCGACCCGACCCTGTTCACCGGCGAGCACATCCGCCGCGACTGGACAGAGACCGTTCCCGCCTTCCGCCCCTGGCGCGACGTCGCGCTCGCGCTGGCCGAGCACGAGTGGCCGAGGATCTACGACGCGGCCGCCGTGCAGGCATCCGGAGCGGTCGGCGCAGCCGCGGTCTATGTCGATGACGTGTACGTGCCGTACGAGTTCTCGATGGAGACCTCGCGCCTGCTGCCCGGCGTGCGCACCTGGGTCACCAGCGAGCACGAACACAACGGTCTGCGAGCCGGCGACGTGCTGCCGCGCCTGATCGACCTCGCGCACGACCGTCGCGTGCGCTGAGCGGACGGCTCAGGCCGTCTGGTCGCGGTCGTCGTCATCGGCGGGCACGTCGATGCTCTGCTCGATGACGTCGGCGGGGTTCGCCGCCACCCCGTCCGGCACGGGCTCGGTGGTGGTGCGCTCGGGGTCGCGCGGCGGCTCCACCGCATCGCGCCGCTGCTCCAGGGCATCCGCCTCGGGGATGTCCGTGGTCGGATCGTGTCGCTGATCGGTCATCTCGTCCTCCTCCGCGCTGGGTACCAGCGTGACGGGCGCCCCGTCGGCCGTCAAGGCCCTGTCGGCCCTGCCGGTGCCGGGCTACCGTGACCGGATGACGCCGCATGATCCTCCCGCCCCTGACGTGTCGCGCATCCGGGTCGGAACCTCCGGCTGGCGATATCGCTCGTGGCGCGGGGACTTCTATCCCGAAGGACTGGTGCAGCGTGCGGAGCTGGCGTACATCGGCGAGCACTTCTCGACCGTCGAGCTGAACGGGTCGTTCTACTCGCTGCAGCGCCCGCAGAGCTATCTGCGCTGGCGCGAGGCCGTTCCCGATCGGTTCACGTTCGCGGTGAAGGGGTCGCGGTACATCTCGCACATGCTGCGCCTGCGTGACACCACGACCGCACTGGCCAACTTCTTCGCGTCCGGCGTGCTCGCTCTGGGACCGACACTCGGCCCGATCCTCTTGCAGCTGCCCGAGCGGCAGGAGTTCGAATCCGACGTCCTCGAAGCGTTCCTCGCCGCGCTGCCGCGCACCACGGCCGAAGCGAGGGCGCTCGGGCGGCAGCACGACGAGCGCATGAACGGACGCACCTGGCTGGAGGATGTCGAGGATAGTCCGCTGCGCTACGCACTCGAGCCGCGCTCCGACACCTTCGACGATCCTCGCGCGGCGGACATCCTGAATCGGCACGGCGTGGCCCTCACCGTCGCGGACACCGCCGGCAGATGGCCGCGGTTCGACCCCGGTGACGCGAGTCTGGTCTACGTGCGACTGCACGGCGCAGCGGAGCTGTACATCAGCGGCTACACCGCCGAGGAGCTGCAGGAGTGGGCCGACCGCTGTCGCAGCTGGGCGAGCGCAGGGCGCGATGTGTGGGTCTACTTCGACAACGATGCCCGAGGGCACGCGCCGCACGATGCGCGCTCCCTCGCGCGCCTGGTCGGCGACACTCCGCGCATCTGATCACCTGCGCGCATCTGATCACCTGCGCGCACGCGACCGCCGACGCTCATCGGCGCGATCGGCGCAGTCGGCGCGCCAGGCGCTCGTCGGCCACGTCGTTCTCGGCCGTCTTCTCGAGTCGCTCGGTGTCGCGCAGCGGCACCTGCAGCTCGCGCTCGGCGGGCACGCCCCGCCGCAGCTCTCGCACGCGCTCGAGCTCGGCGTCGAACAGTGCGCCCACGAGCAGCGCGATGTTGCCGATCCACAGCCACAGCAGGAAGATCACGACGCCGGCGAACGATCCGTAGAGCCGGTCGTAGTCGGCGAGGTTGCCGACGTAGAAGCCGAAGCCGACGGATGCCAGGGCGAACGCCGCGATCGCGACCAGGGCCCCCACGCTCATCAACCGGAACCGAGGGTGGGCGATGTTCGGTGCGAAGTAGTACAGGATCGCCACGATCAGGCACACCACGAGCACGACGGCGGGCCACCGGCCGACGCGCCACACGGTCAGCGCGACCTCCCCCGCGCCCAGCGACCTGCCCAGCGACTGCGCCAGCGGCCAGCTCAGCGCCGCCAGGGCGCAGGCGATCGTGACGAGCACGAAGACGGCGAACGTCACGAGCAGGTGCGTCGGCTTCGCCTTCCAGAACATGCGCCCCTCGGGCACGTCGTAGATCCGGTTCATCGCGCGTCCCAGAGCGGTGACGTATCGGGCGACCGACCACAGGGCGAACACGAGGGCGAGCACGAGCAGCCAGCCGGCTCCCGCCGTCGAGGCGACCTGCTCCAGCGGTCGGCGCAGCGCCTGGACGATGTCCGCCGGCGCCACCTCGCCCAGCAGGTCGAGGACGGCGTTCGCGGCTCCCCGCTTCTCACCGAAGACTCCGATGACCGCGAACGCCGCGATGAGGGCGGGGAACATGGCGAGGATCGCGTAGAACGTCAGCCCGGCCGCCGCATCCGGGCAATAGGTGCGGAAGAAGCCTCGCGCCACGCGCCGGACGATCAGCGCCATCGCCTGCCGACGCTCGCCGTCACGCTGCACTTCGGGATCCCGCCCATCTGACGCCATGGGTTCAGGATGCCGCATCGCGGCGGCCCGGGCATCCGCCTTGCGTCCGGTCCGACCGCGATGCTACCGCGCGGCGTGCGCCGGTCAACCCCGTTGCCCGCCCGGCTCACTCCGGGCACGGTGGAAGCGGAAAGGAGCAGACATGTCGAACGTCCACGAACAGCCCGATGAGGAGCCCACCGCGGAGGAGCTCGAGGAACCCAGCACCGAGAAGGAGCCCGGCGAGGAGCCCAAGGTCGAGCACCCGGACGACCCCGAGCCCGACCACGAAGCGGTGGGCATCGGCGTCATCGGCGGCCCGCAGGCCGACACCGCCGACGAGGGGTCCGCTTCCGGTTCGGACTCCGCTCAATCCGGCTGACCCGCTTCGCGCAATGAGCTGCGGCCCGCCTGCCAGGCGTGCAGGATGTGCTCGCCCGCCCATCCGTCGACGGTGAGGCAGGCCGCGGCTCCGAAGAGGATGTCGTCGAGGAGCTCCGGCGAGTCCTCGGCCAGCGAGCCGGCCAGGTCGCGCGCCGCGATCTGCTCGTGCACCGCATCGGCTTCGACGTGCTCGTCGTAGTACGCCGCCACGTCGTCCCGGAAGCCGAGCCGCCTCAGCCCCTCGGCTATCGCCCGACTCGGCAGCGAGGAGGTCATCTCGAAGGCTGCCAGGTGACCCACCACGGCGCCCTGCAGTCGGCGGTTCAGCGCGAACATCGTCATCAGATTGAACGAGGCGAAGGTGATCGCCGGCACGGCGTCGATGTACCCGCCGTAGGTGTCGTCGAGTCCGGCGCCGCGCATCGCGTCGGCGAACATCACCTGGTGCATGCGCTCCCCCCGACCCCCGCCGTACTCGTCGGCCTGGATCTCGATCAGCGCCGCCTTGGCTCGGCCGGTCAGTCGAGGAATCGCCCACGAATGCGCGTCGGCCTCGCGGAGCGTGTAGATGCTGCGCTGCATCAGCAGCTCGCGCGCCTGCTCGACGTCGGCCCTGCGGCTCACGAAGCGCGACAGGCTCGGCCCGGGCTGCGGAGCGGCCAGGGCGAAGAGCGCCGCGGCGACGGCCTCGCGGGTCGGCTCCGGCGGCTCGGGCAGCGGCACCGCGGCGCGCACGGCATCCTCGAAAGCACGCTCGAGAACGGCACGAGTGGTGAGAAGTGAGACATCCCATTCCCAGTGGGCGCCGAACTGCGGCAGCGACCCGTATGCAACGGAATACAGCAGGAAGAGCGAGAGCTGCACGTCGTCGTCGGTGATCGGATCTTCGACCAAGACGGCGTCGCGGGCCAGCTGCGGCAGATGTTCCGCCCGCTCGGGCGCGCGATCGGCGAGCACCTCGAGCAGCTCGGTGCTGAGAGGGCCGCGCGGTGTGAGGGCGACGGCCGTCGCGTCGGAGGAGAGGCTGAGCGTCATGGGGCTCCTTTGTCAGGCGGGGATCCGACGGGATCCGTCCGTGTGCGACCACCCTAGAGCGGGGCGGGTACGCCATCACAGGCCTTGACATGGCGCACGGCCGGCCGTCAAGTCCCTGCCCGCCTCAGCGGCAGGACGCAAGAGTGGCATCTCACCGCGATGAGGAGTGCACATGACCGCGAGAGCCGAGCCCCCGACCATCACCGCCTGCACCGATGGACCGCTGCTCGTGCGGGGAGACGTCGACCTGCAGTCCGCAGCGGGACGGTCCATCGAGCGCCACCGCCGCACGATCGCACTGTGCCGGTGCGGCCTGTCGTCGATCAAGCCGTTCTGCGACGGTGCGCACAAGACATCAGGGTTCCGCACCGATGACGCGGACGATGACGCGGAGAGTAGGGCGGGTCGGACTTGAACCGACGATCGTTGGGTTATGAGCCCACTGCCTTAACCAGCTTGGCCACCGCCCCGTGAGGAACCAGCCTACCGGTCAGTCGGGATGCGACCCCGCCTGCGCGGCCGCGTGGGTGCGGGTGTGCGCGAGATAGATCGCGGCGTTCTCGATGAGCCCGCGGCGCTCTTCGTCGGAGAGGGGCCTGCGCACCTTCGCGGGCACGCCCGCCACGAGCGAGCCGTCCGGCACCTGCGTGCCACCGAGCACCACCGCGCCGCCGGCGATCAGGCATCCGACGCCGATCACCGCACCGCTGAGCACGACGGCTCCCATCCCGACGAGGGATCCGTCGCCGATCCGGCAGCCGTGCACCACCGCGTTGTGGCCGACCGAGACGTCCGCGCCGATGACCACGGGGTGCGCGGTGTCGACATGCACCGAGACGTTGTCCTGCAGGTTGCTGCGCGGCCCGATGCTGATCGATGCCGAGTCGGCTCGCAGCACCGCGTTGTACCAGATGCTGACGGAGTCGGCCAGCGCGACGTCGCCGATGATGCGCGCGCCGTCTGCGACGAACACGTCGTCCGCGAGGCGGGGAACCTGCGTTCCGAGGGCGATGACGGAGGCGTTCTCGGCGACGGGCATGTAGGTGAGACTACCCTCTATCCCGCGTGTTTCCGCGGAAGTGGAGGGCGGTAAGCGTTGCCTACGCTTGCTTGCGGAATGATTCGCGCTGAGTACCGTTGTACTCAGAAGACGTGGCAGAAGACTTCCCGGAGGTTCCCATGAGCAAGGCCCAGACCGTTCCCAGCATCGCTGTCGACCCGACCGTCGCCGCCGCCGCGGCGCAGTTCCTCTCCCCCGTCGT
>Ga0170475_125626414_pt1 | contig 16890 bp, 11 predicted proteins | sample Soicark_Litter_5_FD_111474 | JGI IMG/M metagenome (GOLD analysis project Ga0170475, IMG submission 111474) | Avena fatua rhizosphere microbial communities from Hopland, California, USA. Combined Assembly of 48 SPs
CCCCATCCTAACTTTTATTTTAGTCCCTTATTGTTTTGCCATATCTGAATACTTATGCAAGTCATCTTAGGTGTTATTTTCCACTTTATTGGAGGTTTCGCGTCAGGCAGTTTTTACATGCCATTCAAGAAAGTAAGAGGTTGGCGTTGGGAGAGTTACTGGATCATCGGGGGATTGTTCTCCTGGCTGATCGTTCCACCCCTTGCCGCTTATCTGACCGTACCTGGTTTTGCGGAGATCATTAAGAACACTCCTGCAGATACTATTAAATATACCATGCTCTTTGGGATACTTTGGGGTTTTGGAGGTCTGACCTACGGGTTGGGGGTGAGATATCTGGGTATGTCTTTAGGAAATTCAGTAGTGCTGGGCTTTTGCTCAGCTTTTGGGGCGCTGGTACCATCCATCTACTATAATTTCAACCCGGAGCCGGGAAAAACTACCTTAAATGACCTGCTCTCAACCACCTGGGGAATGGTGGTGCTTGGAGGTGTCATCCTCTGCCTGGCGGGTATTTATATATGTGGCCGGGCCGGCATGTTAAAGGAAAAAGAGTTGCCGGAGGCTGAAAAGAAGAAATCAGTAGCCGAGTTCAATCTTACAAAAGGATTGATCGTGGCCATTTTTTCCGGGATTATGAGCGCCTGTTTTAACTTTGGGATCGAGGCTGGAAAGCCAATGGCCAAAGCAGCTGTAGCGGCTGGTTTCAATCCACTGTATCAAAATAACGTAACGTACGTTGTACTACTTTGGGGCGGATTGACCACCAATTTTATCTGGTGTATGATCCTGAATACCCGCAATAAAAGCTTTTCCGATTATGGTAATTCCAGCACTCCCCTGGCCAGGAATTACCTATTTGCTGCCATAGCCGGAACCACCTGGTTCCTCCAGTTCTTTTTCTATGGAATGGGAGAAAGCAAACTGGGAAATGGTGCCAGTTCCTGGATATTGCATATGGCCTTTATCATACTGGTAGCCAATATGTGGGGACTCTTTCTGAAGGAGTGGAAAGGAGTTAGTAAAAAAACACGTTTTACGATAACAATAGGTGTTGCCGCCATTATTGCTTCTGTAATAGTGGTTGGAATTGGTAATTATTTAAAAACCGAGTGATTTCTAAAAAGTGATGTATGTCTGCTACAGCAACTTTCAAACATGTAAGTTATTTATGGGATGAAACCAAAGCCGCGGGACTGGCCGGCGATGAAGTAGGCCTGTTGATCTATCGTTCAAATTTATTAGGGGCCGATCTCAGGCTCACCAATTATGGCGGAGGGAACACGTCCTGCAAAACCATCGAAAAGGATCCACTTACCGGCAAAGATACAGAGGTAATGTGGGTAAAGGGTTCAGGAGGAGATATCGGAACGCTAACAAAAAGCGGGTTGGCCGGTTTATATGTTGACCGGCTGAGAAGTCTCAGGAATGTGTATCGCGGGATTGCTCACGAGGATGAAATGGTAGAATTATTCAATCATTGCATTTTTGATCTCAAATCAAAAGCGCCTTCCATTGATACACCGTTACATGGATTCCTTCCTTTCAAACATATTGATCATTTGCATCCAGATGCAGCCATTGCCATTGCAGCTGCCAAGGATGGAAAGGCAATAACCAAAGAATTATTCAAGGGTACAATTGGATGGGTAGAATGGCAACGACCTGGATTTGATCTCGGCTTAAAATTGAAACAATGCCTGGATGAAAATCCGGGTATCCGGGGTATTATGCTCGGTTCTCATGGATTGTTTACCTGGGGAGATACTGCCTTTGATTGTTATATCAATTCACTGGAAGTAATTGATAAATGTGCAGCTTATATCGAATCACAGATAAGCAAACAAAAAGCAGTTTTCGGCGGATCAAAGCTTGAATCATTGCCAAAGGACCAGCGTCTTTCAAAGGCGGTGGCACTTATGCCCATATTAAGGGGCTTCTGTTCTTCCGCAACCAAAATGATCGGTCATTTTACGGATAGTGATGTAGTGCTTCAGTACATCAATTCAAAGGATCTTGAAAGGCTGGCTCCCATGGGTACCAGTTGTCCTGATCATTTCCTTCGTACCAAGATCAGTCCGCTTGTATTAAACCTTAAACCGGAAGAAGATCTTTCAGAGGTAAACGCTATCAGGGAAAGGCTGGCGCCGCAGTTTGAGGAGTATCGTAACCTGTATAAAGACTATTACCTAAAGCATAAACATGCCAATAGTCCCGCTATCAGGGATGCCAATCCCGTTGTGATCCTTTATCCGGGAGTGGGCATGTTCACCTTTGCCAGGGATAAATCAACTGCAAGGGTTGCTGCTGAATTTTATGTAAATGCCATAAATGTAATGCGTGGTGCAGAAGCCATTTCAAAGTATACTTCATTGCCCCGCCAGGAAGCATTTGATATTGAATACTGGTTACTGGAAGAAGCCAAGCTGCAGCGGATGCCTAAACCAAAGCCATTATCAGGAAGGATAGCGCTGGTGACGGGAAGCGCAGGTGGTATCGGTAAGGCTATTGCAAAAAAATTTACCGAGGAAGGTGCGTGTGTAATACTGAATGATAATGATGAAGACAGGCTGGAAGGTGCATTCAGGGAATTCCAGACTATATTTAATAAAGATGTTTCAGTATCGGTATTACTGGATGTAACTAATATTCCTGATATCCGGGAAGCATTTGAAGTAGCCGCTTTGAATTTTGGAGGCGTGGATATAGTGGTGAATTGTGCCGGGCTTTCCATATCCAAACCCATCGAAGAGCATACGGAAAAGGATTGGGATATATTATATGATGTGTTAGTGAAAGGCCAGTTCCTGATAACGCAGGAGGCAGTTTCCATAATGCGTAAACAGGCAATGGGTGGTGATATACTAAATATTGTAAGCAAGAATGCATTGGTATCTGGCCCAAACAACGCTGCGTATGGTTCTGCCAAGGCAGCGCAGATGCATTTAAGCCGGTTGAATGCGGCAGAACTCGGAAAGGATAAGATCCGGGTGAATACCGTAAATCCCGATGCAGTAATAAGTGATAGCAAAATTTGGGAAGGAGAATGGGCTGCTGGTCGCGCAAAGGCTTATGGGATAACTGTGGCTGAATTGCCAGCCTATTATGCCAGGAGGACCTTGCTGAATGAAGTGATCCTGCCAGATGATATTGCCAACGCTTGCCTGGTATTTGTAAATGGTATGCTGGATAAATCAACCGGGAATGTATTGAATATTGATGGAGGCGTTGCAAACGCATTTGTACGTTAAAGACAAGCAGAAATATTCAATATGAAAAGAGTTGCTTTCAAAATGAAGCTCAACAAGGGGTTTGAAGCGGAATACAAAAAGAGGCATGATGAGCTTTGGCCGGAGTTAGAAGTATTATTAAAGAAGACCGGCATTGCAGAATATTCCATTTTCCTTGATCCGGAAACACTTAGTCTTTTTGGCGTTCTCAGGATTGCAGATCCCGCTTTACTGAATGATCTTCCCTCTCATCCCGTTATGCAAAAATGGTGGAAGTATATGGCTGATATCATGGAAAGCAACTCAGACAATTCTCCTGTCAGCATTCCCCTTAATGAAGTATTTTATTTACCTTAATAGGAAACGATTTTTATGCTACTTGAAAAATATAAAATACAGGAACTGAATGATGCGAGTCTGAAAACGCATCGTCAGCACTATGAATTTGTGGCTGGTTCTATTAGCAACAGGGATGAGATCATCCAAAAGCTGATCGACTTCCAGGTAGCCATACCCAGCTGGGCATTAGGTGCCGGAGGAACAAGATTTGGACGCTTCTCCATTGGTGGTGAACCTCGTAACCTGGAAGAGAAAATTGAGGATGTTGGTCTGTTGCATGCCCTTAACCAATCGAGTGGAGCCATCTCTCTTCATATTCCCTGGGATATTCCAGAAAACGCAAACTCAGTTAAAGCTTTGGCTGCCCAGCATGGATTAAAATTCGATGCAGTTAACTCGAATACTTTCCAGGATCAGCCTGACCAGGCGCAAAGTTATAAATTTGGTTCACTGCAGCATGTTGACAAACTGGTGCGCAAGCAGGCTGTTGAGCATAATATTGAAGTAATTAAACATGGAATAGCACTGGGTTCAGAATCGCTTACTGTCTGGTTATCTGATGGTTCCTCTTTTCCCGGACAATTGAATTTCCGCAAGTCGTTCCAGTATGTACTGGAAGGCCTGAAAGAAATATATGCGGCTATGCCGGATAACTGGAAAATGTTTGTAGAATACAAGGCCTTTGAACCCAATTTCTATTCCATGTCAGTAGGAGATTGGGGGCAGTCTTATTTATATGCCAGCAAGCTGGGACCTAAAGCCTATACACTGGTTGATCTGGGACATCATTTGCCAAATGCAAATATTGAACAGATCGTTTCCCTGCTACTGATGGAAGGTAAGCTGGGTGGTTTTCATTTTAATGATTCAAAATATGGAGACGATGATCTTACAGTAGGTAGCATCAATCCGTATCAGCTCTTCCTGATCTTTAATGAATTGGTAGAAGGGATGGATGCAAGAGGGATGAATCATGCTACTGATCTGGGATGGATGATAGATGCGTCTCATAATATAAAAGATCCACTGGAAGATCTGCTCCAGTCTGTTGAAGCGATCATGATCGCTTATGCCCAGGCTTTACTGGTAGATGCAAAAGAGCTGGAAACTGCCCGTCAATCGAACGATGTGGTTAAAGCACAGGAAATACTACAGCAGGCATACCGTACCGATGTAAGACCTCTGGTTGCGGAAGCCCGCCTAAAAGAAGGAGGAGCATTGAAACCTGTTGAAGTTTATCGTCAGTTAAAAACAAGAGAAAACCTTATAAAAGAAAGAGGGTTGAAAACGGTGGCCACCGGCCTCTAAATAAAAAATGCCTCAACCTGTCATAGCCGTGATTGATGTTGGCAAGACCAACAAAAAACTATTCCTGTTTAACGAGGATTATACAATTGTGCATGAACAGTCCGCAAGATTTACTGAGACTATTGATGAAGATGGTGATCCCTGTGAGAATCTGGACAGTCTTCGGCAGTCTGTATTCGATTCATTACGTTCTGTAGCACAGGAGAAGGATTTTGAAGTAAAGGCATTGAATTTTTCTGCTTACGGTGCCAGTTTTGTTTATGTGGATGAAGCAGGCAAAGAACTTACTCCGCTGTATAATTATCTAAAGGCATATCCTGAAGCGCTCCAAAAAAAGTTTTATGAGACCTATGGGGGCGAGGATGTATTCTCTTCCCGAACTGCATCACCTGTACTCGGTAGTCTGAATTCCGGAATGCAGGTATATCGCATCAGGCATGAGCGGCCAGCATTGTTTGACCAAATCAAATACGCATTACATTTACCACAATACTTAAGCTTCCTGGTCACCCGTAAGGCTTATTCTGATATTACCAGTATTGGAAGTCACACCAATCTTTGGGATTTTGAAAAGAGAAAGTATCATGATTGGGTAAAGAAGGAAAATATCAATGCTATTCTTGCTCCCATTGCCAAATATGATGAAGTGACGCCAGTAGAATTTGCCGGTAAGAAAATCCTTACAGGAATAGGCCTTCATGATAGCTCTGCTGCCCTGATCCCCTATCTCATGAATTTTCATGAGCCGTTTATATTGATATCCAGTGGAACCTGGTGCATCAGTCTGAACCCATTCAATCATCAACCACTTACAATTGATGAATTGAAAAAGGACTGCCTCTGTTACCTGGATTATAAAGGAGATCCTGTTAAAGCAAGCCGTTTATTTGCGGGTCATTTTCATGATGAGCAGGTAAAAAGAATAGCCGATCATTTTAATATTCCCGCTGCCCGGTTCAGGAACATATCATTTAACCCTGAAATGGCAGCCAGATTCTTTGCTGATGAAACGGGTTTTGCAGGGAAGGATCTTGCAACATATGCAAGCTGTGAAGAAGCGTACCACGCGTTCATGACAGATCTTGTTGCACAACAATATGCATCCACACAATTATCACTGGCCGATACCCCGGTGAAAAGAATATTTGTGGATGGTGGATTTAGCAAGAATGAAGTGTTCATGAATTTATTAGCTGCCCGTTTTCCTGAGCTTGAGGTCTTTGCCGCATCCATTCACCAGTCTACTGCTTTAGGTGCCGCTCTTGCATTGCATAAAGCCTGGAATAAAAAACCAGTAGCATCCAATTTGATCACCCTTCAGTTTTATGACCACATGAAGGTTATATAGGTGTTTTCTATTATATTTTGTGGACTTTTTATTTTCCGGTAACGATTGCGTATATAATGCGGAAGTTATTTCACCGTTGTTCTATTTGACATCGATTTCGCTGCTATTCAGTTTTGCATAATGCCGGTGTACCACCAGCCTGCTTTTCAGGATGCTTCAGGATAGTTACTCCTGCTGAATCCTATATTTTTAATTTGTAAGGGTATTCCCAGGCCGATTGCTAAACTAACAAAGTTGCTGTATGAGTTTTTTCCAGCACCACTCCGTTATTTATACCATTCGCAGTTCTGCGCGTTTCACCCAGTACATATTATTAACTACCAAACTACCTGCAGCATTCTGAAATGTTGTAGATGAACTTTCATGGAGAGTTCATTTAAATGCTCGGTTGGCTTATGAGAAAAAGTATCAAGCGGATTGCATTCCTGGTTGCTATCGCATCCGTAATATTTGGCTGTAAGAAGAAATTTGATGATTACTATGAACGGCCCAATAACCTGGACCCTGCTATTTATAAGCAGTTGGAGTCCATGGGTAAGTTCAATACTCTGCTTTCCCTTATTGACAAAGCTGGTTACAGGCAAACCTTAAGCTCCGCAGGCTATTGGACCTTATTCGCTCCCACTGATTCAGCCATCCAGGCAGATAATGATTTCAAAAATTACCTGCTGGGCAGGAAGGTCAACAGTGTTAATGAAATTGATTCTGCTACCGCGCAGGCTATCGTTCAGTACCTGCTGATATTTAATGGCTTCAATCGCGACAGACTGGATGATTATCAATCCAATATTGGCTGAGTAACAGACAATGCATTCAAAAGGCGCACTGCCTATTATACCGGATTTTATAAGGATACAACAGCCAGCTCCCAGGTAGTAACCGCTATTCAATCAAACCGAAACAATGTAGGTAATGCCGGCTATTATATGTCTGCCGATAATAATAACAAGTATATACCTTTCTTTACCACTGAGTTTCTTGCAGCAAGAGGATTAACACAGACAGATTATACCTATTTCTATCCCAATACCCCGTTTTCCGGATTTAATGTGGCCAATGCCAGGGTGACACAGCAAAATATACCTGCAGAGAATGGTGTCATCCATGTAATTGATCATGCCGTGACGCCTTTGCCCAGCCTGGATCAATACATACGCACCCGGCCTGAATACAGTGAGATGAAGGGGCTGTTTGATCGTTTAATGGTACAGTTTCTTCAAAATGCAGATGCCAGTCATCGTTACCAGGTGTTGAGTGGAAATAATGCAGAGAATGTTTTTGTAAAGGTTTATTCCTTTCTCCTTGCGTTTTCACCCAATAATGAGATTACTTCAAGCAGCAGGATAATGATGGTCAGAGAGAAGGATGGACACTGGTAGTTCCCCGCAATGATTCACTCCAGAGTTATATCAACAGGGTATTGCTCGAAAATTATCCATCCGTGAACGCATTGCCACTTAGTGTAATATCAGATCTGCTGAATGCACATATGTGGCAGACAACAGTTTGGCCCAGCCGTTTTAAAACTACATTGAATTACCTGGGAGAGCCCCTGTATTCCGATCCTCAAACGAATATCATAGATAAGAAAATATTGAGCAATGGTATCTTTTACGGAACTACCAAAGTAAATGAGCCAAATGTATTTTCTACTGTATATGGCAAGGCCTATCTGAATCCAAAATTCTCCCTGATGACCAGGCTGCTTGACCAGGAATTGAGAACGGTTATTTCCAATCCCAATTTCAATTATACGGTGTTCATGATGTCAGATGCCACACTCGCTAATCAGGGATTTGGATATGATCCTGCCAATAATATCTGGTACCTGGGGTCAGTCAAGAATGATTCCATCCGACTTAATTTAACGCGAATACTGAATGAAAGCGTGGTAGAAACAAATCATGGCGAACTGGATGGTTTAGGTACTCCGGGTTTTAAGGCTGTGTTGAGCACATATGGTGGAGAGATATTGAAGTTTGATGGCAACAAAATCATCACAGCTGGAACGCTTGAAAAAGGAATAACGGTTACAATCGATAGTATAAAGACTGCAAAGAATGGCCGGGTTATTTACCTGAATAATTTGCTTTATTTCCCTTATGCTCCGATTGGAAAAAAATTGGAGGCTTTAGGCACACCAGCGACCTCGAAATATAATTATTTCTGGAATTACCTGAAGAATTCAACAGCTTATGATGCGGTCAACAGTGCTATTAATGGAACTTCCGCCGGATCATTCTACACAATTTTTGTTCCCGACAACAATGCAATCAGTGCGGCAATTGCAGATGGTTTGTTGCCAGGTACTCCTGCAGCGCCAAACTTTAATCCTACAGCTACTGCAGATAAAGTGCTGGTTGAAAAATTCCTTTTATACCATGTAATTGATAAGCGAACAGTTATTCCGGATGGAAAAGATACAGGCGGTTTCCTCACGTTATATAAGAATATAGCAGGTGATGTTGTTCAGATCGGGATTGAATATCCGGGAGGTGTCTTTGAAATAACTGATGCCTATGGCAGAAAGACTCATTTAGTGCCTAACGAGGGAAATGAACTATCTAACCGGGCCGTCATTCATTTAATTGATAATTACCTGAAGTATACCAACTAAACCACCCTGACTGATATGAACAAGCACTTAATCAAATTAACCTGCAGTCTGGTATTCCTCCTGTTCCTGCATGCCACAGTGATGGCGCAGGGAGTAACCGTACAGGGGAAAGTAACTGACCCTGACAAAAAGCCGGTGCAGGGAGTGACGGTGGCTGAAGTGGATGTAGATGGACGGACCATCAAGGCCACGAAAACAGATATTGAAGGAAATTTCTCTTTGAAGATCAGCAGTACCAAACACAAGTTGTTCTTTTCGCATATCAGTCATAAGAGCAGTGAACAGAATATAGATGGACGTACAACTTTCAATATTTCACTTGAATCTTCGTTGCGTGACCTGACTGATGTGGTGATCGTTTCACAGCGAAGGGTAGATAACGGAATGGTTCAGATACTGGAAAAAAACCTGACCACAGCACAATCCAGGATAAGTGCCAAGGACCTTGAAGAAATGCAATCTGCTTCAATTGACCAGGCATTACAGGGCCGCTTGCCCGGGGTAGATATAACGGCAACTTCAGGTGATCCGGGCGCAGGAATGCAGATCAGGATACGGGGTACCTCTTCCATCAACTCTTCAAATGACCCGCTGATTGTAGTTGATGGAATGCCATATGAAACCCAGATCCCTTCTGACTTCAACTTTGGAGCTGCTGATGAACTGGGATATGCACAACTATTAAATATTGCACCTTCGGATATACGTGAGATCACCATCTTAAAGGATGCTGCTGCAACAGCCATTTGGGGATCACGGGCTGCAAACGGGGTTATTGTTATAGCCACAAAACGAGGTGCGATTGGAAAACCAAATGTTACTTATACGCTGAAAGCCTCCCTGATGAAACAGCCGGATGCCATTCCCATGCTGAATGGCGATCAATACTCCACACTTATTCCGGAAGCCTATATGAATGCAACGGGGACGCCATTGAATACGCAAACTATTAAGGAATTCACCTATGACCCCAATGATCCGTACTGGTTTTATAACTATGGTAACAATACAGAATGGATTGATGCGATCACCCGCATAGGCTGGACGCAGGACCATAACATATCCATGACTGGTGGAGGTGAAAAAGCAAGGTATTTCGCTTCACTCGGATATTTCAACCAGCAGGGCACAACTGAAGGCACCTACCTTACCCGTATCAATACGCGCATTAACCTGGATTATATTGTATCTGAACGCATCCGCTTTAAATCCGATCTTTCTTATTCCTATACAAAGAATAACCAGAATTTCGCCGTTAACCTTCGTGATATCGCTTACCGGAAGATGCCGAATATGAGCATCTATGAGTATGATGAATTCGGGAATAATTCCGGTAACTATTTCTCGCCCTTCCAGAATATCCAGGGACAATACACCGGCATCTCCAGTGATAATAAAGTACAGGGTACGCTCAATCCTGTGGCAATGGCAAAAGAAGCGCCAAACAATATTCTTACCAACCGGGTAACACCGCACTTCAATCTGCAATATGATATTAAGAAGAATGTATTAATGGCAACTTTTGATGTGCAGTTTGATATCAATAATACCACCAATAAAAACTTCCTTCCGCAGATCGCAACAGGTCATCCCTGGACTTCACCAGCAGTGAATGCAGCTTACAATGGAGACCTGGATGTATTTAACGTGCAAACAAAAACCAACCTGGTCTTTACGCCTAAAATTCCAAACGACAGGCATAACCTGCTTGCCTTTATATCGCTGAATACTTACGATAATAAAGTGGTATCACAGGAAATTCTTACATCCAATACCGCATCGGATATCCTGCAGGACCCGTCTGCTCCATCCCGAATAACCAACGCGGGTTCAAAATTATCTTTTTCGCAGGCACAGACCAGGAGTGTTGGATTATTGGTCAATGGACAGTACAGCTACATGGATAAATACATTATTAATGCCGGCCTTAGAGGTGATGGAAATTCCCGTTTCGGTCCGGATAACAGATATGGACTATTCCCTTCAGCTTCCTTGCGATGGAGAGTATCCGGAGAAAAATTCATGCAACACATGCTAAAGTACTTTGATGATCTCAGCTTCAGGGCCAGCTATGGTCATAGCGGCAATGCTCCACGCAGAGATTATAGTTATTTCAGCACTTATAGCACATTTGCCTGGTCCTACCTGGGAATGGCTGGTGTATTTCCTTCCAATATGGAATTACGTAATCTTAAATGGGAAACCATTGTGGGTAAGAATGTTGGAGTTAATGTAAGCATGTTCCAGAAACGCATCATGCTGGATGTGGAATTCTATAAGAATACCACAAAAGATATGTTCTCCCCGGGCCTCACCATATCTTCTTTTACAGGTTTTGAAAAAGTTGACATGAACGTGGGTACAATGGATAACCAGGGTTTTGAAGTTGGACTGAATACAATTCCTTATCGTAATAGAAACTGGCAGGTGGAATTCAACTTTAATATCGCGCGCAACGTGAATGTAATTCGTGAGATCTCTGAATTCTATCCAACCGAAAAAGGTAATATAAATGCAAATGGCGAATACAAAACCTTCCTGCAGGTAAATAATCCCTTTGGGTCATTCTATGGCTTTAAATATAAGGGTGTGTATAAGGATAAAGACGCAACCATCGCCCGTGATGCAGGCGGCAAGCCAATTGTGGGCCCTAATGGCCAGGTTGTATATATGCGGTTTAATTATCCCAGCATAGGTTATACTTTCCAGCCTGGTGATGCCATGTATGAAGACATCAACAAAGATGGCAATATCAATTTCCAGGATGTTGTTTATCTGGGTAATGGTAACCCATTGTTTACCGGTGGTTTTGGTAGCAGCGTTTCATACAAAGGACAATGGAAACTGACTGCTTTCTTTAATTACCGTTATAAATATGACGTGGTGAATGGTACCAAGATCAATACCACTGCGATGTACAGCTTCGATAACCAGAGCACAGCTGTCTTGAGAAGATGGAGAAAAGAAGGTGATGTAACCGATATCCCCCGAGCCTTATACAGAACAGGCTATAATTCGCTGGGATCAGACAGGTATGTTGAGAATGCTTCATTCCTGCGTTTCCGTACGCTCACATTGCGATATACCGCTCCCAAAAAAGTCAGTGATAAATTGAAACTGAAAAATCTGAGTGGCTATATCACGGCAGAGAATTTATTCACATGGACCAATTATACCGGTCAGGACCCTGAGGTAAGCATGAGGGGTAGTGATCCTTTCCGGGTAGCGATTGACTATTCATTTACGCCTCCTGTGAAAACACTCACAATAGGATTAACAGCAACTTTTTAAATTTATTTAATCGATATACCGATGTTCAAACAGATCAGTTTAAAATTAGTTTGCGTGGCAATGCTGCTGTCGATGGTATCGTGTAAGAAATGGCTGGATTTACAGCCACAGGACGGCATTACCGGTAAAGAATTTTGGCAAACCAAAGAACAGGTGCAGTCTGCAGTGGTTGGCTGTTACGCGTCCCTATTGGGTGGAAGTCGCCCCATGTCTGAATTATTTTTCATCTGGGGTGAATTAAGGGCTGATATGATTGCCGCAACTACGGCAACCTCCAATGAGGAAATTGACATTATCAATGTGAGCATACTGGACAGAAACAGCTTCCTGAACTGGAGGCCAATTTACCAGACTATCAACTATTGCAATACAGTAATAGATAATGCGCCGGGAGTATTGAAGGTGGATGCCACATTTTCCCAGGATGCCCTGAACCATTACGTTGCGGAAGCCAAAGCAATTCGTGCATTGATGTACTTCTACCTGGCACGCACATTTGGTGATGTGCCACTTAAATTAAAATCTACATCCAGCGACGAGGAAATTGTGCAGATAGCCAAGAGCAAACAGGACTCTGTTTTGAACCAGGTCATTAAAGATCTTAATGAGGCGGAAACGAATGCGGTAGTTACCTACGGAGATATAGCATCCGACAAAGGGCGAATTACAAAATATACCATTAATGCCATCCAGGCTGATGTTTATCTGTGGATGGAAAAATACCCGGAATGTATTGCTGCCTGTAATAAGATCATCAATTCCAATCGGTTTGGATTGATAGATGGGACCAGTGCCAGTGCGTGGTTCAACACACTTTATGTAAATGGAAATTCCAACGAAAGCATTTTTGAATTACAGTTTGATAAACAAAAACTCAATCCTTATTACACGATGTTTACCACGGCAAGCCGAAGGCTACAGGCCAGCCCGATTGTAATGGAAAAGGTATATACCCAGGATTTCCTGGTGCCAGAGAATAAGGATATCAGGGCAGATGGTGGTTCAGTTCGTTCAACAGATAATACAATCTGGAAGCAGGTGGGACTGAACAATACCCAATTGCGTGCCCAGCTGGAGTCCTATGCTCACTGGATGGTTTACCGGTATGCGGATATCCTTTTGATGAAGGCAGAAGCGCTGAATGAATCGGGGAGTGGTCAGCAGGCGCTTGACCTGGTTTATACTGTTCGCCAGCGGGCGCGGGCATTAGCCCTCACGAACAACAATCCTGACCCGGCTGACAGGATCGGCGTTGCTGATTTCATACTCGAAGAAAGGGCCAGGGAATTTGCCTTTGAAGGAAAACGCTGGTTTGATCTTTTACGCAACGCCAAAAGAAATAACTACGAACGTCTGAACCTGTTGCTTGCCATGGTGGCCAATACTGTTCCGCCAGACAGGCAACAATCAGCTATCACAAAGTTCAGGGACAGGAATGCTCATTATCTGCCGATATATTATTACGAATTGCAGACAGACAAATTATTGGTGCAGAACCCATTTTACAAGTAATTATATAATGCTCTGTATGAAAAAGACCATCCAGTATATTGTAGGATTTGCTTTCATTGCAGCCATAATAATAGTTGGCGGCAATTGTAAGAAAGCACAGATCGTGCAGTCCACCACAGATGTGGTTAATATTTATGAATACCTGAAGGGACATCCTGATACGTATTCGGAACTCGTGAAAATCGTGGATAAATCAGGCTATTCAGGTTTTCTGAACGCCTATGGTTCCTATACAATGTTCGCTCCTACAAATGATGGAGTAAAGGCCTACCTCACGGAGATCAATAAAACAATTGATCAGATAACCGATGTGGAAGCGCAGACAATTGTAAAGTTCCATCTGCTGGAAGATACACTTACCACCGCAACGTTTAAAGATGGAAAGCTTCCTCTGGTAACCATGTATGGTCAATACCTTGTTACCAGTGTTACCAATGCCAATGGTGCATCAACTATCATGGTGAACAGGCAGGGTAAAGTACTTACAGGAAATATCCAGACAGGAAATGGTCTTATCCATTCAATTGATCATGTATTGAAGCCAGCCAGTAAAACACTTGCCCAATTGATCAGTGACAACCCTGATTATTCCATTTTCAGGGAAGCGCTGGTTGCCACTGGTTATTATGATACATTAAACACGATTAACCTCACTAACCCATCCCGTCGCTGGCTGACTGTGCTGGCGGAAAGTAACCAGGCACTGGCGGATTCAGGATTTACCAGTTTCGATGCATTAAAAACAAAGTATTCCAATCTTAATGATCCAAAGAATATAGAGGATAGCCTTCATATTTATGTGGCTTATCACATAATGCCCGAAGCAAAATACCTGGCTGATATAGTTTCTGCCCAGTCCCATCTTTCCCTGCAGCCGCTACAGGTGCTAGCCTCCAAACTGGATGGAGAAAAAGTGCTGATCAATGACATTGATTTTAATGGCAAACATGAAACAGGAGTTGAATTGAAAAGATCGAGCAGTGATGTATCAGCTACCAATGGCGTATTCCATGCTGCTTTAGCTCATTTTGCTCCAAAAGTTAGAGTGCCTGTAGCAGTTTACTGGGATGTGGCAGATTTCCCTGAAGTCCGCAAATTACCTGCAGTATTCAGAAGAGGTGCCTTGAGTTTCCCATTTGGGTCCATTAAAGATATTAACTGGGATAAACCAACCAATACAATGGATTATTCCTTTACCAATACCTCTACCAGCATTCATATGTATTGGGGAGATTATCTGACTGTTCCCATGGGAAATACTTCCCGTCACCAATGGATTGATTTTACAACGCCGATTTTAGTAAAGGGACGCTATAAATTATGGATATGTTACCGGGCGGCTAAAGGCTCAGGAACAGTTGGTCAGCCAGGTGGTTCCAACATGCCCTGCATTGCTTTTTTTGATGGTCAACAATTAACAAGAGGATTCAATTTTACAGAACAGCGTCCAAATCTGTCTGATGGTGAATTGGAAGCATTGGGCTGGAAAAAATATTCGCCCACAACAAACCAGCTCATGACAGGTAAATTCCTGGGCATTGTTGATGTGCCTACTACAGACAGGCATGTAGTAAGAATACAGGCGTTACCAGCGGCAGGCACTGGTAATCCGTCCAATTTCCTGGATATGTTCCATTTCATACCCATTAACGATAACCAGTATTTACCAAGGTTTGCAGTAAACGGCACATTACAATATTTCTAGGCATAAAATCTTTAAAAAGAGCACTCATGTGTGGTAAAAACAGATTATTGATCACGGCTTTTCTCCTTGCAATCGGTTTTACGGCCTGTAAAAAATGGGATGACCATAATCAGGTCGGCAATCCGGATCTGAAAGAAAACCTGATGGAAGGCCTTTCTGTTAATGCTGATCTTTCAAAGTTTACTGAATATGTAAAGAAGGCAGGTCTGGATAGTTTATTGGCTTCTTCAAAGACCTTTACGGTATGGGCTCCAGACAATGATGCATTGCAGAACCTTGACCCTGCTATTGTAAATGATATTGCCAGGCTAAAAAGCTTTATCAGCAATCATATTGCCAGCCAGACCTATTACACCCGCAACGCACAAATCCAGCAGCGCGTGGCCATGTTAAACGGGAAGTTCAATAATTTTCTGGGTACCAAATTTGAGGACGCAAATATTGTACGTGCTGATGTGCCCCTGAAAAATGGAGTGTTGCATGTAATTGACAAACCCATCCTGGTTCTCCCTTCTATTTGGGAATGGGTCAATAGCACTACAGGACAGTATAATCAGAATGCCTTTATTGCAGCGCTTAATTTCAATTTCTTTGATTCAACCCTGGCCACCATTGATAGCATTAGTGCTCTCACCGGTAAACCGATCTATAGGCCGGGTACTGGCTTTGTGTTGAAAAATATGTTTACTGAAAAAGTTCAGAATATTAAAGCGGAAGATAAGCAGTTCACCTACTTTGTGATAACCAATGCAGGTTTCACTACTGAATCTGATTCCCTAAAACCTTATTATAAGACAGCCAGTTCATCCGTTACCGATACGCTTTCAAAATACTATACCGTAAGAGATCTGGCTGTAGAAGGAATCTATCCAGCTTCTGCAGTTACCGGGTTACTATCCAAATTTGGAGCGGCCATACTTCCAGATCTGACAACGCTTGTAGAGACACGTAAGCTTAGCAATGGGGTTGTACATATATTCAATAAGTTGGATGTGCGCACGGCAGCAAAATTCAATGAAATTGTTATTCAGGGTGAAAATCCTACCGGATTCCTGTCAGATAAAACGGGAAATACAAATTACCGGGTGCGAGTAAATCCCACCAACAATAAGGATTTTGCAGATATCATGATCAGTGGGCATGGAGTTACCGCTTACTATGCATACTATCGGCTGAATGATATTCCATCCATCAGGTACCGCGTATTTGCGTTAGGAACAAATGATTTTCAGACAGGAACCTTTGCCCAAACTGTTGTTTCCAAATCTTATGTGCCGCCTGCAACACCGGGTGGATTGCCAACTTATACCACGCTTGCTTCACTAACTCATAACGTACCCTTATATACCGCGGCGGGTGCTTATAATGAAGTAAATGTGGGAGAGTTCACTCCAAATAACTTTGGGATGTTGGAGATACAAATGACCAGCACTGCTACCAATCCAATAGTATTGGATTATTTACGATTGGTACCAGTGCCTTAAAAAAGAATTAATAATATTTATATAAGATCATGCAAGTGCTGAAAAAATTAACTGCC
>Ga0170475_109471692_pt1 | contig 16877 bp, 16 predicted proteins | sample Soicark_Litter_5_FD_111474 | JGI IMG/M metagenome (GOLD analysis project Ga0170475, IMG submission 111474) | Avena fatua rhizosphere microbial communities from Hopland, California, USA. Combined Assembly of 48 SPs
CACAGCGGGCCGCGCCGCAGCGCGCGGCTCTCATCGGCGCTCAGGTACACCAGCTCGGTCTTGAACGACAGTGCACGCAGCGGCTCCGTCCATTCCGTCAAGAAGGTGGGGAGGGCGTAGCGGTAGAAGGCACGGGGGTCGATGCGGCTCATCGCGAGCACCAGGCCACGGCGGCGTCGGGTTGAAGCGATGCCTCCCAGGCGTCGAAGTCATCCGGTTCGAGTTCGATGCGATTGATGAATTCAATGAAGTCTTTGGCGACCCAGCCCACGTTGTGGAAGGGGTTGGCCCCGAATGTCGCCTCGTCTTCGAGGGCGCCGTAGCGCCAGTACAGAACTTCGCCGAATCGGCCGAGGCGCAGGTCGAAAAGAAAGCAGGAACCGCCCGCGCCTCGGGCGAAAGCGACCGTGTCGGGCGGCAGCAGGTGGCCGATGTTCTGATGCGTCTCCAACAGATCGGCTGCCCGTTCAGGGCGTCCCTGCACTTCGTGAATGCTGCCGAGCAAAGCGGCATGGTCGGTGGTGTCGGCGACGGTATCCGCAGGCCACCAGATGCGCAGCAACTGCCCTGTCGACAGGTCGTTGTCACTCACGATGGGTTGTGCGCCGTTGAAGCGCAGCAGATAGCGTTCGTAGTCCAGAGGCAAGGCGATGCCGCCGAGCGCTTCTTTTACCCAATCAATGTCGTGTTGTGTGACGGCAAGTCCTGGGTCGTGAAAGCGAACGTCTTTTCTCAGCATGTCGGTTTCCTGAAAACAAGATTCGCTCGACCGCAGCCGGACTAGAAGACCTCGTCCGTGACGATCGACTGCCCGCCGGCGTGCGCCGAACCGCTGCGGCCTCTCGACATGGATTTTTCGTGGAGCTGCTTTGGCAGCAGTTCCATGGTGGCTCCATCTTCCTTGTGGTGCCAGACGTAGCCCTTCGGCTCACATTCGCTTCCGTTGTCGGGCCACTTGGGATTGCCGGTGCGCCGACGCATCGCGTCACGCGCTTGTCTGAAGTCAGTATCTTTGCCCGACATCGCCGGAATTTCGACGCTGTCGACCTTGATCGGTTTTCCGTTTTGGGTGGCGGTGGAAAAGTCGGGGTAGCCGTACTCGTACTTGACCCTGCAGTCGCCCCCTTCGCTGACCCACGTGCCATGGCCTTGCGAGCCCGGCGGATCCCAGTCACCGCGGGTCGGGACCTGCGCGCCGAACTTCTGCGTCCCGGGATCCCACTTCTTGCAGGCGTTGGCGGCCTTCTTGCCCGCCTCCTGGACTTGCTGGGCTACGGCTTTGCGGTCCGCCAACTTGCGTGCCACGCGGGCGTCGTCGAGTGCCTTGATCGTTTCGTTGATCGACTCGGTGAGTTCCTGGAGCTTCTTGATGGCACGTTCGCCCTTGGCCGTCTTCGCGACGGCGTCGCCGAGGTACGGGACCATGGAGATGGCCGACAGCCCTGCGCCCACCCAGTCGCCCGTCCCCCGGCTCATGACGGCGCTGATGCCGTCGCTGATGGGGGCGATGTCCGCGACGAGCGCGGCATCGAGGACACCGTGGGCAATCTCCCATGCCTTGTTTTGAGTCAACTTCTTGAGCTTGTCCTCGAGAGCGGCAACTTGCTTGTCAGACGCCTTTTCGAGGTGCTGCAGCTTGCCGTTCATCTTTCAGTCGACCTCGGCTTTTCGCGCACGCGCGTTGCCATCTCTTCGGCGCCGGCTTCCCAGTCCGCCGGCGTGCGGCGGGCATTGGCTTGGATGGCCTGGGCCAACTCGCTGCGAGCGCGGGCCAATTCCTCGGGCGTGGTGGGCGGGTAGGGGCCCGGGCCCAGGGCTTGGTTGACCGCGACCGCGAGTTCGGCCCAGTCGTCTGCGGTGAGCGGTTCGTTTCCTGCCGCGCTCGCAGGTCTGCGGTCGGGGTCGAGCCAGTAGTTGCCGTCGCGGAATTCCCAGGCCGACGCTTCGAACCAGGCGCCCTCGAAATCCTCGCCGAAGAGGCGCTCCCATCGCTCCCCGGGAGGCAGCGAGGTGTCGGCCAGCATCGCGGCGATCTGCGGGTGCTGGTCGAAGTTCGGGTTGATGCGGTACATCAGCAGCACGTAGGTCATCAGGTCCTTGTCGGACGTGATGCCGTGGCGCCGGGCCCGCTTGAAGCCCACATTCACGTAGCCGCGGCGCATGTCGTCGGTCTCGCGGGACGTGGGATGGTCCTCGCGGATCGCGTCCATCGTGCGCAGGATGAAGGCGTCTTCATCCTGCTGCAACATCTGCTCGAACTGGTTGGAAGGAATGTTCATGGCTCAGGCGGTCATGGCGACGGTGACGGTGTCGACGGCGAGGCGCGCTTCATGGCCTTGGGCGCCGTGCACGCGGCTGTAGATCTGCGCCGTGTCGGCGTCGCGCCCTTCGAGAACGAACCAGTCGATCGCGCTGCGCAGAAAGTCGTCGAGCTGGGCGCCGGTGCAGGTGGGCAGGAAGGCCCGCATCACGCGCGGGTCATAGAAGCGGAAGTACGCCTGCTTTCCGTTAGGCAGCGTCACGGAGAGGAAGTGGCGCAGGTGTTGGCAGAGCGCGCTCGGCGTGAGTGAGGTGCCGAGGAACAATCCCACGCTCGTGCCCCAGCCGTCGCTCAGCAGACGGTCGGTGACGTCGGCTTCGGCGGAGAGTTGCACGAGGTAGGGCGCGTAGTTGCGGTAGGTCGCGGCCGGCTGGCCTTTGTAGAGGCAGGTGTACGGGCAATCGCCGCGTTCGAGCAATGTCACCACACCCGAGTCGCGGGCGGCGTCAAGCAGGGCGAACACCGTCGAGTCGGTCGAGAAGAGGAGGGCTTCGAGCCGGTCGGCCCTCAGCAGGCGATGACGCCGTTCAGGCACCGTCGATGCTTTCGACGAACGGCGAGCCGTCGGCGGCTGCCTCGATCAGGCCCTTGCCTTGGGCCAGTGCGCCGATGAGCACAGTAGGGAAACCCGCCACGATGACGCCGCCGTGTACGGTCATGTCACCCAGCCGCGCGGCCGGCATGCCACCGATCAGCACAGTGTTCTCGCCCTGCGCGATGGTGTCCGGCGGGCCGACACAGAAGGCTTGGTCGCCCCGGCGTGCTGCCGGCATGCCGCCGATCAGCACGGTGACGCAGCCTGGTGGCAAGATGGGACCGCCCACATGCGGCTTCGGGCCCGGATCGACCTGCGGGCAGGCGTGCATGTCGGCGACGCGGGCGGCGGGTTGCATGTCGCGAGGGGCCCTGTCAAACGGGGTTGAAGACCACCGTGCGCAGGCAGCCGGGGGTGTGTTCCGCAAAACCGAAGCTGAGCTTGCCCCACGGCTCCCGGCGCGAATAGCTGGCTTCTTCGTCGGGGGAGCGCCCCCGGGGGACACCAGTGAGTTCGAGACCTTGGTAGCGGCCGAGCACCTCGCTCTTGGGCACGCAGGTGCCTGAAAGCGTCAGCACGAGGAAGCCGGGATGAGGCTGCTCCTTCTTGATGCGCAGATCGATTTTTTCGATCACGACGCCATGGCTCAATGCGAGTTCGGTGGCCGCATAGAACGTGAAGTACGCGTTCTGGCTGTCGCGCGTGAGCACGACGTTCAGCGCGGACTCGATCTTGTCGGTGGCGAACGGCAGCCGCGTGGGCAGGTAATCGATGATGGTCCAGAGGTCGAGTGTTTTCATGGGGTTTCCGTCGGGGAGCCGGGCGGCGGCGAGGCATGCCGGCAGTGCTGCGGCCTGCAGGCACACCGCGATCCAGCGCCATGCACGCGTGGCAAGGTCATGGCTTGGCGCCCTGGACGGAGTCATACCAATTCCCGTAATGCTCGGTGTAGAAGGTCGAGCCGGGGGCAGCGGACGACGGCTCTACGGCTTTGTCGAAGATTTGGCTGATCTTGTCGCGGGCCGCCGCACGGTTCCCATCCTTCAGGTACTGGTCGTAAGCGTCCGCGTAGACGTTCAACTCTTTGTCGATGTCGGGGCCGCCATCCCCCAAGATCTCGCGCCGCACCTCGAAAGCCTTCAGTTCTGCCTCACCTTCGCCTTTGATCATGTGCTTGATGAAGTTGTCCCTGCTGGACCAGTCCATGGGTTCTGCGTCTTTGGCGTGGCCTACCTCGTGCGCCAGTACTCCCGTGGCCATCTCAGGGTTGGACTTGAGGTCGCTGTTGATCACGATGACCTTGTCGGGGCTACTTGTATATCCCAGGATGCTGCTGTCGGAGTTCTCCTTGAAGGTGATGACCCAGCCGTCCTTCCTGAGTTCGGCGAGGTCCTTCTGCAGCGTGGGCGACTTTGCCGCGATGTCGTCCACCTCGGGCCCGAGGCCCGTGGTTTCCTTGTCTGGTGCCGTGGCGGCGAGCGCGGAGGAAGGCGCCGCCGGGCAGTTGATCTTGATCATCGGGGCGTTGATGTTGATCTCGCCCGGGGTCATCGTGATGGTGCTCGCGCCCACGGCCAACACGAGCTTCGTGCTGCCCTCGATGAAGACCTCCTTGCCGTTCGCGTTGATCTTGTCGACCCCGGTGAGCGACATGGTCTTGCCGGCTTTGACCGTGACGTCGTCTCCGGCCGAGATACCACGGCTCTTGCCCACTTGCTCGTTGTAGGCGCCGCCCACGACAAAGTTGGCCAAGCCGCCGACATTGACGCTGTATCCGGCGCCCACGTTGACTGCAAAACCCAGCCCGACGGTCGTGACCTTGGCGAGCCCGACGTTCTGGAAGGTGCCCATGCCCACTGTCTCGGTCAGGTTCATGCCGACCTTGATGGCCTGGTTCATCCCTATCGTCTGCTTGTGGTTGGCTCCGATGGTTTCGGTGTGGTTGCTGCCGATCTTCTCGGTGTGGTTGACATCGATGTTGTTGAAGCGGTCATGCTTGACCTGCACCAATTCATCGTGGTCGATTACCTTGTTGCGGTCGTGCCCGACCCAATGGCTCTCATCGTGCTCGACTTCGATGCGCTGGTTTTTCTCTGCGTGCAGCCAGACTTCCTCGCTGCCCTTCTTGTCTTCGAAGCGCAGGGCATTTGCGTTCTCGTAGCCGCCGCCCTGGCTGGAGCGGGTCAGGATGCCTGTCTGCGTTTGGTGCGCCGGTAACTCCCAGGGCGGCATGTTGGCCGCGTTGTAGACGCGCCCGGTGATCAACGGACGATCCGGATTGCCGTCGAGGAACTGCACCAGCACTTCCTGCCCGATGCGTGGCACCGCAATGAAGCCGAAGTTGCTGCCGGCCCAGGTGCTGGCCACGCGCACCCAGGCGGACGACTTCTCGTCATACTTGCCTTCGCGGTCCCAGTGAAATTGAATGCGGACACGGCCGTATTCATCGCTGTGGATTTCAGTGCCCTTCGGGCCGACCACGATGGCTGTCTGCAAGCCGTAGATGCGCGGCTCGGTGCTGTTGAAGCTGCGAGACGGCCGCCAGGGGATCTTCTTGCGCAGGCAAGTGACGCGGTTGTGGTAGTGCGCAGGCAGCGCCACGTCTGCACCATAGTTGTTGGCGGCGGTGTGCTGCACGTCGATCACGAGGAACTCATGGTCGGCCGCGTTGCTGCCCAGCACCTCCTGGTCGAAGTGGCCGCCGAGGCGAAACCAGCGGCCCGGCATCAGCCCACGGAAATTGCCGATGGCCGAGAAATGCTTGCCCGCGGCCTCGATCTCTTCCATGCGCAGGCGCACGAAGGCCTGCCCTGCGTCCCGCGTCGGAAAACCATAGGCGCCGCTGTACTCGTACACCTCGAGCTCCGGCACGTCGCCCTGCTCGTTCTGGGTGAGGGTGTCGGTCGACTGCGGGCGCGGGTTCTTGAAATCGAAGCTCGTGGCGGCGACCGCGGTCGAGGAAAGGCGTCTCACCGGGGTGACCTGAGTGAATCCGTGGTCCTCCGACAGCGTGGCCTTGTCGTGGAACGGAATGTCCGGGCCAGGTTCATCCAGCGGGTTCGACAGCGTCGAATCGCCGCTGAGAACCAGGGTGTGGCCGTCCTGGCGGTGCTCGTACCAGTAGTGCCAACCGAGCGCCTCCCATCGACGGTGCAGGTAGTTGTAGTCGCTCTCGTCGAACTGCACCGCGTCGGTCATCACCGGGTCGGCTCCGAGCGCCACAGGACGCCAGTCGGTGGTGTCGTAGTCGGCGAAAATCTCGCCCGTTTGCTGCTCGACGGTGGCGCCGTGGAAGATGTAGTTGTCCTTGCGCAGTCGCAGGAAGGCGAGCCATGGGAGCAACACCATGTCGTACTGCGCGAGGCCGCCTTCGATGGCGACGAACCGGAATTCGAATACGTACCCGCTGAACCACCGTGGTTCTCCCTGCTCGCGGGTCAACTCGATCGTCACGAGCTTGCCGAGCACGGATTTGAGCGGAATGCGCGGATCGTTCGTCAAGACCTCGACGGTGAACTGGAAGTCGCCCGACAGGCGCTCCAACGCATCGAGGCGGTTGGCCACCATCGGCACGCCGGGGCCGTCGTCCTTCGGGAAGTGCATGCGCACCAGTTGCTGGTGCTGGCGACTCATCAGGGCCTGAAGCCGCTTGGCGCCTTCGAACAGATTGAGGGACAAGGCCGGGTCGGGTGGTTGGATGATGGCGCTTATTAGACGCTCATCAGACCATTTTGCGACACGACGAAAGTAAACTAATCGACGTTCTGGAGCCGCATGACGAGGTTCCGCAGGTCTTCTGTGGGGAGCGCCATTCCGCCATTGCCTTCGGCGTGGGAACGGACCAGCCGAACGAGCGTCTCCCGGTGCGGGGCCAGTGGGCCGAAAAAGACTGGCTCACCTTGCACCGCGATCAGCAGTGTCGGGAAATTTTCGATGTCGAGCGGGTCCACGAGGTCGGCGTCATCCTCGATGTCGAACCACACGAAGCGAGCGTCCGGGCACGCCGCAGCCACGGATTCAAAAGTGGCGCGGTACTCACGGCACGTGCCGCACCAGGCGGCACATAGGCAGGCCACCCACAGCCGTTGGGGATACGCGAACGTGTGCATGGGCCCGGATCATCCCAAACAAATTGCCTGCATGCCGCCTCCGCGCAGCGATTCATTGCGTTTTCTGCCAACGGCGACAGCTTTGGGCATGATGAACCATGGTCAGTTTAGCCTTTTGGTGCCGTTGACCGAGAGCGCGGCGCGCCTATCAGGCGACCGCGAGGGCTTGGTCGAGGTCGGCCAAGAGGTCGTCGATGTGCTCGATGCCCACCGACAGGCGCACGGTGTCCAAGCTCACGCCAGCCTTGTCGAGTTCTTCCGGATTCAATTGACGGTGCGTGGTGGAGGCCGGGTGCGTGGCCAGTGATTTGGCATCGCCAATGTTGACCAGGCGCGTGAAGAGTTTCAGCGCATCGAGGAACCGTGCTCCAGCATCGCGTCCCTGGCCCGGCGCGCTTTTGACACCGAATGTCAGCAAGCCCGAGGCCTTGCCGGAAAGGTATCGGCGCACCAGTTCATGGTCCGGGTGATCCTCCAGCCCGGCGTAGTTGACCCATGCCACCTTCAAATGGGCCGACAGATGCTGCGCCACGCGGGTGGCATTTTCGCTGATGCGGTCCATGCGCAGTGACAGCGTCTCGATGCCCTGCAGGATGAGGAAGGCGTTGAACGGTGAGATGGCGGCGCCCGTGTTGCGCAGCGGGACCACGCGCGCCCGGCCGATATACGCTGACGGGCCAAGCGCCTCGGTGTACACCACCCCGTGGTAGCTCGGATCGGGTTCATTGAGGCGCTTGAAGCGGGCCTTGTGCTGCGCCCAGGGGAACTTGCCCGAATCGATGATGGCGCCGCCGACACTCGTGCCGTGGCCACCAAGGTACTTGGTCATCGAGTGCACCACGATGTCCGCGCCATGCTCGATCGGGCGCGTCAGGTAGGGCGTGGGCACCGTGTTGTCGACAATCAACGGTATGCCTTGGCGGTGTGCCACCTCGGCAATGCGGACGATGTCGGTGACGTTGCCCTGCGGGTTGCCGAGGGACTCCACGAAGACGGCTTTCGTGCGGGCATCGATCAGGGGTTCAAACGACGCCGGATCCCGGTGGTCGGCGAACCGTGTGGTGATGCCGTACTGAGGCAAGGTGTGCGCGAAGAGGTTGTAGGTGCCGCCATACAGCGCGGTCGACGACACGATGTTGTCGCCGGCCTCGGCGATGGTGAGGATCGCGTAGGTCACGGCCGCCTGGCCTGACGCGAGGGCGAGCGCCCCGACGCCTCCCTCGAGCGCAGCAAGTCGCTGCTCCAGCACGTCGGTGGTGGGGTTCATGATGCGGGTGTAGATGTTGCCCGGCACTTTGAGGTCGAACAGATCGGCGCCATGCTGGGCGCTGTCGAATGCATAGGCCACTGTCTGGTAGAGCGGCACGGCAACGGATTTCGTCGTGGGATCGGGCTGGTAGCCAGCGTGCACGGACAGGGTCTCGAAACGCCAGGTCGCTTGGGGCATGGAGGTCTCCGCGGTGGTGGAGCCGCGAGGCTAATCAGCACGGCCATCCATGGGAAATGCACATTTGCCATAACGAAAGGCGTTCTTCTTCGTTCACGGCCCGACGTGCCGTCCGTATCGTCGTATCTTTCCACACCCGTGTTCGATCGGAGACAACATGAGCATCACCGCCATCAACCTTCGCAATCACTTCCGCGGCAAGGTCAAGGAAATCATCGAGGGGCCGGTGGTGTCGGAGATCGATGTTGAAACCTCGTTCGGGTTCGTCGTCACTTCGGTCATCACGACCCGGTCCGTCAAGGAGCTGGGCCTGAAGCCGGGGCGCGACGTGGTCGCACTGGTGAAGTCGACCGACGTGTCCATCGCGGCACTTTGATGCGGAGGACCACACGATGAACTTCAAGAGCGGTCCTGTTCGGGTACTGGTGGTGCCGGGGCTGCATGACAGCGGTCACGGTCATTGGCAGACATGGCTCGAAGGACACTTCCGTACCGCCACCCGCGTGCGCCAGGACAACTGGGCGAGCGCTGACCTCGAGCGCTGGGCTGAACGCATCGCCGTCACTGTGGCCCGGCATCCCGGCGCTCGTTGGGTGGCTGCAGCCCACAGCTTCGGTTGCGTAGCGCTCGCGCGCTACCTTGCGCTCGGCGGCAAGGGCATCGACGCGGCATTGATGGTGGCGCCAGCGGACCCCGAAAAGTTCGCGGCAGGGCCATTCCTGCCTCCGGCAAAGCTGCCGATCCCCACTGCGTTGCTTGCCAGCGAAAACGACCCGTGGATGAGCATCGACTGCGCGCGTGCCTGGGCCCGTACCTGGGGCACCCAGTTCATCAACCTGGGGCTGGTGGGGCACATCAACACGGAGTCCGGCTTCGGCCCGCTGCCACAGGCAAAGACGCTGGTCGAACTGATGATCCATCGCATCGAACGAGGCAGGAGCCCAGGGCGAGCGCATCCGCTGGAGTTTTCGTTTGCCATCTGATTGCAGTGGAACCGTGACACACTGGTCCGATGAGATCGACGTGGGCACCGATGGGGTTTCTTTTCGCGTGCGTGGGATGTGCACAGGCGCCGCCAGGCCGTGACGTGCTCGGCATCGAGTTCGTGCGCCTGCCGGCAGGCACGTTTGCGATGGGCAGCGAAGAGTCGCCTGCCGCGCTGGCCTTGGCATATCCGGGGCTGGAGCCTGAGCGCCTGGCCGGGCTGTCCGACGAAGCCCCCGTCCACACCGTGCGCATCACGAAACCGTTCGAGATGAGCCGACATGAAATCACCGTGGGGCAGTTTCACGCCTTCCTGGAACGGTCCGGCCATGTGCCTGAATCGATCGCTGACGGCACGGGCGGGTATGGGTACAACCGGGCATACGATCCGGCTGCCAGCGCCCGCGGCGACGCGTTTGAAGGGCGTCTTCCCGTGTATTCATGGCGTCAACCCGGGTTTCCGCAAGGTGAGGACCATCCTGTTGTCAACGTGACTTGGAACGATGCCATGGCGCTTGCGCGCTGGCTGTCCGCCACCGAAGGCCGTCACTACCGGTTGCCCACGGAGGCGGAATGGGAGTACGCCTGTCGGGGCGGCGGGCGAGCGCGATACCAGCATGGCGACAATCCCGAAGGGCTGGTCGGCGCAGGCAACACGTTCGATGCCGATGCCGCTGCGAACTGGCCGCAGTGGCAGAGCCGCGCGCTGGCAGGACATGACGGCTTTGCCTTCACATCGCCGGTCGGTCGATTCCAGCCCAACGCATTCGGCCTGTACGACATGCATGGCAACGTGTGGGAGTGGGTGTCCGACTGGTATGGGGAAGATTACTACCGTAGGTCGCCAGCCGATGACCCGACGGGCCCCGTCGACGGTGGCGTGAAGGTGCGACGGGGCGGTTCCTGGCATACGTGGCCGCTCTATGCACGTTGTTCATTCCGGAACTGGAATACGCCGGAAACCCGGTACACCCTGGTGGGCATTCGGCTCGTGCGGGAAGACGCGCGCTGAACGGGTAGTGACATCCGGAAACATTTCGGCCCGGTTGCGGCATTCGGGTGTCGATAGGGCTGAAAATCGTCAGACGCGGAAGACGCTCGGGGCGCGTCGTTGTCGTGAGGAACCTGGCAAATGTCACGCAAGCCCGGGTTTATGAACTGCCTCGGTGCCTTGGCGTTTATGGGCTCGAAAGTTGCGTCGATCAAGCCAGCTGTCTGCCATCGCCATGCACTTGCCTGCCGTATTGACCCGAGTTTGTGTCGCTGTCCTGTCGATGATGGCGCTGATGTCGGTTGCCGGGTGCACCACTGCCTCCTTGGCGTTCACTGTGGTGGGCATCGCCACCGACACGAGCATCACCTGGGAAATCACCAAACATCTGTACGCGAAGTACACGGAAGGCGACCCGGTGCCGTGCTTCCGGATGAACAGCGTCGAAAAGGCACTCACCCCGCGGTGCGGCTCCTATTCCAAGGGCAGTCTGCGCGTGGAGGACATCCAACAGAACGAACTGCAAGGGTGCCCCGTGACCATCGCCGCACGCGATCCGGTCCTCTGGCCGGTTCTTCCAGAACTGCTGGACAAGGGGGCCGTGCCAGAAGCGTGTGCGGTCCCTCCGCTCGTGGCTTTGGCAGCAAGCCACGCATGCCCTGATTTCAAGGCAGCGTCGCCGGAGTCGCTTCAAGCCATTGCGTGGTTGGCTGATGCCGATGCACGCTCCATACGCCATGATGTCGTGCGGATGCTGAGCTGCCCGAACGCCCGTGCAGCGGGCCTGGATCGCATACTGCATTCCTGGCTGGACGCCGGCGTCTTCCAACGCGATGTAATCGGCTTCGGCGTACTGGGTGCGTTGCACCCCGACTACCTGCAATCGGAGTTCGCCAGCAGGCTGGAATCGCAGGGTCACACGGCGCAGGCTTCGCTGGGGGCTTTCGAGGGCCGCCAGCCTGCCGGCTTCGAAGCGGCGCTGCGCGCCGGGCACCAGGGAGCGCTGCAGTGGTGGCTCAACCGGGTACCGCAGCTGGCCAACCGCGTGCCGCCCACGCAAGGCACCCAGTTGCCTTGGTCGCCGCTGGCGCGCGTGTTGCAACCTGGCTTTCTTGCCGACGCTTCCCGGCAGGAAGAAACCCTCGAATTTCTGCTGGCCCGGGGCGCCGATCCGTGGACGCCGGTGCCCGGGGGGGTCTACCGCTCGGTGGTTCAATACGCCCAATTCCTGAAGAGCCCGTATATGGCATTGCTCGACGCACCGGTGGAGAAAACACCAGCCGGCGGCACGCGCCATATGGCCCCGACCGTCCAGGGCGTGCCTGTGAACGACTTTGCAGCCCGGTAAAGGGCATTGACGAGCTGGCGTCGCTGGGGTCAACTTCCGTGGAGTGAGCGTTCGGGCTCAACGAATTCTGCACCCATGCCGTACACGTCAGTTTCCCGCGAAAACCGCTCCGCCAAGATAGTGCGGGGCGCCGTGCCCGCTGCTGCGCTTGCGAATGAACGCTCGCGGTTCGCGGCCCGTCCTGCTTGTGACGCCGGATGGCGCGCACCCGGGGATTTTGTGAATGATCGACCGCGTGCCGAGGCAATTCGCCAGCCGGGAGCACAATGCGCTCGCTTTGCTCGCACGGTTGGCAGCTCAGTTCCAGCAGCGTCACCTGGCGCCCGCCCTGAGTCTGCAGAGCACCAGTGATGTGCTGGCCGGCTGCTGCAACAGCCATGCCTATGATCAACCTTTGCCGCGGAGTGAAATCGCCACATCCGCACCTCTTCGCATCTCGGATTTTTGATGATCGACGTCGACCACTTCAAGCATTACAACGATCGTCACGGCCACCAGGCCGGCGACCTGGCCCTCGCGCAGGTCCATGCGGCGCGACAGCCGCCGCGCATCATCGACGTTCGGCCCAGGCTCGGTGGTGAAGAATCTGCGCTGACCTTTCCGCTGTCCGGTGTGGGCGAGGCCGCCAAACGGATCTGCTCGGCCGCCGAGGCCAAGAAGGCGGCGGTCCGGAATCAGGTCCAAGCGTTCGAGCGTTGGAATTGAACGCCGCCGTCTTGCCCGCGCAAGCGGGGGTGCTGGCCGGACCCACCCGGCCTGATTTGTTGCGCCATGAAGTGCTTGCCGAAGTGTTCGAGGCCACGGCACGGCGACGGCCCGATCATCCGGCGCTGGTGTTCGACGGTCGCACGGTCACGTACGGCGAACTCGACGAGCTGTCGAACCGTGCGTGCGCCCGCCTCATCGAGGCCGGCGTGCGTCCCGGCCACATCGTCGGCCTGTGGTTGCCCCGGGGCATCGATCTGCTGACGATGCAATTGGCCATCGCCAAAACCGGCGCCGCGTGGCTGCCTTCGGATGCAGACAATCCGGTGGAGCGCATTGCGGCATGCCTCGACGACGCGGAGGCCGTCGGCATCGTCACCGACGCCGCCTCGGCCAATCGCCTGTCAAGGCTGGGCCGGCCAGTGTGGACTGCGGAGGCCTTGCGCGATGCCGCCCCAGCGCCGGACCTGCGCCGCGACGGTGCGCGGCCCGACCATCCCGCCTACGTGATCTACACGTCCGGCTCCACGGGAAAGCCAAAGGGCATTGTTGTTCAGCAGGGGAGCATCTGCCACTTCCTGCGCAGCGAAAATGCGGTGCTCGGGATCCGGGAGGATGACCTCGTGTACCAGGGGTTCTCCGTGGCCTTCGACATGTCGTTCGAGGAGATCTGGATCAGCTACTTGGTGGGTGCCACATTGTGGCTGCCCACGAAGGCACTTGCAGCCGATCCGGAGGCGCTGCCGAGTGCGCTGGTTGACGCGCAAGTCACGGTGCTGCACGCGGTGCCCACGCTGCTCGCTCTTTTTGAAGACGATGTGCCGAACCTGCGGCTGATCAATCTTGGCGGGGAGATGTGCCCCGAGTCCCTCGTGGCCCGGTGGGCGCGACCAGGCCGTCGGGTGTTCAACACGTACGGACCTACCGAGGCCACCGTGTCGGCGAGCTTGGCGGAGCTGCACCCAGGCCGGCCGGTCACCATTGGAACGCCGCTGCCCAACTACGGGTTGCTGGTGATTGCTGCCGATGTGGAGGCCGGCTTGCGCCTGTTGCCCCCCGGCGAAACCGGCGAACTCTGCATCTTTGGTCCCGGGGTGGCGGCAGGATACCTCGGCCGTCCCGACCTGACCGCGCAGAAGTTCCTCGATAACCCATGGGCCGAGACGCAAGCGGACAATCGCCTGTATCGCACCGGTGACCTGGCGCGCATCGATGAACATGGCCGCGTCCAGTGCCTGGGCCGGGCAGACGACCAGGTGAAGATCCGCGGGTTTCGCGTGGAGCTCGGTGAGATCGAGGCGGCCCTGGCGGCGGTGCCCGGCGTCGGCACCACGGCCGTGCTACTGCGCCGAGACGACGACGTCGACCAACTCGTGGCCTTTGTGGTCTCCGACGCTGGCGGGGCGCCTGACGATGCGTCGTTGCGCGCCTCGCTTGCAACCCGTTTGCCGCCGTACATGGTGCCCACGCGCTTCGAATGGCTGGACGACATGCCTCGGCTGACCTCCGGCAAGATCGATCGGAATGCGCTGAAGGCCCGGCCGCTTGCTGCAGCGCGGGCGGCCGAGGGCTCGGACACCGCCGAGACGCCGCCCAGGTGGTACTGTTCTCTGCGCTCGAGAAATTGTTCCCGGGGCAGCCCATTCGCCGCGCGGCCGATTTCTTCTCTGACCTGGGAGGGCACTCGCTCTTTGCCGCTCGGTTGGCGTCCGCGCTGCGTGCCGATGCGCGGTACGCGCATGCGACGGTGCGCGACATCTACATGCATCGCACCATCGGCGACATCGCCCGCGCGCTTGAAGTGGCGGCGCAGGCGCCGGCCGACCCCGTGGCGCCGTGGGTTCCGCAGTCGGCATGGCGCCGCTGGCGCTGCGGCGTATTCCAGGCACTGGCCGTGCCCCCGCTGTTGACCATCCGCATGGGGCAGTGGCTCGCGCCATTCTTCACGTATCACTTCCATACAGGCAGCCCTGGGGATTCTGTGCCCTATGCCGTAGCGATGTCGGTGCTGGTCTTCCTCTTTGCCACGGTACTCGAGTTTGTAATCGCCATCGCCGGCAAGTGGCTCATTGCAGGACGACTCGAGCCGGGCAACTACCCGCTGTGGGGCTTTGTGTACTACCGATGGTGGCTGACGGACCGTCTCGTCGAGGCGGCGCCCACGTACCTGATCCATGGCTCGTCGTTGCACGCCTGGTGGTTGCGTGCGCTGGGCGCAAGTGTCGGGGACGACGCCACCATCGGCTCCATCACGCTGCGCGCTCCCGACCTGTTGACCGTGGGCAACCGTGCCAGCATCGGCAATGCGGTCAACTTCGAGAATGCGCGCGTGGAACAGGGCCGATTCATCCTCGGTTCGATCGAACTGGGTGACCATTCGCATGTGGGTTCATATGCCGTGCTCGAAGGCGACACGTCGCTTGGCGAATGGGCGCACCTGGACGCACAGTCAGCCCTGCGGGCGGGTGAGGGCGTGCCCGCAAGGCGGCTGTCCACCGGTTCACCCGCGCGCGATGCCGGCCCATTCGACCCGACCTCGCTTCGACCGCGTCCGCAAGTGTCTTCGGTGCGCCGTGCCGGGGAAGCCGCTTTTTTCCTGTTCGGTGCGCTGTTGATTGCCGCGCTCTTCTTCATGCCGGTGTTCCCCACCTTCATGCTGATCGACGTGCTGGACGACGCCGAACTGTTCCCACGGCTGTCCGCGCTGTTTTCCGGCCTGCCGCTGCTGAAGTACTTCGTGCTCGCGCTGCCAGCCAGCGCGGTGATGATCGTGCTGACGGCGCTGTTGTCGGCTGGTATCCGTTGGTCGATCTTGCCGCGGCTTCGGACGGGCAGTTGGCCCGTGCACAGCAACGTGTACTGCGGCAAGTGGCTGGTCAACCAGATACAAGAGTCGAGCTTGCAGGTGCTGCATGGCATTTACGCCACGGTGTTCGCACCGTCGTGGTACCGGCTGCTCGGTGCGAAGGTGGGCCGGGACGCCGAAATATCCACGGCCCTCGGTGTCGTGCCGGACATGCTCACGCTCGGCGACGAAACCTTCATCGCAGATGCCGTTCTGCTGGGCGATGAAGAAATCGACGGCGGGTGGATGACGATGCGGCCGACCGTGGTATCACGCCGCAGCTTCGTCGGCAATGGCGCCTACATCCCTGACGGCACGACGCTGCCCGAGAACGTGCTCGTCGGCGTGCTGTCGCGCGCGCCTGAGGCATCGACGATGCGAAGCGGCGATACCTGGCTCGGTTCGCCAGCCATGCACCTGCCAGCCCGCGAGACCGTGACCGGGTTCCCCGAAGCGCTGACCTTCCGCCCGTCGCCCTGGCGTCGCCTGGCCCGCGGGTTGATCGAAGCGTTCCGCATTGTCGCGCCCCACGCCATCGTCATTGCCGCCGGTTATGCCATCGTGCTTGCGGTGATGCCTGTTGCAGGTGTCGGGCTGTGGGGCCGTGTGGTGTGGGAGCTCACTGTGTACGGCCTGGTCTTCGGCGTGTCCACATTCGTGTTCGTCGCCGCGTTCAAGTGGCTGCTGCTCGGCCGTTATCGCCAGCGTTCCGAACCCATGTGGACACCATTCGTATGGCTGTCGGAAGCGGCGACGAATCTGTACGAAGGCATCGCTGTGCCCAACTTCATGCGTTACTTGCGTGGCACGCCGTGGCTGCCCTGGGCCTTCAATTTGCTCGGTTGCCACATCGGCAAGGGCGTATACCTCGATACCACCGACATCACCGAGTTCGATTGCGTGCACATTGGCGACCATGCCGAGATGAACGCACTGACTTGCCCGCAAACGCACTTGTTCGAGGACCGCGTGATGAAGGTGGATCACGTGGTGATCGGCCCTCAAGTGACGGTGGGATCGCGCACCACGGTGCTCTATGGCGCCCGGCTCGGAGAGCGGGTGCAGCTCGGCCCCATGACGCTGGTGATGAAAGGCGAATCGCTGCCTGACGGTACACGCTGGCGAGGCAACCCCGCGGCGCCGGCCCGGCGCGTTTGAACCCCAAGGGGGCCATCGGGCAGGGGCCCTGATCGCCGCGCACAGCGGCACATGCCGGGCGTTCGAACCGTCGCTGAACGCCGCGAGCCGGAAGTGGCCGCGGCGATGCCTTCGATGGCTGGGGGATCTATCTGATTCTCGTCTGCAGGGCCCACTCTTCGCACTTTCCCCCTAGCTTGAAGGCCTGCCCCCCCTAAGAACCACAGCGTTTCGAGGCGGTTTTCGGGCGGGTCGAGCACGGCGTGGTTTCAGAATCGCCCCATCCGATTTTGAACCGCCCGCCAGTGCACACGACCCACCCCAGCGCTTCACCGATGCCCTCACGGCCCGGCCGTGAATCCCGTCGTCGAGCCGAGTCATCGCAGCGCCCGTTGCGCAACACGCCGCCGGTGGCACGCGACAACGTGCGCCTCTTCGCCGAACTGTTCGGCGACC
>Ga0170475_123665016_pt1 | contig 16873 bp, 27 predicted proteins | sample Soicark_Litter_5_FD_111474 | JGI IMG/M metagenome (GOLD analysis project Ga0170475, IMG submission 111474) | Avena fatua rhizosphere microbial communities from Hopland, California, USA. Combined Assembly of 48 SPs
GAAATAGAATGAAAAAGAAAAATCTCAACGGCATTGAATACGAAATTGGCTCAGGCAACGTATTTGCTGATTTGGGCCTTGCCAATCCCGAAGAAGCTCTAGCCAAAGCACAGCTTGCTTGGGAAATTGCTAAAATCATCAAGAAACGTAAACTTACTCAAAAACGCGTTGCCGCAATCCTTAAGATCGCTCAACCTAAAGTCTCTTTACTGCTCCGAGGCTATTTGAAAAGTTTCTCTATGGAACGCCTATTCCGATTCCTCAACGATCTTGGCCAAGACATCTACATCAAGATCACTCCTTCTTCTCACCACGGCCACGGCACCACTATGATTGGCGACTCTCCTTCCAATGCCAAAGTCGCAGCTCTTGGTAAGTAAAAACTATTCAGAACAAGGTTCCATAGAGGCGAGAAGCTTGTCTCTATCAAAAGTAGTAATGAATAGCTGCTTATCGGCTTTCCCCCATGCAACATGAATGAAATTAACTTGGACAACCATTCCTCCCGGAAAGACAACTTTAGGAGAATTATCCTAAGTATAGTCCGTCAGATCCCCTAAAGGCCGAGGAGTCACTGTACGGACAGAGAACGGAGGATCTTTGTCAGTGGCTTTATCCGAATCAACGTGAAAAGCCTTATAATTTCGAAAGAGATCTAATATTCAAATGGTTACAAAAACCCAAGTTTTTGGCATACGTAGGCCAAGAACCCAAGAAAAATCAATGAGTTCTTTTGTTAGATGCAAAAACCTAACTGACTGAATTTAACCTAGAATCGTTTATTTTGGTTATTAGAACGGGGCAAACTTTCATAGAAAATGGAAAACTTTTGATAGTAAAGCAGCTTAAGCCATTGCTGGCTTAAGCTCTTTAAAAGAGAAGGTAACTAAGCCTTGTTCAAGGGCTCACCTTCTCGCGGTTTGGCATGCTCGGAGGGGGACTCGAACCCCCACGGAATTGCTTCCAGGGGATTTTAAGTCCCCAGTGTCTACCATTCCACCATCCAAGCAGAAGCATAGAATTATAAACAGCTTGCTCAATTTTAGCAAGCTGCAAAAAAGAGGCAGGGCTAAAGCGGCCTGGTCAAAAATTAATTCTCATCGTCATTTTTCTCGCTATCAGATCCTTCTTTCGTCTCTTCATCAGTAATCGGATGATCAAAAATTGATTCATCATAGTGGTGAGGAGCTTTCTCTTCGATAGAAGGAGACGCGAAAAGATCTTGTTCGACAATCTCAGCTGTTTTATACCGGCTCAAAGTTTCTTTAATGAGTGTCGGAGGCGGAGGAAACAATTTGGAGATAAAGGAAGGAGCTTGCGGCTCTTCGCGAGCTAGCTCCATCTCATTCATCTCCTTACCTTCTGCTGTAGATTCATCAACTCTAGGGCGAGCATCATGCATCGGCTCATGACGATCGCGACCCGATCTGCGGCCTCGTCTACGCTTATCGCGCTTACGATCTCCAGGATTGAGAGGGAGCACCCCTGTGGTTTCTCCAGAGGAGCTAGGTTCATCCCTTTTCTCTTCACGTCTTTCTTCAACAGGTTCTCTGTGACGAGGAGGAGCAGCCTCTCTGCCTCCGCCAATTTTAATCGCTCTTTCCGGCGAAGCATTTTTGAGCACCATACGGGTCTCTTTAAGCTCTAATACTTCGTAATCGCTCATTGGCACAAGGAAAGATTTTGGTCTTTCAAGAGAGCGAAAGAAAAAAGAGTGCCCAAAGGACACTACTTCAACAGCATCAACAAAATAATCTTCTTGGCCATTGCCTTTGCTGCTTCGGATGACAAGTTTGCATCCATCGCGAGGCGTAATGACCGTCTCTATAATAGGTTCTCGGGTAAAATTCACTATACGTTCCGTAATTTAAAGGGTTGTTGATAGGAAGCACATGGCAAGCGGTCAAAATCTGTCTTTCAAAGCCATGTACTCCAATAGGTCGACTACGCGCTGCGCATATCCCAGTTCGTTGTCATACCAAGCAATTAATTTATAAAAGCGACGATTGAGCGCGATTCCCGCTAATTTATCGTACACACAAGAATACGTGCTGCCAATAAAATCAGAAGAGACCAACTGCTCGTCCGTCGTTGCCAAAATGCCTTTCAGATTTGTGTTGGCTGCAGCATCCATGGCATTGTTAATTTCCTCATATGATGTATCTCGAGCTAACCTCACGGTTAAATCGACTACAGATACATCAGGAGTAGGAACTCGAAAAGCCATGCCAGTCAGCTTGCCTTTTAACTCAGGCAAACAAAGAGTCACTGCTTTTGCAGCTCCCGTAGATGATGGGATAATATTGAGACTCGCCGCTCTGCCTCCACGCCAGTCTTTGTGAGACGGGCCATCCACCGAAGGCTGGCTAGCGGTAAGAGAATGAACGGTAGTCATCAGACCTTCTTCAATCCCAAAATGGTCTAATAAAACTTTACATAAAGGAGCCAAACAATTCGTCGTACAAGATGCATTACATAAAATATCATCTGTCTTTGGATTAAATTGAGTGTGATTGACCCCCATTACATAGGTGGGGATCTCGTCCTTACCGGGAGCTGAAATCAGCACACGCTTAGCGCCAGCTATCAAATGCAAATTTGCGCCTTCTCGATGAGTATAGCGACCGGTAGACTCCACTACATAATCGATCTTAAACTTCTCCCAAGGAAGAAGGGAAGGATCTTTCTCAGCCGTGACCACAATTTCACGGCCATCAACGATCAATTTATCCCCTTCCGCACGAACCGACTTGGGATATATCCCATGCACTGTGTCATGCTTAAAAAGATAAGCTAAATTGTCCGCTGGAACTAAATCATTAATAGCTACAACTTGAATATCTGTATGTTGGAGCGATCTACGTAAAACAAGTCGTCCTATTCGTCCAAACCCGTTAATCGCAATTCGTTTAACCATAACCCGAACTCCAAAAAAAAGTAGTGTACCTGATTTTTGAGCTCGTGTAAAGGATTACCATTTCATAAAAACAAAAAAACCACTTACATAGAGTTTCTCTATGTAAGTGGTCTAAAACTAAACCATACCGAGATTAATGAGCACCCTCTTAGACTATTGAAGATACTCAATATAGCATGTAGGGGCGTTATCACCTACGCGATCACCGGCGCGAATAATGCGAGTATATCCACCCTGGCGGGTAGTAAATCGATTTTTCAATTCTCCGAACAACTTATCAATCACTAAACGATCTCGAGAATAAGACTCCTTATTCCCTTTTTTAGCAGCTCTAGCTTCTTTTGTCGTCAGAGGATTGAAAGAAACCATGAGCTCTGCAATCGCATTTCTACGCGCTGCCAAAGTGTCCTTTTTGGCTATGGTGATCAATCGATCCGCATGGCGGCGAAGTTCTTTCGCTTTCACAACCGTTGTCATAATTCGATCATTTTCGATCAAAGATTTTAACATATTAGCCAGCATACAGCGGCGATGAGACCCTGTCCGGCCAACTTTAAATGTATGTTTTCCGTGTCTCATACTTCTACGTTACCTAATTTTTCTAAATTGTAATTTTGAATAATCGTTCTAATATTATCTCGATTGATACCAAATCTGGCTAAATCCATACCCAAAGAAAGACCGAGCTCATCGAGCTTTTGCTTAATCTCTGTTAATGATTTTTTACCAAAATTACGGAATCGGAGCATTTCCGACTCAGGCATCACAACCAGCTCTCCAATCGTATCAATATTCGCATTAGCCAAGCAATTGGTAGAACGAACGGATAGCTCAATTTCATTGATGCGCAGCGCTAATTTTTGCAAAATCTCATCGCGATCTCGATTACTTTGAGCTTCTCCCTTATCAAAATAAACCATGTGGGTTTTAACAAGATCAAATACTTGGAAATGTAAAATACCAATCTGCGCAGCAAAAGTCAGAGCTTCAACTGGAGATACTCTTCCGTCTGTCGTGATCTCCAGAATCAATCGGTCAAAGTCTGTATCTTGTCCTACTCGGGTATTTTCTACATAGTAATTCACCAAACGAACAGGAGAGAAGCAAGAGTCGATGACAATTTCATCTACTTGACGCTCGAATACGTGGCGCTCCGAAGGAACATAACCACGGTCTGAACCAATGCGAATATCAATCCGTTTTACCATCGATTTAGTCACTGTGAATAAGTGATGATCTGGATTTACAATATCAAAATCAGATTGACTGAGCAAATCTTTCAATAAAACTTTATATGCGCCGCCAGCTTTTTCCAGCATCTCATCAGTAATTTCGAGCATTTTTGTAACGGTCTTAATGTCGCGTGGATGAGCATCCTCGCTTAAGATCAGTTTACGCAGCAAAGCTCCTTTGAAATTCAAGACAATATGGGTCATGTCCTGAATAATTCCTTCTATTGCCATGTACTCATGGGGAATGCCTTCAATGCGGACAGAAAGAATAGCTGGCGCTTCTAAAGAGGCCAACATAATTCTTCGGAGCGCATTGCCAACAGTATGGCCGAATCCTCGCTCAAAAGGCTCTATTACAAAACGGGCAAACGTATTTGTCTGACTCGCTTCATCTAACTTGATTTTGTCTGGCATCTCAAATTTGCCATACTTCACAGGCATGTTAGGTCTCCTCTCATCAAACGTTGTTATACGCGTCTTCTCTTACGCGGTCTGCAGCCATTGTGCGGCACAGGGGTCTTATCATGAATCACAGTGATCGACATCCCTGCGCTTTGCAGTCCTCTCACGGCAGACTCTCGTCCAGCGCCAGGACCGTTTAAATTGACTTCACATTCTCTCATGCCTACAGACATCGCTTCTTTCGCTGCGTTTTGCGCAGCTACAGTAGCAGCAAAGGCTGAGGATTTTCGGGATCCTGAAAAATTCGCTTTTCCAGCTGATGACCACGAAATTACGTTACCCGCTAGGTCCGTAATGGAAATAATTGTGTTATTAAATGTTGCCTTTACGTAGGCAATTCCTGTCGGAACGGTGCGTTGCATTTTCTTTTTAACGCGCACGCCAGCTTTTTTGGGAGGCGCTTTCTGTTCTTGCTTAGCCAAATGTCAAATCTCCTATCCTTTAGATTTTCTTGTTGGCAACGGTTTTTCTCTTACCCTTGCGCGTACGGGAATTCGTTCGAGTTCTTTGACCGCGAACTGGCAATCCCAAGCGATGACGCTGACCGCGATAACAATGAATTCCGATCAATCGCTTAATGTTATTTTGAACTTGACGGCGAAGGTCACCTTCTACCGTGTACTCAGATTGCAAAATTGCGTTTAACTTAGCGATCTGATCTTCATTCATTTCGCGAGCGCGCATATTTTTGTTTAATCCCAGCTTATCAATAATTTGATTCGATAGCTTTCTGCCAATCCCGTAAATATAAGTTAGGCTTATTTCTAATCGCTTATTGTCTGGAATATCTATTCCTATGACTCTAGCCATGATGCTATACCTTTAATTTTTTCAGTCTAAAATACCACACGAACTATTTAATTCACAATGGCTTATCGCCCTCGAAGCCTACCTTTTGTCATGAAGCCGTCGTAACGCTTCATAAGTAAATGAGACTCAACTTGTTTGGTCGTATCTAAAATCACCCCAACCAAAATCAGGAGAGAAGTTCCCCCGAAAAATTGGCTAATATTTGCGTCCACACCCATGAGCCTTCCCACAAGGGTAGGCAAAATGGCGATAATGGCCAGAAAAACGGCTCCTGCCAGGGTAATCCGGCTCATCGTTGATTCAAGATAATCCTGAGTAGGTTTGCCTTGTCGGATCCCTGGAATAAAAGCTCCGTTTTTTTTCATATCAGAAGCGATCTGCTCAGGCTTAAATTGGGTAGCTGTCCAAAAGTACGTAAAGAAGAGAATAAAAATTACGTAAAGAAGAGTGTAAACCCAAGACCCTGGAAGCAGGTAGCTCGAAAACTGCCCAAACCAAGTACCCTTGCCTAAAAATTGGCCGATCGTCGCCGGGAACATCAAAAACGTACTTGCAAAAATGACAGGGATCACTCCAGCATAATTCACTTTTAAAGGAATATGCGAAGTTCCACCTTGCACCTCATGCCGCCCTACAATTCTTCGGGCATATTGAAGAGGAATCCGTCTTTGTCCTTGAATCACCAAAATCGTCCCGATCGTAATCAAGACGAAAAGCGCGCAAAGAACCAAAAGAGTCACAAAATTGAGCTGCCCCGCATCTTGAGATCCCAAATTCAATTGTTGAACAATCGTTCCAATCGTGCTTGGAAAAGAGGATAAAATGCCCACGGCGATGATCAAGCTAATACCGTTGCCGATCCCTTTTTCTGTAATCTGCTCGCCGATCCACATAAGGAGCAACGTTCCTGTGGTCATAGAGAGCATCACTGTAAGATAAAACAGCCATGAGACGCCAAATAACTGAACATCTAAAAGCTGAGATACCACAATCCCAGGACTGGAGCGATTAACAGTCATCGCATAGTTCGCCAAAAATCCCGATTGAAAAAGAGCCAACAGCAAAGTAGCACATCTGGTCCATTTGGACAATTTACGACGACCTTGGTCCGGACTTTCTCTAATATCTCTTTGCAAAGACGGAATCAAAGCAATCAACACCTGCATAATGATCGAAGCCGAAATATAAGGCATGACCCCAAGGGCCAGCAACGTCATCTTAGCAAAAGCTCCGCCTGAAAAAATGTCTACCAGTTGAAAAAGGTTTTGACCTCCTCCGCTAGCAAATTTAAACAAGCTGATAGCAGCGTCTGCGTTAATGCCGGGAACTGGTATATAAGTTCCAATTCGACAGACAGCGAGCAAAATCAATGTAAAAAAGATTTTTGCTTTCAACTCAGGAATGCCAAATACACGTTTGATCGGTTCGATCATGGGTTGTCCAATTTTATTCTACTAAGGTAAACGAAATCTTTTTTTCTTCCAACTTTTGCAAAGCTGATTGTGAAATTGCATGCGCTTCAATCGTCACTTTCTTCGTTAATTCGCCATTAGCAAGAATTTTTATACCCGAAGGAAGACGCCGATGAATTAATCCCTTTTCTCTCAAGGTCTCTTTATTGACCACTTCTCCATCATCGAAATAAGCTTCAATAAAGGCCAGAGTGATCGCTTGAGAAGGTTTATCAACCCTTCCTCGAGTAAATCCTCGAATTGGCAATTTACGGTAAAGAGGTACTTGTCCCCCTTCATATCCGTATCTACGCTTATAGCCAGATCTAGATCCATCCCCTTTCTCACCTCGACCAGATGTCTTGCCTCGGCCTGATCCGATTCCGCGGCCCACTCGTTGAACTTTTTTTCTTAGGGCGGGAAGTGTTTTGCAGATTAGATAATGTCAGCATGCTACGCCCCTCTTCGTTCTGCGAGAGCTTTCTCTCTGTTTCTCAGTTCATGAATTGCCTTAAACGTAGCTTTTACTTGATTCAATGGATTGCTCGAGCCTAAACTTTTTGCGATCACATTTTTCACACCGCCTAAAACTAACACGGAACGAACTTTCGATCCGGCCACGACCCCTGTTCCATCTGGAGCCGGTTTCAATAGAAGTTTTGCACCATCCCACTCTACATAAATCTCATGAGGGATCGTCTCGCCTTCCATTTCGATAGTAACTATGTTTTTGCGAGCAGCTTCAGATCCTTTGCGAATCGCATCAGATACCTCATTTGCCTTCGCGAATCCATAGCCTACATGACCTTGTCCGTCGCCGACTAGAATCAGCGCAGAAAAGCTAAATTTCCGTCCACCCTTCACTACTTTGGAGCAGCGATTGATGTAGAGAACTTTCTCTTCGAATTCAGTGCCGAAATCTTCCTGGCGCTTTTTCTCTGGTTGCTTTGCCATTTTCAGTTCCTACCTTTAAAATTGCAATCCGGCTTCGCGAGCGGCTTGGGCCAACTCAGCGACGACTCCGTGGAATTTTGATCGGCCTCGATCAAAGACAACTGTTGTAACTTGTTTGGCCTTGGCCATCTCTGCAATTTGCACACCGACTTGACGCGCTGCTTCTTTCGATTTGCGCTGAAAAGAGGTACCTTTATTTACTTTGGAGGGGGTTCCCGCTCCTGCTAAAGTAATCCCTTTTTCATCATCGATGAGCTGTGCATAAATGTGCTGATTGCTCTTAAATACAGAGAGGCGTGGTTTATCCGAACTCCCTCTCAGCGTTTTTCGAACACGCATAACGCGTGAGGCGCGTGCCTTTTTACGCCTTTTCAGTGAGTTATCCATTGCTGACCTTTTTAATTACGCTTTTCCTTTAGCGGCTTTGCCTTCTTTCTTACGAACGAATTCGTTTTCGTAGCGAACGCCTTTTCCTTTATAAGGTTCTGGCGGTTTCATCGCTCGTACAGAAGCGGCAAATTGCCCTACTTCCCTTTTGTCCGCGCCCTTAATCGAGATTGATGTTCCTTTCTCAACCGTTACTTGGATCGATTTAGGAATCTCTATACTCGTAGGATGCGAATACCCCAAAGAGAGATCTAATTTATTTCCTTGAACCGCAGCTCGGTAGCCCACGCCGATCAAAGTGAGTTTCACTTCAAACCCTTCTGCAACACCTATAAGATGATTCTTCACTAGGGCGCGGAATAAGCCGTGCACAGACTTATCAGGCTGGAGAGTTTCGTTTCTTTCTAAAAGAGCTTCTTGGCCCGAAATTTTTACATTCAGTCCTAAAGGCAATTTCATTTCTAAAGAGCCTTTAGGTCCTTTAAAATGAAGAAGCCCATCAGAACCCTCTTTCAACTCAACGCCTTTCGGGATGGCAATCGGTGTTTTTCCTAGTCTTGACATTGCTTTACCTTTATCCTTACCAAATCGTGCAGAGGAGCTCGCCGCCAACTTTTAAGTTGCGTGCTGTTTCACCATCGACTACCCCTTTAGACGTCGACAAAATCGCCAGTCCCATCCCATTAAATACACGTGGAATCTCTTGATAGCCTATGTAGCGTCTAAGGCCGCATTTCGATTCGCGCTGCAGTCCTCTGAGTACCGATTCCCGTTCACGATTATAACGCAAAAACACTCTAATTTTGCGCTGTTCTTCGTTCACTAAGAAATTTTCAATGAAACCATGGTTTTTCATGATTTCAAGTAATTTGATCTTCATCTTACTAAAACTTAGATCGACATACCGATGTTGAGCGCCTTTAGCATTGCGGATTTTTGTCAACAGCTCTGCAATAGGATCATTAAATGCCATATTTTTTTCTCCGTCTTACTTAAAGGGGAAGCCAAGCAAAGTCAAAAGTTCGATACAATCTTCATCGGTTTGCGCCGATGTGACGATCGTAATATTCATTCCTTGCGTTCTCTTCACTTTATCTAGGTTCACTTCTGGAAAAATCTGTTGATCAGAAATCCCAAAATTATAATTTCCGCGTCCATCTCCCTTTTTATTGAATCCGCGAAAGTCTCGAATTCGTGGAGAGGAGATATGAATGAAACGATCTAAAAAATCGTACATCCTTTTACCGCGCAACGTAACCATCAAGCCAATCGGCTGATCTTCACGGAGCTTAAAATTCGAAATCGCTTTCTTCGAACGGGTAACTATGGGTTTTTGACCACTAATCAGCCCCAATTCATCGCTGTGCTCTTGAAGAGCATTTTTATCTTTTAAAGCGTCAGCGAGACCCATGCTAATCACGATCTTTTTTAAAGATGGCGTATCCATCACATTTCTTTCAGGATGCTGCTCTAGCATAGCAGGGACGATAACTTCTGTAAATTTTTGTTTTAATCTCGACATGTTCTCCTCAATTCTACGCCGGCTTCTTGACCGAGCGATAGACAACCTCTTTGCCCGCCTCGTGATAGATTAGATCTCGAGAGCCATCTGCCTGAACTTTTACTTTTACACGAAACGGGGTTCCCGCTTTTGTGCAAAGGCTTACGTTCGAAATGTGGATGGGTACTTCCATCTCAATAATCCGTCCACCCTGCGTCTCTTGCGTTCGGCGCAAATGCTTTTTTCTTACATTTACTCCTTGAATCAAAACACGCTCTCCGGTTCGGCCTAACACTTCTCCGGTTTTCCCTTTATCGTTACCAGCAATCACAATGACTTGATCGCCTCTACGAATCCACTTGCTCATTGTTTCCCCTCTTCTTATATTACTTCAGGTGCGAGCGAACTAATTTTTACAAATCCACCATCTCGAACTTCGCGAGCGATAGGTCCAAAAATACGAGTTCCTTTAGGGTTATTTTTATCATCAATAATCACGCAGCTATTATCATAGAAGCGGAGCATCGATCCATCAGGACGACGAATATAGCTTTTTGTCCGAACAACAACAGCTTTTACAACGTCCCCCTTCTTAACAGCACCTTTTGGATCAGCTTCTTTAATCGAACACACAATAATGTCTCCGACTCGAGCATATCTCTTACGCGTACCGCCAAGAACTTTGAAGCAGCGCACTCGCTTGGCGCCAGTATTGTCGGCTACTTCTAAATCAGTTTCTTGTTGAATCATATTAAAGTACCTCGACTACACGCCATCTTTTCAACTTGGAAATCGGTCTAGTTTCCACAATCCGAACTTTCTGACCAATTTGGGCAGCGTTTTGGTCATCGTGGGCGTAAAATTTTTGTGCACGCTCAATGATCTTTCCATATTTCGGATGCTTCATTTTACGTGTTACGCGTACTGTGACTGTCTTATCCATTTTATTAGAGATGACTACACCAATATTTTCTTTACGCTTTCCTCTTATCATATTGCTCATGCGACCACCGCTTGTTTTTGGGTCATAATCGTTAATATGCGAGCTTTTTCTCTTCTTTTTGCTTTGATCAAATGAGGCTTTTCAATTTTTCGATTGAACGCTAACTCATTGCGCAACTCAAAAACTTCCCGATCAAGTTCGCCCGCTTTCGCTTTTAACTCATCGATGGATAGATCTTTTATTTCTTTTCGTTTTGCCATATTACACTCTCTCCACTCGATCGACAAACTTAGTTTTAATCGGCAATTTTGCTGCAGCAAGACGAAGCGCCTGCTGAGCTTCTTCGCGAGTCACACCACCTACTTCAAACAAAACGCGTCCCGGTCGGATAACAGCCACATAGTGATCTGGTGCCCCTTTTCCTTTACCCATCCTTGTTTCAGCAGGTTTTTTCGATACAGGTTTATCTGGAAAAATGCGAATCCAAACTTGCCCTTTTCGGCTAAAGTGACGACTGATAGTGACTCGACAAGCTTCGATTTGCTGCGCCGTGATCCATCCGCGGTCTAATGTTTGCATTCCATATTCGCCAAACTCAATAAAATTCCCCGCCTTAGAAAGACCGGTCATTTTACCTTTTTGTTGTTTTCTAAATTTTGTACGTTTTGGACTTAATGCCATAATGATTAACCTCCAGATGCAGATTTAGGAGCGACAAGTATATCGTCTCCACGATTAATCCACACTTTTACGCCGATCGAACCATAGGTTGTCTCTGCACGTCCATAAGCCCAATCAATATCAGCACGTAAAGTATGAAGAGGGATTCTTCCTTCTTTATACCATTCTACTCGCGCAATTTCCGCTCCACCGATTCGGCCTGAAACTTGAACTTTAATTCCAGCAGCTCCAGCATCCATAGATGTCTGCATTGCTTTTTTCAAAATTCTGCGGAAAGGAACACGGCGTTCAAGCTGTTTTGCAATGGCTTCGGCGACTAATTTTGCATCGAGATCAGGACGTTTAATCTCTTCTACTTCGATCCAAACTTCTTTGCCGGTCAGCTGACGGAGTTCATTTTTCAAAATATCAATCTCAGCCCCTTTTTTACCGATCACAAGACCGGGTCTGGACGTCTGAATAGTCACTTCGATTTTTCCGCTCATTCTCTTGATTTGGAAGCGGGAAGCCCCTTGGCAAGCAGGTTTTGTGGCCAGATAGTCTCGAATTTTTTTATCTTCGCCTATTATTGTTCCAAACTCTTGTTTGTTGGCAAACCAAGTGGAGAGCCATTTTTTACGGCGTACTAAACGAAATCCAATTGGTGAAACTTTTTGTCCCATACTTAATTCTCTCCCGTCGTAAGGACGATCGTAAAGTGACTTGTCCTTTTATTTACAGGTACTGACGATCCTTTGCTTCTCGGTTTCGCTCTGCGCAAAATCGGACCTGGGTCCACTCGCACTTCATGTATTTTCAAAGCTTCTCTTCGCGCATTCATCTGCGTTTCCGCATTAGCTACCGCGCTGTCCAATGTCTTCTTCAACAATCTTCCGCCGCGAAGCGCAGCGTATTGCAATTGAATCATTGCTTTTTCAACAGACAATCCCCTGATCAAATCAGCTGCATAACGCGCTTTTCTTGGAGAAATTCTCACGTATTTCGTGATCGCTTTAGCAAATCCCATTATGACCCTCCAGAGGACGACGATGCTTGAGAAGAGGTCGATTTCTTAGGATGACCTTTAAACGTTCTCGTAGGAGAAAACTCCCCAAGACGATGTCCAACCATATTTTCAGAAACATAAACCGTAATAAACTTTTTGCCATTGTGAACATCAAAACTGTGTCCGACCATGTCAGGTATGATCATGGAGCGTCTAGACCAAGTCTTGATGACTTTTTTTGAACCCTCTTTATTTTGTTTATCGACCTTTGCCATTACATGGTGGTCAACAAAAGGGCCTTTCTTTAAAGATCTTCCCATGAAATTACCTTCGTTCCTTTACAATCCATTTTCTCGATTTCTTATTCGAACGCGTACGGTAACCTTTCGCAAACTGCGCCCAAGGAGATTGAGGAATATTTCCCTTGCCTCGACCTTCTCCACCACCCATAGGGTGATCGACTGGGTTCATCGCGATACCGCGCACGGTAGGACGGATCCCTAACCAACGGGAACGTCCGGCTTTACCGAGAACGCGAAGATTATGCTCAGAGTTCGATACCGTGCCAAAGGTGGCTCGGCAATTTTCATTCAGCATCCGCACTTCTCCTGAAGGCATGGGAACCGTTGCATAGCCATTGCTGCGACCTAAAAGTTGAGCAGACAAGCCGGCGGAACGGACAAGCTGTCCACCCTTGCCTGGTTTTAACTCAATATTATGGATCACAGAGCCGACCGGCATAAATTTAAGCCGCATGCAGTAGCCCACTTGAAAGGGAGGCTGATCACTAGTAGAAACACTAGCTCCAACCTTCAACCCTTGAGGGGCTAGGATAAACCGTTTTTCTCCATCACGATAATTAAGCAAAGCGATATGAGCTGAGCGGTTTGGATCATATTCAATTGAAGCTACTTTAGCTGGAATATTTTCTTTATCCCGCTTAAAGTCGATCAATCGATACATTCTTTTATGACCTCCACCTTTATGGCGGCAGGTGATATGACCATTATGGTTTCGGCCGCTCTTCTTAGGCTTTGGCTCCATGAGTGATTTAGGAGCTGCTTTAGCAGAGGGAGAAAGATCATGGAAAGTCGGTTGAACCAACTTTCTTTGGCCAGGTGTTACAGGTCGAAATGTCTTCGGCATAGCTAATTCCTTACACTTTCTCGTCGATTGCGTCGCCGGGTCTAAAGGTGACAATCGCTTTTTTAAAAGCGGCAGTCATTCCCAAACGACCTCTGACTCGACGTTGCTTCGAGCCGACAGTGACGGTATTCACAGAGACAACTTTTATTTTCTTTTCAGCGTAAATTTGCTCAACAGCCCAAGCAATCTGCGTTTTATTCGCATCAGGATGGACATCAAACACTGCCTTTGGAGATTCGCATCGGCTTACTGAAGGATTGCTCTTTGCATACTGGAGATTTTCCAATACGCGAGACTTTTCAGTTACCCGGCGCCCTTTTACAATTTGATATGGATTCTTCATGATTTTGCCTAACCTAACATCGACAGAAGTTCGTCTAATGCTGAATCGAGAACCACTAATTCTTGACAACGCACTAATTCATACCCGTTCACCTGAGGAACAAGCATGTATTCTTTTTTAGGAATATTACGCAAACTTTTCACAAAAGATTCATGAATAAGAGCGCTTCCACTTTCACCGAGAACCAAAGTTCTTCGTCCACCAATTTCCGATTTATCAAAAAAGCCAGCCAACACTTTCGTTTTCGGTTCTTTCATCGCTTCATGCGAAAGAACCCGAACTTGGTTTTCTTTAATCTTTTCCGCGATAATAAAACGGATTGCAGCTCTACGTTCTTTTTTATTAATTCGCACATGCTGATCAAATTTAGGTCTTGGCCCAAATACGATTCCGCCCCCTTTATACTGAGGAGCAGCTAAACAACCCTGACGAGAACGCCCTTGTCCTTTTTGAGGATGAGGCTTTTTACCCGTGCGATTGATTTCGCTGCGGCCTTTTGTAGAGGCCGACCATTGACGGCCGTTATTGCGGATAGCCACAATATAGTCTTTAATCATTTGCGAATGAGCAGATACGTCGAGAAGAGCGTCGTCGATCTGAACTACTCCAATCTCATTTCCCGACAGGTCAAATTTTTTAAGCGTTACCACAGTCTACTCCTTTATCCGCGCTTCTTTGCTTGGCTAATGTAAACGATACCGCTGCGCGAACCAGGAACAGCTCCTTCTACAAGAAGAAGATTTCCCTTTACTGCAACGACTCTTAAATTCTGGACCGTCTGACGATCTCCACCCATGCGGGAAGCTCTCTTTCCATTAGGAAAGCAGCGACCTGGAGTAGATCTCATACCAGTAGATCCTGCATGACGATGAAATCCGGAACCATGGGCTGCTGGACCACCGGCAAAACCGTGCAGCTTCATCACACCCTGAAACCCTTTTCCTTTCGACACGCCCTCTACGTCAACAAATTTTATATCCGCAAATAAGCCCGCATCAATCTGCTGACCTACCTGATATTGTTCAACGTTTTCCATTCGCGATTCTCGAAGAACGCGGCAAGGTTCAATTTGCAACTTAGCAAACTGACCTAAGTGAGGCTTTTTTGCTCGATCTGCTTGGGGCTTTGTCATAGGCAGACCGCCCAACTTGATCGCATTGTATCCATCGGACTCTTTACGCTTGATTTGCACAACAGTATTTGGCTCAGCCAAAATTACTGTGCAAACAATAAGTTTTCCGTCTTGATCGAAGACTTGGGCCATCCCTTTTTTCTGGCCAATGAATGTCAGCGACATAGGTTTTCCTTTTTCATCTCAGTAGTTCTTTCGGATACGCAGTCCATACGACATGCACCGAGGAGGTTAAACGCTCGACAACCTAACGGCTAATCGAAAATGATAAAGGTGAAAGAATACTTCTTTTAAGCATTTTGCTCAAGAATTTTCTCTCTTTACCGCGCTTAACCCGCCAAGCTCTTTCACTGGCTTAAAGGGTGGCATGCGTATACCTTGAACATCAAGCTAAAATTTTCTTAGCTGAGAGGTGGGTATAATGGGGGTCGTTCTCGAGGCGTTACCCTTTTCCGAACGAGGACAATCGTATATCCGAAAGGATATTAAGATAATACGCACTTAAGTGCAATTTATTTTCTTTTTTTCACTAAAATTACCTCTCCATCCGAGAGCATTTTTCTACTGCGAAACGCCAAAACATCCCCATTTTGTCTGAGAACAATTTTAGATTTTAAGTCTGAAATACGAGTTCCTGGCGGAACGAAAAGTTCACAAGGCTCAACCCCTTCCCCTTCAACAAAAACATGAATTCGCTCTAAACGAGGAACAAAGAAAGCTAGCGGAGCTGGGGCCTTTAGATCGATCCCTGAAAGGTCAGCAAAGCGCCTAGGCTTTACCCTCTCAAGCACCTCTCCACATAAACTTCCCGCCCGAAGTTCATGAACACCAGGCCGCAAAACCTCTCCAGAAACCTTAATCTGGACCGTTTCCATCTGAGGCATGGCGGATAAAATATTTTTTGCTTTCAAACTAGAAATTTTAGCAATAAGGATTAAAGAACAAAGTAAAATAAGAAAAAAGCTAACAACAAACCATTCGGAAGGATTAAGGGAAGGTCGAACCATGAACATTTCCTAGAAACAAGCAAAGGGGAAAGCCCCCTTTGCTAAAAAGGAAAAATTAAGCAAACAAAAGCTCCGGATTCAAATCCGTATCTCGCGTATATTCATAAAAAGTAGCTCCATTCTTTAAAACAGTAGACCCCAAAGCCGCCGTAAGGAGAGCTGCAGCAGGAACCGGCGCTGATCCAAGAGCCAAAGCCCCAATAGCAAATGCCCCGCAACCTGCAGAGATAGTCATCGCAATAGTTTTAATTAAAGCTATACGTCTTTCTTCCTGTAAACGTTTAGAAAGATCATTAGAAGCACCTTCTGGAACGGCTGCGTCATTAAATTTTACAAATTGTTCTTTCGCTTCCAGCGTATCGCTAAAAAAACTTGTGCCTGCAAGTACTCTTCCAGCCAAAGAAGAGCCGCGTTCAAAAAAAAGCTTAGAATACGTCATCCAATTAATGCAGATCGCCCCGATCATATCAGACCAGGCTTTCGCCACTTTTGCCACGCTTTTACCAGTACTGTTAAGGACCGTATTTACAGTAAACAGTAAATAAAAAGGAGCTGTCGCATTGCGAGCTGTCCCATAAAAACTACTCATTCTTTCCCAAACAGCTTCAGTTGGGCGCAATTCCTGCATTAACTCAGCGAATTGCTTCATCATTTTACAAAATCCGTCTAACGAACCTGCGTTAGCAAAGAAATCGCTGACTATTTCAGAAGAAGTTTTTGCTCTTCCTTTCTTCTCTAGGGTGACTACCCATTGATTTCCTAAATCATCCTGAAGTTTAGCTTGTTGCGCCTGATTTTGCAGTTGTTGTGCTGTAGTTCCACCCACTGCCGCTGAAAAAAGCTTATCATTTTTATAAAGCTTATAGTTAGCTGATATTGCGTGCATTTTTCACTCCTAATAATTAAGTTCACTCAAATCTTC
>Ga0170475_120196602_pt1 | contig 16860 bp, 14 predicted proteins | sample Soicark_Litter_5_FD_111474 | JGI IMG/M metagenome (GOLD analysis project Ga0170475, IMG submission 111474) | Avena fatua rhizosphere microbial communities from Hopland, California, USA. Combined Assembly of 48 SPs
CCGGGGTGTTGCAAGGTGCCGTGCGATGTTCCTCGGTGGAGTGGGCCAGGCAGCGCTCATGGCCAGGGAGGTTCATGGCTTGATCTCGATTTGTCGCAAGCGCAGCGCATTCGCGATGACGCTCACCGATGACAGCGCCATCGCCGCTGCAGCTACAACGGGTGTCAGTCACGGTGCCCATCGCGATCCCGACGTTGGCATGGGCCAGGGCCGGCGCGTCGTTGACTTCGTCGCCCGCCATCGCCACCACGCGGCCTTGGTCCTGCAGGCGCTTGACGACGGCAACCTTGTCTTCGGGGAAGACTTCCGCAACCACCTCGTCAATGCCGAGTTGTCGGCCCACGGCTTCAGCCGTGGCCTTGCCGTCGCCGGTGAGGATCACCACCCGTACCCTCGCCTCCTTCAGCGCCTGCAGTGCCGTGGGGGTGGTTGCCTTGATGGGGTCCGCGATTGCGACGAAGATGACGGTGGCTTCCTTTTGTCCCTGCTGCTCTTCAGCCTGTGCCAACGAGGCCGTGTCCAGGCCATGCTCCACCAGGAACTTCGGGCTTCCTGAACGGACAGTTTGGCCTTCGACCGTCCCGACGACACTCCTCCCGACGGGCGAGTCGAAGTCCATGACCGGCGACAGCGGCAGCTTGCGCGACTCCGCATCCTTCACAATGGCCAGTGCCAAAGGGTGTTCGCTCGCGCGCTCGACGCTGGCCAGCTTCTGCAGAACGTCCTCGGCCGACATGCCTGGCACCGCCTCGATGTGCACCACCTTCGGGCGCCCTTCAGTCAGCGTACCCGTCTTTGTCGACCACGAGCGTGTCGACCTTCTCCATCTCTTCGTTACGGCATGGACGACGCGTTGGGGCCAGTCGCCTACGCAGATGCCCCGGCTCCGCGTTTCCTGGGCGAGGAGATCCCGGCGGTGCGCGCCGACCGCACGAGTCCAGAGACGGCGAAGCGCATCGACGACGCTGTGCGCGGGCTGCTGCAAGGGGCGTACGACACCGCGGTGGCGATCCTGCGCGAAAACCGAACCGTGCTCGACCGTTGCGCGCAGGCGCTCGTGGAACGCGAAACCCTGATCGAGTCCGAGCTTCAGGTCCTAGCCGCAGACTTGTGGCTTCATTCCGGCGGTATCCGGGCCGGGGCAGCAGTGTCATACAGAACGACAGCTGCTTCACCTGCGGTCAATGCGGCACCTAACGCCGTCGCGGATGGCCGGCGCTTGCCGGATTGACATCGATCAACGAGTCGTGGGATCGGTCGGCTCACGATGGATTGGCAGCAGTCCAAACGGAGATGGCCATGAAAATCCTCTTGCCGGTCGATGGCAGCGATCACACGAAGCGCATGCTGGCTTACATCGCCGCACATGACGAACTGCTGGGTGCGGGCCACGAGTATCTGGTGTTTACTGCGGTGGCGCCGGTGCCAACACATGCGGCGCGGTTTCTTGATCCCGGCATGCTGGAGTCGTACTACCGCGATCAAGCCGAGGAAGTTCTCGGGCCGGTAAGAAAATTTGCCGAACGACATGGCTGGACAGTACGTACCGCCCATGGCGCAGGGCAGGCGTCCGAGGCCATCGCCCATTTCGTCGATGCCGAGAAGCCCGAGCTCATCGTCATGGGAACGCACGGACACGGTGCGCTCGGCAACATGCTGCTCGGATCTGTCGCGAACGGCGTCTTGGCACGCTGCCGGGTGCCGGTGCTGTTGATTCGATGACGGGTGGAACCGTCATGTTGCGCAATCGCGAAGATGCGGGCCGCCTGCTGGCGGCGGCGCTCGTCGTCCGGTCATGGTGGCCCTGCCGCGGGGCGGCGTGGCGCCGCGGCCGTCGTTCTTACTGGGTGGGATGTCGGGCGCCTTCGGGTTTAAACAGTTCGGCTACGGGTTTACCGTACCGATCGCGGTGCTGCTCGCCGCCGTCTCTTTGGTGCCCGCATGGGATGACTTTCGATAGTGAAATGGCGCGTGTACGTCGCGCGGGTGCTGCTTGACTTGATGGCGTCGTGATGGGACGTATGGCCTACGTCGCTCGGCGGACTGGTCCTCGGCATCGTCGTCGCTACCGTTCTGCGCGTTGCAGGGTGCCGCGGTGCTGATCCGCTGAGGCGGCATGACGGAGGCAAGCAAATTGAGCTTTGTGACGCTGGTTCTTCTTCCAGCGCTGGCTCAGCGACGCGGAACTCGGCCATGTGCCACGCGTCCTCGACGGCGCTGCGGTCCGGAAGGGCTTTGTCGGCATCGCACCCATTCACGAGACGCTGACTGGAATGGTCGAAGGTGACGCCGGGTCACGCCGTCGATGGTTGTCCCGCATGAGGACGCTGGGCGCGCGAGCGGCGTGATTTAACCGCCGAAGAGACAGCGCGCGAATGGTCAGCGACAGGACCGGTGGTCGCCCCGGACGCCCGCGGCATGTCGGTGTGGAGCAGCGTCAGGCGCGCTCCCTCGAACCAACGCACCGTCAGCCTCAGGGCATGCATCGACGGCTCGGAGAAGTCCCTCGCCACGAGCACGGCGATAGGCGATGCGGGCACGGTCTCGCACGTTCAGCACCGGCATGCGAGCGCAGACCGATCAGTCCGGCTTCGCCGTCGATCACAGCCTGCTGTACCGCCTCGGCCGGCGAGCCGATCATGACCCTCGCGGTCGCGTTGATGCCCAGGCTCTGCCCGGGCCTTGGTGCTGACGACTGGCGCCCGTACGTACTTGGCGCGCTCGCGCAGCGCGTGACCAGAAGCGACCGCGGCCCGACGCAGTTCCAGTCCGGCGTCAACAAAGTCGCGTGGCTGCTGATCTGCTTCATGTTCGTGATGTCGCCGCTGGTGCTCTTCATCAACGGCTTGACCAAGCACGACTGGCTGGAAGCATTCCTCTTCGCGCTGTCAATCGCGGTCGGCTTGACCCCCGAGATGCTGCCGATGATCGTGATGTCGACGCTGGCGAAGGGCGCCGTGCTGCTGTCTCGCAGCAAGGTCGTCGTCAAGCGGCTGGACGCGATCCAGAACTTCGGCGCCATGGATGTGCTGTGTACTGTGCTTGAGCGGCGCTCGATTCAATGGCAAGGCCATCGGCTACAAGCAGTTCCTCGGTCTGGCCGATGTCCGGGCACTGGTCCACCGGGATGCTGTCCGCGACCGCGTTGATTGAATCCTGCGTGAGACTTCACCAAGATGCGAAATTCCATGTTGCATCTGAGCATGCCGGTTCACCGCTTGCTCGATGCGGCAGTACGCCTGATTTGCTGCCATCAGCGTGCCCGATCATCGGACGGGGACGCCTGCCTCGAAGAACTGGGGCTGCCTCCAGCCGATGGCTGCACCAGTGGAGGCGTATGACACATTCGACAGGCGCTTCGCGCTCTTTCTCAAGGGATCAACGCCCGCCGATGTGGCCGCGCAATGCCATTTCGTTGTCTGCGTCGGGCAACAAAAAACCCATTGAAAATCAACGGGTTATTTTGAGCGGGTGAAGGGAATCGAACCCTCGTATGAAGCTTGGGAAGCTGCCGTTCTACCATTGAACTACACCCGCGTGGCTTCGCATTATAGGGCCACGCGGGACGCGGTCAGGGGCTCGTGGCCATGGGGGATTCGACGGGCGGTGTGCCTTCCTTGAAGAGTTTCATAAGTTGTTCACGCAGTTCGGGTGTGTCCTGGTGACCGTGCACCGCCACGGAATGCTGCACGGCGGCTTCCAGCAGTTCTTCTGGGTCGTCCGCGGCCAGCGCGACGCTGCAGTGCGATTCGCTGGGGTATTCGCGGCAGTCGATGTATTGGCGTGACATGGCGTTTCCTTTCCGATGGTTCAGGGGCGGGCTTCGTAGACGAGGTTGAACGGTGTCTGCGCGGCCCGGCGGAATCGCCGGAAGCCACCCGCGGTGACGACCTCGCGCATCCGCGCTTCGCCGGCCTGGGCGCCGAGGCACAGGCCCACCTCCTGCGCGCGCGAGGCCGGGGTGCAGATGAAGGTGGACGCGGCATAGAACACACGGCCCACGGGGTTCAGGTTGTCCTCCAGTCGGTCGTTGGCGAAGGGCTCGACGATCATCAACGTGCCGTCGCGCTTGAGGCTGGCCTGGATGTGGGCCGCCGCGCCGACGGGGTCGCCCATGTCGTGCAGGCAGTCGAACACGGTGACGAGATCGTAGTCACCTCCCGGGTAGTTCTTGGCGCTGGAGACCTCGAAGCGCACGCGCCCGCCCAGGTTCGACGCCTTGGCGCGCGCCCGTGCCTGATCGATCGAAGGGGCATGGTAGTCGTAGCCGATGAACGTGGAGCCCGGGTACGCCTGGGCCATCAGCAGCGTGGAGGCGCCGTGACCGCAGCCCACGTCGGCCACGCGGGCGCCGCGGCGCAAGCGGTCTTCGATGCCGTCGAGCGCGGGGATCCACTGGCTTACCAAATTGGCCGCATAGCCGGAGCGGAAGAAGCGTTCGGTGCCATGGAAGAGGGCCGCATCGTGTTCATGCCACCCGATGCCGAGCCCGGTGCGCAGGGCTTGAACCATTTTCGGAATGGCCTTGAACTGCGCAGATGCAATCTGAAAGGCCCCCAGCACGAAGGCCGGACTGCCTTCTTCGGCCAGTGCGAATGCCTGCTCCTCGGTCATCGAATAGCGCCCGGTGGCAGGCTCGTACTGCACGTAGCCGCTGGCGGCTTGCGCCGCGAGCCATTCCTGCAGATAACGCGGGTCGGTCTCGGTGCGTTCTGCGAGCTTTTCCAGCGTGCCGGCGCCATTGGCGATGGCCTTGTACAGGCCCAGCTGGTCTCCGGCAACGACGGTCGCCGCATGGAGCACGGCGCCAAGGTCCTGGACAAACCGGTCCATGAAGGCGTTCAGCTTCCCTTCGTCGATGGCCATGGCTTTCTCCTTCGCACGGTGCATGTGCGGTGGCGATCAGGCGGGGCGCTGTCTATACTGAAATCATCAGGGAGTGCCAGCTCCGGTATGGTCCGGCCGGCGGGGGCAGGGCGCCAATACGCAGCAATGCGTATGCGCCCATGACCGGGGCGCCCGATGAACCACCTCACCTGCAGCGATTACGCCAAGGCTCTTCAATTGCTTTCGCGCCTGGAGGCGCAGTCGGAAGAGGTCGAGGGTTTTGCCCACGCCGCGGTGGAGGCGCTGAGCGATTTCATCGGTTCGGAGTTCACGGCCCTGTCCGTGTGCGATTTGCTCAGCGGCCGCCGACAAGTGGTGAGCGCGCGAGGCGGGTGGAAGGAAGGCGATGGGATCGGGTCCAACGGGGGCTTTTTCGAGCACCCGCTGACGTGGTACTTCGGGTTTCACAGCCGAGCAAGCCAGCGCGTGTCTGTGCGGGCCGGCGCCTGTCGCCGGGAGCATGTCGTCATCGTCCCGCTGTACCGCGATGGACGTACGCTCGTCGGCGTGGTGCTGAACCGCCAAGGACGGGCTTTCGACGAGCGTGATCGCGAGCGGCTCGAGTTGCTGCAACCTCACCTGGCGTTCCTCTACGCCCATGCCTCCCATACGGCCGGCGCGCCGGCCGGGGCGGTGCCGTCGGTGTCGGGTCCACCCTGTGCAGGCACCGCGCCCGGCTGCCTCACTGCCCGCGAGCGGGAGGTATTGCGGTGGCTCGCATGCGGCAAGACGGACGCCGAAATCGCTGCGCTGTTGTCCATCAGCACCCGAACGGTGAACAAGCACCTAGAGCACGTCTACGTGAAGCTCGGCGTTGAAACCCGCACTGCTGCCGTGATGCGGGCGCTGTCCGCCAAACTCGTCGACGGGGAGCTTGTGTCCATCGCCGTGCCCGGATCCGGCGACGGCTTCGATGCACCGCCGTGGCGGGCAGTTCATTCATCGCACCCCTCGCCGGTAGCCACGGTGGACAGGCTCAGCGTCATTCTCGACAAGCCGGCGTAGGCATTGCGATGTTCGATGAGGGCCAAAAGCGTGGCCCGCGAAGACCTTGAGGATCATACTGGGGTTCATACGGACTCGATGTGCCATGAACTGTCCCGACACGACAATCGAAACCCGGCTCGTGAGGGTGTTCGGCCGCGTGCAAGGCGTGGGCTATCGGCATGCTTGCGTTCAACAGGCGCGCACGCTGGGCGTGACCGGGTGGGTGCGCAACCGCATGGACGATTCGGTCGAGGCCATGCTGCAGGGCACGCCCGGGCAACTGGCGCGGATGTGTGATTGGATGCATGACGACATGCCCGCCGCACTGGTCGAGAAAATGGACGTGATTGAAGTGCCGCAGCCCGGTGCCACGTTTGAACGGTTCGAGCAGTGGCCCACGGCATGAAGGTGTGAGGCCTGGCCGCTGAACTCTGGCGAGTGTCATTGGTCCGGCCGTCTGCCGCGTGATGGCGCCCGCGGCGTTGCGAGGCCCCTTCGCACCCGTTCGTCTTCGGCCCTTTGCCATGGGCGAAGGGCAATGTGCGGCAAAAGTCACGCGGTCCCGCGGGTTGGGCCGCCCAGGGCTTCAGGCGCAAGCTTCAAAGTCCGATACCCGTATCACATCACCAGCCTTCGCCGGTGCCTGTGAACCGCCGTCTCCCATGAGTTTCCTTATCCCGCGGTACGACGCCTGGGTGGTTGCCGCGTCCGTCTTCATCGCGTTCCTTGCATCCTACGTGGCACTGGACCTGGTGCAGCGCATTCGGGCGAACCGGGCCACGGCTGCGGTGGCCTGGTGGCTGGGTGGTTCGGTGGCGATGGGCACGGGCATCTGGTCCATGCACTTCGTGGGCATGTTGGCCTTCGCGTTGCCCATCGAACTCGGCTATTCCGTGCCCATCACGTTCCTCTCGTGGCTTGCAGCGGTCGCCGTTTCGGCCCTGGGCCTCGGCATCGCCGGGCGGGGAGACGCCTCGGCCGCGCGCGTGAGCGGCGGTGCAGTGGCCATGGGTTCGGGCATTTGCGCGATGCACTACATCGGCATGGCTGCCATAGACATCAAGCCGGGCATCGACTGGAACTTGTGGCTCGTGGCCGCATCCGCGGCGATCGCCACCCTGGCCTCGGCCACCGCACTGCTCATCTTTTTCTGGCTTCGAGCCATGAGGACGCGTCGGGGAACCTGGTTCAAGGGGCTTGCGGCGCTGGTGATGGGGGCCGCCATCAGCGGCATGCACTACACGGGCATGGCGGCCGCCAGTTTCGTGCCGGGTGCTGTGTGCGTGACCGCCGGCACCCTTGGCGGCCAGCAGCTCGGGGCGCTCGTGATCTTCACGTCCGGGCTGCTGCTGGCCGTCACGCTGCTCACATCCACGCTCGACGCCAGCATGCAGGACCGCGCGGCGCGTCTTGCGGCCTCCCTGGAGTCGGCGAACAGTCAACTTCAATATGCAAACGACGAGCTGCAACGCCGCGCGTTCGTGGATCCCCTGACCGACCTTCCGAATCGGCTGCTGTTCGAAGACCGCCTCATGCATGCGCTGGCGCGTGGCGAGAGCCGGGGGGCGTACCGCCTGGCCGTGCTGTTCGTCGCCCTCGACGGGTTCAAGCTGGTCAACGATTCGCTCGGCCATGCGGCGGGGGACGAGGTGCTCAAGGCCGTGGCCTTGCGCCTGGGCACGGTGGCCCGTGAACGCGATACTGTGGCACGCGTCGGCGGCGACGAGTTCGTGTTGCTGGCCGAAGACCTTCTCGATATTGCGGACGCTGTCGTGTTGGCGATGCGGGTGGTCGCTTCACTGTCCCATCCCTTCACGTACCGTGGCCGCACCCTTCAAGTCTCGGCCTCCGTGGGGATTGCAGTGCACCCAGACCATGGTGCCGCGTCGCAGCTCATGGCCCATGCCGACGCCGCAATGCATGCGGCCAAGCGCACCGGCGGCAACACCTGCGCGCTTTTCGAGTCGCACATGAATGCAGGCGCGGCGCAGCAGCTGGCCTTGCAGTCGGACCTGCGCCACGCCTGTGCACTGGGACAGCTCGCGCTGCACTATCAGCCCAAATTCGATGGTGAGCGCTCCCAGATTCGCGGCCTGGAGGCGCTGATGCGATGGCATCACCCGGAGCACGGTGCGATTCCCCCGACTGTTTTCATCCCGATGGCCGAACGGTTTGGTCTCATCAAGGACCTGGGCGATTGGGCCATCGACGAAGCCTGCCGGCAGATGCGGGCATGGGACGACCAGGGGCTGCGCATGCGCGTGGCGGTGAACCTCTCCGTGCACCAGCTCCGCCAGGACGATCTGGTTGGCAACATCAAGGCGGCACTCATGCGCCATGGAATCGCCGCTGAACGCTTGCTGTGCGAAATCACCGAGACCGTCGCGATGGAAGACATCGAGGCCACCCAGCGTGCCTTCGATGGCTTGCGCCGCATCGGCGTTTTCTTGTCGATTGACGACTTCGGCACCGGTTACTCGAGCCTCAGCTACCTTCGAAAGCTTCCGGCCACCCAGCTGAAGATCGACCGCAGCTTCATCCAGGATCTGGAATCTAGCGCCGATGCGCGCGCCGTGGTCGATGCCGTCGTCAAGCTTGCCCATGCCCTCGGCCTGAAGGTGGTGGCCGAAGGGGTCGAGACCACCGGGCAGCGTGACATCCTGCTCGCGCTGCGGTGCGACGAACTGCAGGGCTACCTGATCGCCCGCCCCATGCCGGCCAGTGACCTGTTCGCCTGGGCCGTCGGGCACAACCCTGTGAGCAGTGTCCCGTTCTCTCCTTCCGCATTTTTAGATTAGAGATTAGGCCCCCCAGTCGGCTGGCGCCTCTGGCGTACACGTTCGAGAAATTGGCGCTTCCCCACATCAAAGCCAAGAGGCTGAAGCGCGCTGGCGCATTTCCGCAAGCGCTGAGATTGCCGGAGGCGTCGTCGTCGCTGCGGCGACCCGTCAGACGAGGCGGCCCCGGCATGCCGTTGACCCAAAGGGACAATGGCCAGATGCACACGCCCCCATCCCTGCGCCGCCTGCGCTGCAAGGCCTGCGACCGTCCCCAGCCCACTTGCCTGTGCAACCACGCCGTCCCGGTAAATCACGAGACCCCGGTGCTGATCCTCCAGCATCCGCTGGAAGTGCACCACGCAAAGGGTTCCGGACGCCTGCTGCACTTGAGCCTTCGGCACAGCAGGCTGGAAGTGGGTGAGCGGTTCGACGAAGAGCGGCTTGCCGCCTGGCTGGGGCCCGATGCGGTGTTGCTGTACCCGGCAGGCGAAGGGGGGCCTCCGCTGCCAAGGCCGCGTCGGCTCGTGGTGCTCGACGCCACCTGGCGCAAGAGTCGCTTGATGTGCCATGCGAATCCGCTGCTGGAGCGGCTGCCGAGGCTGTCGCTCGACGCACCACCACCGTCGCGCTACACGGTGCGCCGCGCGCATCGCCCGGAGCAGCGTTCGACGCTCGAGGCCACGCTGCTTGCGCTCGAACGGCTCGATGGGCCCGATCCTTCACATGTGGGATTGCTCGCTGCCTTCGATTCGCTGCAGGCTGCATGGCACGCGCGGGCGGCGAGACACCAGTGAACTGCACCCCGGTGCAACGCTGCAGCATGCGCTGGCGCGGGCGGGTTACACCTAGTTGAAGAATCGCGTGCAAGGCAGACAGTGGGCCACGGGCCCGGTCCGGATCTCGCTGTTCGACCGGACGTTGTCCTCGAAGGAGCTCACGATGACCGAGAAAACTTCCGTCCCTCGTCGCCGATTCCTGAAAAAGACGGCCGTGGCCGCCGGCGGGGCCGGCGCGCTGGCGGCCCCGATGATCGCCACCGCCCAGGCCACCTCGCTGCGCTTCCAGAGCACATGGCCGGCCAAGGACATCTTCCACGAGTTCGCACTCGATTTCGCGAAGAAGGTCAACGACATGGCCGGTGGCCGCCTGAAGATCGAGGTGCTGCCGGCCGGGGCCGTGGTGCCCGCGTTCCAGTTGCTCGATGCGGTCAGCAAGGGCACGCTGGACGGCGGGCACGGCGTGGTCGCGTATTGGTACGGCAAGAATTCGGCGCTCGCGCTGTGGGGTTCGGGGCCCGGCTTCGGCATGGACGCCAACACGGTGCTGGCATGGCATTACTACGGGGGCGGCAAGGCGCTGATCGAGGAGATTTACAAGAGCCTGAACCTCGATGTCGTCTCGTACCTGTACGGCCCGATGCCCACGCAGCCGCTCGGCTGGTTCAAGAAGCCGGTGTCGAAGGTCGACGACATGAAGGGCCTCAAGTTCCGCACCGTCGGATTGGCGGTGGACGTGTTCACCGCGATGGGGACGGCGGTCAATCCGCTGCCCGGTGGGGAAATCGTGCCGGCGCTGGATCGAGGGTTGATCGATGCGGCCGAATTCAACAATGCGTCGAGCGACCGTGTGCTCGGGTTTCCGGACGTGGCGAAGACCTGCATGCTGCAGAGCTTTCACCAATCGGGCGAGCAGATCGAAATCCTCTTCAATCGCACGAAGCTGAACAAGTTGCCGGCTGAGCTGAGGTCGATCATCGAGTACGCGGTGCAGGCGGCGTCGGCCGACATGAGCTGGAAGGCGATCCAGCGCAATTCCGCCGACTACCAGGCGCTCAAGCAGCAGGGCGTCAAGTTCTACAAGACGCCCGACGCCGTGCTGCGCGCGCAGCTGGCTGCATGGGACAAGACGATCGAGAAGAAGGCGGCCGAGAACCCGCTGTTCAAGAAGGTGCTCGACTCCCAGCGCGCGTTCGCTGCGCGTGCATGCCAGTGGCAGAACGACTACACGGTCGATTTCAAGATGGCCTACAACCACTATTTCGGCAGCGCGCCCGCGGCGAAGAAGGGTTGAACGGGTGCACCAGGAGCAGACGCATGCAGAAACTGCTGTGGGGCGTGGACCGCTTCTCGACCTGGATCGGCAAGCTGTTTGCGTGGCTCGTGGTGGCGTTGACCGCGCTGATCACGTGGGAGGTCTTCTCGCGCTACGTGCTGAACCATCCGCACGCATGGGTGCTCGACGCGCAGATCATGCTCTACGGCACGATGTTCATGACCGCAGGCGCGTACACGCTGAGCAAGAACGGCCATGTGCGGGGCGATGTGCTGTATGGCTTTTTCCGGCCCCGCACGCAGGCCACGGTGGATCTCACGCTGTACATCGTGTTCTTCTTGCCCGGCATCGTCGCCCTCACATGGGCGGGCTGGAACTATGCGAACGAATCGCTCGGCATCCGGGAGCAGACATTCTCGGCCGAGGCGCTGCCGCTGTACCCATTCAAGTTCATGATTCCGCTCGCCGGCGCGGTGTTGTTGCTGCAGGGGATCGTCGAGATCATCCGTTGCGTGTTGTGCCTGCAGAAGGGGCAATGGCCGCGCCGCGAGGATGACGTCGAGGAGATCGACGTCGACAAGCTCAAGGAAATGGTCAACGTGCGCGACGAGGACATCGCCGCGCTCGACAGCCTCATCGCGCCGAAGGATGGCGCATGATCAAGGTCCGCAAGGAGCTGTGGTTCGGTTTCGCGCTCATGGCAGTGCTGGTCGTCGCGGCGGTCGCGATGCTGGTGAGTGCGCCGGTGATCACCAACGGGCACATCGGCCTGCTGATGCTGACGTTGGTCGTGGTGGCCATCATGCTGGGATTTCCCACGGCGTTCACGCTGATGGGCATGGGCATGTTGTTCACATGGATCGCCTATGAACGCGACACGGCGAAGACACTCGACCTGATGGTGCAGGCCGCCTACAAGGTGATGGCCAACGATGTGCTGATCTCGATCCCGCTGTTCGTGTTCATGGGCTACCTTGTCGAGCGGGCGAACCTGATCGAGAAGCTCTTTCGCAGCCTGCATCTGGCGCTGGCGCGGGTGCCGGGGTCCTTGGCGGTGGCCACGCTCGTGACCTGCGCGGTGTTTGCCACGGCCACCGGCATCGTCGGCGCAGTGGTCACGTTGATGGGGCTGCTGGCGCTGCCACCGATGCTTCGCGCGGGGTACAGCGTGCAGCTGTCGTCGGGCGCCATCACGGCGGGTGGGTGCCTGGGCATTCTGATACCTCCATCGGTGCTGCTGATCGTCTATGGGGCCACCGCCGGTGTGTCGGTCGTGCAGCTTTATGCGGGCGCTTTTTTCCCGGGTGTCATGCTGGCGGGGCTGTACGTCATTTATGTGATGGTTCTCGCCAAGCTCAAGCCCGGCCTGGCGCCGCCACTGTCGGCCGCGGATCGGCACGTGCCCTTGCCGTCGAGGCTCATGCAGGCAGGCGCGGACAGCGAGGCCCGTGCGGTGCCGGGGCTGCTGGCTGCGCTGCGGACCACGAACCGGCACCGGGTTCCCGCGGCGTACCTTGCCGGCCAGTTGCTGGTGGCGTTGCTGCCGCTGCTGCTGTTCCTGGTGGCCACGGCGGTGTCATACCGGGCGGTCACGGCAGTGCCGGCTGTCGACGGGGTGCCTGAGATGGCGCAGATCGGCAGCGGCGTCACCGAGGCACCCGCAGAGCCGCGCGACGGCTTGGCCGAACCGCCCTCCGATGGCGTCGCCGAGCCTCCGTCGGACGGTGTGCCGACCGAATCTCCGAGGGCGAGCGAGCCGGTGGCCGACAGTGCACCGGCCCCGTCCACCGGGGCGCCAGCCTCCGTGCCAATGGCGGACATACCAGTGGCGGCTGGGGTGCCGAAGACATGGTGGGCCGTGATGGCCGTGGCCCTCGTCGTCCTGCTCACGTTCTACCTGGTGCTGAATTTCAAGCGGCTCGAAATTTTCAAGATGCTGCTGACGTCGTTCTTTCCGCTGATGATCCTGATCCTGGCGGTGCTCGGGTCGATCGTCTACGGGCTGGCCACGCCCACCGAGGCCGCCGCAGTCGGCGCCACCGGCGGGCTGCTGCTGGCGGCGGCGTACCGCCAACTGACCTTCGCTCGCGTGCGGGAATCCGTCTTCCTCACGGCCAAGACCTCGGCCATGGTGTGCTGGCTGTTCGTGGGCTCGTCGATCTTCTCGGCCGCATTCGCGCTGCTGGGCGGCCAGGAGCTCGTGGAGCAGTGGGTGCTTGGCATGAACCTCACGAAGACGCAGTTCCTCGTGCTGTCGCAGATCATCATCTTCGTGCTTGGCTGGCCGCTCGAGTGGACCGAGATCATCGTGATTTTCATGCCGATCTTCGTGCCGCTGCTCGACAACTTCGGCGTGGACCCGCTGTTTTTCGGGCTCCTGGTGGCGCTGAACCTGCAGACCGCCTTCTTGTCACCCCCGGTGGCGATGGCTGCGTTCTACCTGAAGGGCGTGGCGCCGAGGCACGTGACGCTGAACCAGATTTTCGCTGGCATGCTGCCGTTCATGGCGATCCAGATCGTGGCCATCGTGCTGCTGTACCAGTTTCCGTCCATCGGGCTGTGGCTGCCTCAGGTGCTCTACGCCAAATGACCCGTCTCCCCGGATCGGGGTCCATGTCAAGGGCTGTGGCGATGCGGTCCACTGCTATAAAGGCAGCCCGCAAGCTCGCCGTCTCCCATGGACACCAAACGAAACCACCGGGCCCTGGCGCCATTGACATTGGGCGCCATTGGCGTCGTCTATGGTGACATCGGAACCAGCCCGCTCTACACCGTCAGGGAAGTCTTCAGCCATGGCACGGGCGTGCCTCTGGATGCGGTGCATCTGATTGGTGTGGCGTCGGTCATCTTCTGGGCGTTGACGATGGTGGTGACGCTGAAGTACGTCATCCTCGTCCTGCGGGCCGACAACCGGGGGGAAGGGGGCATCATGGCCTTGACCGCGCTGGCGGCGCATGCGGCGGGCGCCAACGCAGGGCGACGCACGGTGCTCTTGCTGCTCGGGCTGTTCGGCGCTGCGCTTTTCTATGGCGACAGCGTCATCACCCCGGCCATCTCCGTCTTGGGTGCCGTCGAAGGCCTCGAGATCGTGACGCCGGTTCTCAAACCGTATGTGCTGCCGATCAGCTGTACCGTGCTGGTCGGCGTGTTCCTGGTGCAGCGCCACGGGACGGCATTGGTGGGCAAGTTGTTCCGGCCGATCATCGTCGTGTGGTTCCTCGTGCTCGGCATCAGCGGCGTTGTGCAGATTGCACAGCAGCCAGCCATCCTCGCTGCGTTCAACCCGTTGCATGCCTGGGAATTCTTGTGGGGGCGAGGCTGGCATGTTTTCGCGGCGGTGGGCGCAGTCGTGCTGGCGCTGACTGGTGCCGAAGCCCTCTACGCGGACTTGGGCCACTTCGGAAAGGCGCCGATCCGGACCGCCTGGTTCTGCGTGGTGCTTCCCGCGCTGACCCTCAATTACCTGGGCCAGTGCGCGATGTTGATGCGCGACCCCACCGCGATCGAAAACCCGTTCTTCCGGCTCTTCCCACCGGAGTGGCTGATTCCGATGGTGGTGCTGGCAACGATGTCCGCGGTGATCGCTTCCCAGGCCGTGATTTCGGGCGCGTACTCCATGACCAGGCAAGCCATCCAGCTGGGGTTCCTGCCACGCATGCAGGTCCTGTACACCTCGGCCAAGGAAGCGGGCCAGATCTACCTGCCGCGGGTCAACTGGGCGCTGATGTTCGCGGTGATCCTTGCCGTGCTGGGTTTCGGCAGCTCGTCGGCCATGGCGTCGGCCTATGGCATCGCGGTCACGGTCACCATGCTGGTGACCACGGTCCTGACCTTTTTCGTGGTCCGTCAGGCGTGGGGATATCCATTGTGGGTGGCCATCGGCGCGACCGGCGTGTTCCTGGTGCTGGACGTCTCGCTCGTCGTCTCGTGTTCGATCAAGTTCCTGGAGGGTGGCTGGTTTCCGCTCGCGATGGGCCTGGCGATCTTCGCGGTCATGTCCACATGGAAGCGTGGACGGGAGCTGCTGATGAAGAGCATCACGGCGGATGACCCGGAACTCATGCCGTTCCTCTTGGCGCTGGTCGAGGAAGACCTGCCGCGCGTCCCGCGCACCGCTGTGTTCGCTGTCGCGACGGCGGGGACCGTGCCGCAAGCCCTGATGCACAACCTCAAGCACAACAACGTCCTGCACGAGCAAAACGTCATCTTGACGGTCTCCTTCCATGATGTTCCATGGATTCCGTTCAGCGAGCGGGTGGAAGTCAAGCAGTTGGCGCGCGGATTCTGGGAGGTGCGCGTGAACTACGGGTTCAAGAACACGCCTGATGTCCCGGCCGCGTTGGCGCTGTGCGCAGCCCGAGGCCTGAAGGTGGACCCCTTCCAGACCAGCTATTTCGTCAGCCGCGAAACCGTTGTTCCCGCCCAGGGCGCGGGCATGGCGCACTGGCGCGAGAAGATGTTCGCGGCCATGTCGCGCAACGCTGGCAGCGTGGTGGAATTCTTCAAGCTGCCGAACAACAGCGTGATCGAGCTCGGAACGCGGGTGCAGATTTGAGCGGTTGACTCGGGCGCCATGATGGCATCAGCGTCGGGCTGTTGGCGTCTGGCTCATGAATACTTGCGCAGCGGCTGCTGCCTGGAGGCATGGCGATTGATCAGCACGGTGATCGCCCTGGACTGGCAGTTCTCGGCCAGCGCACGCAAGCGCGTGCAGAAGACTGCGTGCCGCGGATCCAGCCGTTTCAGGCGGTCCGCCTCTTCGCAGATGGCACGCATGTCCCCTGTGCGAGCCAGGTGCTGAAGCACGACGATGGCGCCGCTGGGCGGCGCCACGAGCCCGGCATCGTCCATGCGGGCAGCCTCGTCGAGTGCCGGGGGCGAAGGCTCGTGCAGCCAGGTTAACTTCAGCAGGCTGCCGATGGCGCTGAGCAGCGCTTGTTGATCGATCGGTTTGCCCATGAATGCATCGGCTCCCGCGTTGCGGCTGTCGGCTTCGATCTTCGATGTGGCGCTCGCGGAGGTGGCAATGATGGGCAGGCTCGCGCCATGGCGAGCGCGCAGCCGGCGGGCCGTCTCGAAGCCGTCCATCACAGGCATCACCACGTCCAGGATGACCAGGTCGAAGCCGTGGCGCGCCACGGCTCCGAGTGCTTCCTCGCCATTGCGGGCCTCGTCCATCTCGAAACCCAGGCTGCCCAGCGTTTCGGCAAGCATGATCCGGTTGTGCCGCACATCGTCCGCCACCAGGATCTTGCGGCGCCTGCCCTCGTAGCCCAGCGCGGCAGCTTGCACCGGCAATGCCTGGATGTGAGCCTGCTCGGCGGGCACGTCGATCTCGAACCAGAACCGGCTGCCGACGCCGGGTTCGCTTTGCACGTCGATGTCACTTCCCATCAGTTGGATGAGCTGCCGGCTGATCGCAAGGCCCAAGCCCGTGCCGCCTTCGTGCCGCATCACTTCGGCCACCTGCTCGAAGGGCTGGAACAGCCGCCCCATCTGGCCCTCGTTCATGCCGATGCCGCTGTCCTGCACGTCGAAACGCAGTCGCGCAGTGCCACGTGCCGCACCGGCTGCGGGAGGCAGGCGAGACGCCGTCAGGATGACCTGCCCTTTGTCGGTGAACTTGACCGCATTCGACAGCAGATTGAGCAGCACCTGCCGAAAGCGTTTCTCGTCGATGCGTACCGCGGCCGGCAAGTCGCCTTCGCACTGGAAGATGAAGTGCAGGCACTTTTCCTCCGCCTTCACGCGCACGATGTCGCAGACGACCTGCAAGAAGCGCTGCAGATTCACCTCGGTCGGGTACAGGGTCAGCTTGTCGGCATCGATCCGTGCAATGTCGAGGATGTCGTTGATGAGGGTCAGCAGGTGTTGCCCGCTCTCCTCGATGATCTTGAGCCCGCGCGCCTGGCGCTCGGTCAAGGGCTTGTGGCGCTGCAAGATCTGCGCAAAACCCAGGATGCCGTTGAGCGGCGTTCGCAGCTCGTGGCTCATCTGCGCCAGGAATTCGCTGCGCTGGCGCGCCAGCCGCCGAGCCTCGACCAGCGCCACTTCACGTGCGGCCTCCGCGGCCTTGCGCTCGCTGATGTTGCGCGCCACGCCCACCGTGCCCAGCACCGTGCCGTCTTCGTCGAGCACAGCTGTCTTGTAGGTC
>Ga0170475_118606581_pt1 | contig 16852 bp, 9 predicted proteins | sample Soicark_Litter_5_FD_111474 | JGI IMG/M metagenome (GOLD analysis project Ga0170475, IMG submission 111474) | Avena fatua rhizosphere microbial communities from Hopland, California, USA. Combined Assembly of 48 SPs
AGTTGCGGTGACCGCAGGAATGGGGGAGGTAATGCGTATCAAGGCAATCGTTACACTGCACAGCCATGTGCGCACTTAACGCATTGCGGCAGGATTTCAATGCGGCCAATGCGCTGCGCTGACCTGGCAGCAGGTTGGCGCCGTGCTGTCGCAAGAAATCAGACTCGAAAGTCTTGACGATGTCGGCGAGCCGAATCATTTACACAGACTTCGCATAACTTTTGTTATGTCAAATAGAGTACAAAATTTCTTTTGTTTATATTCAGCACCCGTTCATTTACACAAAAACAGCAATACCTGTAACACAATTTTGTAAAACATAAAGCAACATTGTAAAGACCTCACCACTTTACTGGCATATTAATGTTTTCAATCGATTAGCTTACAGTGCGCGGACACAAAACTCCCCTACCGCGTCCATATGCTTGGCCGCGTCCTCTGCAAGGACATGCTCAGTTAAAACCTATCGGCTCGCGCTCCAGCAACCTTATGTTGGTCTTGGCTCCAAATATCTCCTCGATCAAGGAAAGGAGATGAGTGTGGTGTGTGAGAAAGATTACCTGCGTCTTTCTCGAGAGGGAGCGAAGAGCTTGCAGGCCTGCCCGCGATCGTTCGTCATCAAAATTAATGAACAGATCGTCGGCAATGAACGGCATGGCAACCGACTGTCCAAGGTGAAGCTCAAGTGCCGCGATGCGCAGCGCCAGGTACAGCTGGTCGCGTGTTCCCTCGCTCAAGCCTGCGACCTCCACAATTCTCCCGTTTTGTCTTCTTGCGTACAGGGCCGGCGTTTCCTTTTCGTAGTCAACGCCCAAATTGCTAAATTCACTCAGGGTCAGGCCTGAGAAGACCTCACTTGCCCGCTGGAGCATTGGCCCTTGCTTCCGGTCCCTGTAACGATCGATGGCCCATTTCAGTAACTTGCTAGCGGTCGCTGTCTCGAGGTACTGCTCCGCGGTGTCACCCATTGCCGCTAACACCTCGTTACGCTTGGCTTCCGCCACGGCGGCATCAGCTTGGCCTGCAATTACCGAATAGGTCTGGTCGGCAACTACTTTCTTCTGATGCAAAGAAACCAGCTCTTCACTCACTTCGGAAAGACCGCTCTTAGCCTCTTCGAGAAGCGCCGGCACTTCTCTGGGATTGTACTTGCCGGTTTCTTGCTCGAGCTCTTCAATGGATAACCCCTCACCGTCCGCCAACAGCGTGTCCCGTGCCTCACTGATTTCTGCCGCAAGTCGGCGTTTCGTATCAGATCGTTCGATAAGTGGAAGCACCTCTGCAGCAGTAGCAGTTTCAGCCAAGTCCAGGAGGGGGCGAAGGCGCGCCTCATTGGACCGGACAGATTCTTGCGCTTCATTCCGGCGCCCAAGCGCTGTGCGCACCGCAGTCTCCAATAATTCCTTCTGCTGTGCGAGCGCTAAAGTGGCTCGGCACTGCTCACCCAATGTTTTCGCGATTTCCGACGGGTCGATCTCGTCGCTGATCGCTAACCCTGTCGCTGCTGCGAGCCGCGCAGCAGCAGCGCGAAGAGCGTCAAGCTCGCCTTGCATCGATTCGATATGGTCTCTACGAATGCTGTCAATCTTGTTAAGGTCGTCCGCTACTTCGCTTACCAGATCAACTGCTGCCTCAGCCTGCGACAAGTTGGTCGAGGCTTGGCTCAGGCGAGCGGCCTCAATAGCGGCCGTCCATTCCAATTGCCATCGTTTGAAGCGATTTTCCGCGGATTTGGTCTCACGCTCGAGATCCTCTAGCGTCTGTATGGCCTGGTTACGCTGATCGGTTAGTGTCTTCTTGCGCTGCCGGTCGTTGTCGGCGTTGCTCACAAATTCCTCCGCGACAACGCAGAGGCTAATCAGCTCATCATCCTCATGGAGCTCGACTTCCAATGCTTTAAGCGTGTGGTGCAGCGCGCTGCGCGCAGTGTCATAGGCGGCAATTTCAGCATCCAGTTCTTGTTGTTTCTGAACGAGTGCTTCGTGGGCGATTAGAGCCATGTCTCTCTTGGAGAGCCAAGCCGCTGCATCGTCCAGATCAAGGCCGGATAAACCAGGAGCTACAAGCAAGGCGCGCCACTGAGCCCGGTGCGTTTCCAGATCTTTCGCCCGTTCAAGGAGCGTGCTTTCCAGTCTTTGCACCTCTGCAATAGCCAACTCGTAGCGATCGCGAAGGTTCTGCAGGTTCGCGGCGTCAGTGGCAGACCCCAGCTGTGAATCCACGAGCTCATCGGCAAGTTTGATGGCGGTGTCCAGTATCGGTGTGCCATCCGCGAGCGGTAATTTTCCCGTCTTGACGGTAACCCACGTCGCATCCCTTTCGGCCCTCGCCTGCAGCACGTCTGATTTGGTCACGAGTTTATGGCTCTTGGCGAACTGGGCGATCTGAATCCCTAGGTCTCCGGTGGATTTTTGCGCGTCTGCGAGTCGCTCTTCCGCTTGCAAGACTCGGCTTTGATATTTCAGACGCTCACTTTTAAGAGCTGCAATTCGTTCAGCGGAAGGCAATGGCAGAGTCCGCAGTCGTGTTACGTCCATCATCCATGGCGCGTGAGCGGATAGCAAGTTGTCGACGCGTTGCTGTAATTGCTTGACGGCTTCCGACAAGATTCGCTGTTTGCTCGGACTTGTCTTATGTGCCTGCGCATCTGACAGTGCCTGTTTCAGCTGCTTCGGCACGTCACTTGCCTCAATGCCAGCAAGCTCGCCATCCAGCTTTTTCACTTCCTGGCATTTTTTCTCCACCGCCTCGATACTCTTGCGTACCGCCTCATGCAGTGCTCCGTGGTCCCGAACGAGGCCTTTCACCGTCTTAAGGCCAAGATGGCTCGGGAGGCACGCGCGGATCTCGGCCTCGTCCTGAGGCCAGCCCAGCTCTTGGCTACGCTCTTTGATGGACTCGAGAAGGCGATCTACCTCAGCGCAACGTAACAAAAGTTCTCTTGGGTGATTCAGGCATTTGGTACGCAGTGATTCGAGGGCCTCAATATCCTTCTGGAGCGGAAGAATCGCGCTATCAAAGGTGAGAGCGGCGAGTTCTGCCTGTCTGTCTGCCAAGTCTTTCGTTCTTGTTTCCAGTTGGGCCTGCGCAATTGCCCATGCTGCCTGCCCCGATGTCAGCTCATCGTATGCCCCAGCTGGGAAATCCACGATCTCGCCGAAGCCAATTAATTTTTCTGCCTTGGCTTTTAACGAGAGCAGGGTTGGCGAGAGCCTGCGAACGCGCTCAAGCGTCGAGCGCTTTGTCTCCAGCTCGGCTCGCTTCGCTTCTGCCGTCACAATCGCTGCCGTTACCTCGTCGACCACATTCTTGGCATCCGTCCACGCCTTGGTCTTTACTTGCGCAGCCCTTAGCTCGGCGCTTACCTCCTCCAAGCGCTGGAACGCCTGCGCGAATTCAGTGCTCTTTGCCCGGGGGGCCCAAAGATTCGCGGACTGCTCCTGCAACTCTTCCCTCACACTGCCCAGCCCTGCGATACCGGCGGCGGACTGGAACAGGACCTGACCCACGTCCTTTGATCCATCAAGGATGCTTTGCCCACCCTTGACCAACTGCGTATGGTCTAGCCCGAACATTTGTTCGAAGAAGCTCTTGTCTACGGCACCGAGAAACGGCGCAAGGTTACTTTCGGAGAGAGGAGCGTCTTCGGCGGTTCTCAACGGATTCCTGCCGCGGCAGCGGTGAAACGCTAGCGATGCAGAGTCGTTCTCAACGACACCGCCGAGCTTGAGGTCCTGGAGTGGGAACACGAAGTCGAGTTTTGTCCGAAGAGGCATTCCGAACAGTAGTTCCGATATCGCGCCTCGGATGGTTGACTTTCCTGCTTCGTTGGGCCCACACACTACGTGGAAATCGTATTCGGAGCTCGAAAATTCGATGGAGGTGTCCGAGAATTTACCGTACTTAATCAGATCCAATTGTTTCAGCCGCACGACCTACTCTCCATTCGCAAGGTTAGCGAGCAGGGATGGGGAAATCTGCTTCACCAGCTCATCGAATTTCCCGTCTCGCACCAATTGAAGCAGCGGGACATCGGTGCCCAATTCAATCGGGACTTTTGAGAAAAACGGCTGGAGCTCTCCCTGCAATTGCTTGAGGAAATCGGGATCGCCCTCTGCCTCCTTCAGAATTTCCTGCAGGTCGGAGATCGCGTCCATCCTTTTTTGGATGTTCGCTGCATCCTCGAACGGCGCCGTGGCGAGTTTGACTTTCTCCAGCCAGAGGCGCTCGTTCCCGATCGCCGCGATTTGGCCGAGGACTTCGGCACGCAATTGGCCGGCCTTCCCAAACAGAGCGCCGTGTGCCCGTGATCGCCCTTGTAGCGTAACACGGACCGCACGAGGGACGCTCTCGTCAATGCTAAGGAGATCTTCGAGGGAGCGTCCGACTTGCCGCACCACCTCCGGGATTGTCGAACACGCCGATGCGTCCACGGCAACGGCCTCCCATCGCAACACGTCGATGAAGAGACGTTCAACGGACGCACGACCGTCGTCCACCGACACGAGCACTGCACCGCGCCGCCCTTTCTCCCGAATGTGCCGCCCCTGGAGGTTTCCCGGAAAAACAATATTCGACCGCCCATTCCAGTGTTCGAACTCGTGTACGTGCCCTAGAGCCCAATAGCCGTAGCCCTTCGCGTGCAGCTCGTCTATCGTGCAAGGCGCATACGGGGCGTGCTCGGCGTATCCTTGCAAAGCCGTATGGAGCACGCCGATATTGAAGTAACCGGGGAGCGGAGCCGCGTATCCGGACACAAGGTTGGTAGTTGTTACTTTGTCCTTGAACGACTGCCCGTGCAAGGCGACCTTGAGATCGTCGAGTTTATGAACGTCCGGCTTCTTTGCTGAGAAAGTAATCACGTTGTCGGGCAGGACCAGTCGCTTGGTCATTTCGCTTTCCGCGTCGTGATTGCCAAACAATACAAATGCGCGGATACCTGCCCTCTTCAGCCGGCCCATCTCCTTAATGAAAAAGATTCCAGTATTATGGTCCCGCCAGTCGCCATCATATAAATCACCTGCAATTATTAAAAAATCGACATCTTCGTCGATCGCAGCATCAATCAGTCGTGTAAACGCTTCGCGCGATGCGTTGCGCAATTGAGCGGCCGGGGCGTCTGGGTAGGCACTTAGCCCATGAAGTGGGCTGTCCAAGTGGATATCAGCGGCATGAATATACTTCAAGAGGCGTCCTCAGGTTAGGTGACGGTCGACGTCAAACATAGGAGGACAAGCTTATCTCCCTTTTGCTGATAACTACTCCCATAATTATGGGATGTAAAAGTATTCGTCGTCGAATATATTGATTCATCCGCCATTCCGCCATTCTGTAGGGATGTGGCGGAGACGGAACGAGGCGCGAGACCTAACAGATTCATGATGCACACGACGCCAGATTCGAATTGATTTCAGAACCGAAAACTTCACATCTTCGCACTGCCGACAAATCCCAGCGCTTGCTGCCATTTACGGTCGCGCTTGACGGTGTCCAGCCTGACATGCCGGTTTTGTCGTTCCGCCGTCGATTGTGCGAATGTCACCAGCTTTCTGAAAAGCGCGGCCTGCCAGCGCGTAGAGCCGAGACAGCGCGGTCCGAGCATTGCCGCCAGATGTGGCACGTAGCGGACAAACAATTCATCTTCCAGACAGACGATGGCCTCGGTGGTGCCGGGATCGCCTTGACGGGCGGCGCGGCCGAACAATTGGCGATCCACCCGCGCGCTTTCGTGAAACTCGGTCAGGATGACATGCAGGCCGCCATTGGCTTCGACTTCCGGCGACAGCTTGATATCGGTGCCGCGCCCCGCCATGTTGGTGGCGACCGTGATGCGGCCCGGCCGGCCGGCCTGCTCCACCGCATCTGCCTCTTCCTTGTCTTGCCGCGCATTGAGCACGACATGCACAATGCCTTGCTCTTCCAGCAAGCGGCCCAGCAATTCGGATGCTTCCACCGAACGGGTGCCGACCAGGACCGCGCGTCCTGCCGCCGCCACTTCCGCCGCTCGTTTGGCACCCGCTTGCCAGCGTTCGTCCGAAGTACGAAATACGCGGTCCGGAAGGCGTTTGCGCCTGCTCGGCTTATGCGTCGGAATCCGTACCGCGGACAAATCGTAGACGCGCTTGATTTCCGGCTCCACTTCCTTGGCGGTGCCGGTCATGCCGGCCAGCAAAAGATAACGCCCGAAAAAACGCTGGTAGGTAATTTGCTGCAAGGTTTTGCGCTGGCCGGTGATCTCGCATTCTTCCTTGGCTTCGATCATCTGATGCAGGCCGCGCTCCCATGTGCGGTCGGGCATCACGCGGCCAGTGAACTCATCGACGATCTGTACTTTGTTTTCAGCAACGATGTAGTGCTGGTCGCGATGGAAAGTGTATTGCGCCGAGAGCGCCTTCTGCGCCAACTCCTTGCACCACAGCGCCGACTTCCAGACGCCGCCCAGTTCGGCGGACATGGTGTCGAATTTTGCCGTTCCGGTGTCGGTCAGCCAGATGTCGCGGTCCTTGGTTAAAACATAGTCGACGTCGGCCTGAAAGGTGCGCACGATAGCAATCGCCTGGCTGTAGACCTCGGTATCGAGATCGTCCGGCAAGGTTTCGGAGATGATCAGCGGGGTGCGCGCCTCGTCGATCAACACGCTGTCGGCTTCGTCAACGATGGCAAAGTGCAAACCGCGCAGCAGAGATGGCGCTGCGCTGCGACCGCCGTGCAGTTTGCGCAGCTTGCGGTGCGCCCGCAATGTGCCACCCAGCGCAATACGGTCTTTCAGATAATCGAACGTCAATTCCTTGTTGGACACGTAGACGATGTCACGATGATACTGGGTACGACGATCCGCCAGCGGCATGTCTTGCACCACGATGCCCAAGCTAAATCCGAAAAACGCAAACAGCGCGGCGTTTTTTTCCGCATCGCGCTGGCCCAGATAATCATTGACGGTGAACACATGCACCGCCGCGCCGGTGGCAGCTGCAGTACAGGCGGCCAGTGTCGCGGCCAGCGTTTTCCCTTCGCCGGTCGCCATCTCGGCGATCTTTCCTTGCAACAGCGTGCGGCTGGCCAGCAGTTGTACGTCGTGGTGCCGCATGCCAAGCGAGCGGCGCGACGCTTCTCGTATCACTGCGAATGCATGCGCAATTAAATCGTCGGTAAAACCCTGACGTTGCATTTTCCGAGCCGCCGTTTGCAACTCGGCGCGTAACGACGCGTCATCCTTGTCCTGCATCGCTGGTTCGAGCGCGGCGGCTTGCTTGAGGAAAGCTTGCGCCTTGCGCTTGCCGCTGGTCGAGAAGCGCGCAGTCCATGCGCGCAGCAATTCTTCCAGCGCGGAATGGGACGGTTCGGCGCGTTCATGATAGGCGCCGTCGCTTACCTCGAAGCCGCTGCCGGCGACGATGGCGCGGATATCAGACACTGAAGCGACTCAGGAATAGCTGCCGCAAGCGGCGCAAGCCTTGTATTGCGGGTGGCTCGAAGCCGTGATAGAAGCGCACATGCACTCGTTCGCCGAAGGCGGAAGGCAAGGTGTCCGACCCAAGCCGCAGGTCCACCAGGAACACGCGCCCTATTGTCTTGACGCCGTTCGGATCGTTCGGCGCGGTCGGAATAGTGCCGCCGCCCGATATGCCGAGCGCCGCGGTCGGCAATTCTTCCACGCCGCCGGGCAGCTCGCGCGCCATGGTCGCCTTGAGCGTGGTCCCCACGATTTCGGCCAGGCGCAAATCAGCCGACTTGAGTCTGGTGCGCACCAGATCGATATCGTCCTGCGGCACCACCACCCGCGCGATCAGCTGGTTCGATTCCAGCACATAGCCGATCAACTCACCCTTCTTGAAATATTGTCCCGGCATATCCTGGGGACGCGCGGCGATCAAGGTGCCGTCCGCCTCGGCGTAGCCCACCATTTTTGATGCCCGCTCCTCGATCCGGCGCAGCACTTGACGTTCCTGTTCCAACTGCGGCAGCGAGATCGCCGCTTTTACCGGATCGGAGAATTGCTCCGCACGGAATTTCGCTTCCGCTTCCGCCACCTTGGCGCGATTGACTTCAAGTTCTGTCAGCAGCAGCGCATCTTCCAGCATAAACAGCGGCGTACCGCGTTTGACCTTGGCGCCCGGCTGCACCAGCCAGCGCTGGAAAAAACCATTTCCGCCGGCATGCAGAATCGACTGATCCGGCAACCAGATCACGCCGTCGGCCCGCGTGTACAAGGGCATCGGACAGACGAATCCGATCAGCAATACCGCCACCACGATGGCCGACGATATTTTCACTGCCTGCGCGCGCCGGCGCTGCAACGTCGGGCTGCGCGTCACGTGCTTGTACGCCTTCCAGAGCGGCATGCAGATCAGCGTAAAAGCGCCCCACAGCGCCAGCACCGTTCCGAAGATGAAAAACTCGCCGGCGATAAACAGCGTGATCGATACCGTCACGAACACGCGGTAGCACCACGCCAGCGGCGTGTACCACAGCAGCCAGCGCCGCTCGGCACGCGTTTCGGTCGGCGCGTCCAGGTCCTTCACGCCGAACACATAGCGATCCCACAGATACGTCAGGTATTTCGGCCCGCGCTGCGCCAGATTCGGCATCTCGATCAAGTCAGTCAGGATGAAGTAAGCGTCGTAGCGCAGCAGTGGATTGCCATTGACGATCAACGTCGATACGCCGGCGATCAGCATCACGTTGAAGGCGACCGCGCGCACCACGCCCGGCTCGGCCATCACCCAAACGTACATCGCGATGGCGGCCAGCGCCAGCTCGACCAGCATGCCGGCTGCCGCCACGATGGCGCGCCGGTGTTTGGAAGGAAACGACGATGAAGACGACGCGTCGACATAAGGAACCGGCGCGAACACCAGGAACATGAGGCCCATCTCGTGCACCGCCCCGCCCCACTTCTTGGTAGCGAAGGCGTGCCCCAGTTCATGCAACAGCTTGACGATCGGGTACACGATTGCCATCACCAGCAAATTGCTCGACGACAGCACACGATCCGAAAGATTGTGGGTCAGCTCTTGCCAGTGCTGAGCTGCCAGTACAAGCGCGGGCAATACCAGGATCAGCCACAGCGCAATCCCGCGCCGGCTGAAACACCAGTCCACCGACGGCATCCAGCGTGTCAGGAATGAATCGGGGTCAACCAGCGGCAGTTTCAAGCTCATCGGATTGAACAGCCACTGCTTCAGCGTTTGCCGGCGCTTCTTCTTGTAGCGCTCGAACAAACTGGCGGCGTCGGGCGTGACATCGGATTGCAGCAAGTCGGCGGCATGGAGCTGCACCAGAAGATCTACCACCTCGTTCTGCGTAAACATGTCGCCGCTGGAATTTTCGTTGGCGCGCTCCCACAGTGACTGGACGGTTTGCGCGCCGTCCATGTGCACTACCAGGCCGTAGGCGCCGGGCGACAAGCGATGGTAGCGTCCGCCCGACTGGTCCTGCACCACATACCAGACTTGCTGTCGGTAGACGTGTCGCGTGATGCGGGCCTGCGGCATCAGGCGCGGCTTGAGTTCGGCCACGCTGTGCCAGGATTGACTGAATATGGTGCGTGCCATGGCTCTATCTCATCCGGTTCATGTCAGAGCAGCCAGGTCCAGAGGGACAAGGTGAGCCAGTCGGTAAAAGTATGGGTCAGCCCCCACCACAGGCGGCGGCTTCCGACTTCGATTTTGCCGACCCCTTCCATGCCGGGTCGCAGGCGATCAGGCTGACGGTCCAGGCTGGCTTCGACCCGGAAAAAAATTCTTGCCGTCTTGCGCGGTGGCGACAGGCGTCACCTTGACCACGGTCATCGGCATCGGTTCGCCGGCGATACCGGTAATCACAATCTGGCCGGTCTGGCCCGGATAGACATGGCGGATTTCACGCTCGTCGACTTGCAGAATGACGCGATAGCTTTTCAGCGGCGCGATCTCGAACAGCTTCTTGCCGGACTCCACCGGCGAACCGATCTGCTGGCTGAGATCGCCCGATACCACAATGCCATCGTACGGGGCGGCGAGGTGCGCGCGTTCGATCTTTTCGGTAACCAAGGCCAGCTGAGCCTGCGCCTGTCGCAGTTGCGCGCCGATCACCTGCACCGCAGTCATGTCGTGTGTTGCCATTGCTTCGCGCAGACGGTTATCGTACTGGTCGCGCTCGCTCGACCAGCGCACCTGCTCGATGCGCAAGTCGCGGTCATCGAGCTGGGCCAGCGGCTGACCTTTCTTGACCGTGTCGCCGGCGCGCACCTGGCTGGCGCCGATAAAGCCCTCGAACGGCGCCGCCACCACGCGCTGCACTTCTCCCTCGATCACGGTCTTGGCAGTGACCCGGTAATCGAAAGGCACCAGCACCAATATCGCCAGCACCAGCACAGCCAGGCTGGCGGCGAACTTCCAAACCAGGTGGCGTGGGCCGAACAATTTTTCCAGAAATTTCTTCGATTCGCTCATCAAGCGCGCAATTGAACTGCGCTCGGCGGCCTTGCGTTGCTCGACGATAGGCGCGAGCAGTGTTGTGAAAGCATCCAGCCAGGCCATGTCGCCGGCATTGAATCCGGTTTCAGCTGATTTTTCCAGCGTGATGACGGCAATGCAGTGCACGCCTTGCATCATCGGGTAAGACAGTACGTCGGTATCGCCCGAGCACACCATCAGGGCCAGATGTTCGGGATGCGGCGGCGCGATTTTCGTTGCTTCGGCGGTCTCGACAGTTTTAACGGCTTTCGTGCGGATCACCGTGCTGGCGTTGATCGGCTTGCCGTGATCGTACGCCTCGTTCATCGCAGCCGTATAGGCTTTGACGATCGGCGTGTTTCTCTCGAAGGTGGCTGCTTCCGACAGCGCCGCTACCTTGACCGCGGCATTCTCAACCATGCCGAATGCCACGCGCGAGCAGCCGAAGCGCTGGCGTATCTCGTTGGTCACTTCGAACAAGGCGTGCTGGAACTTGCCGTGCCGCAGCGCCACGGCGACGGTTTCAAGAACGCCTGCAACACGTTCCCTGCCGGCGACCGCCATGTCGATTTCGCGCATGGCGAACATGTTCGACAGCCACGCGCTGCCCCAATGAATCTGGCGCAACGCGGCTTGCACTTGCGCATCCGAACCGCCGGTATCGAGCGCCACCACACCGCCGATACGATCGCCGATGAAGACTGGATACGCAATGTGGGTGAAGCGCACGCCTTCGGTAGTGTCGAGCTGAGCGACACCGCGCTTTTCGGTCAAGGCTCGTTCGATCACGCTGCTAGGCGCGACATGTCGGGAGCGGATTTTGGCCAGGCGGCGATCGGCACGAAGGTTTGCGCTTCGGCGCCCTCGACCAGAATCGCAGCGGCCCGCGCATCCGCAACTTCGCTGCAAATCAGTCCCAGCCAGGCACGGCAGAATTCATCGGAATTCTTGGCGAGAACAAAGGCATCCCAAGGCGGGATGTCCCCGCTTCGCCGGTTCATTCTGGCTGATGCGGGAGAAGTAGCGCTGGAAGCCATTTATTGTAAAGTCTCGATTTTGCACATAATTAATTACCTACTGGTGGAACACGGGATTGGTCAGCGCATGAATCGGGAAAGGTCTGCATAACGTGCGATGCCAAGTAAAGGTCTATTACCAACTGATCCCCTCGCGGCTTAACGTCTTCCACGTTCTTCCCTCGTCGATCGATTTATGGATGGCGTCCAAAGTAATCACGTAAAGGGAATTTCCAGGGCCATTTTGAATGTCCACAAAAGTGCCGTACTTGATATTGATATCGAGTTTTGTGGCATGATTTTCGTCCACACTACGATAAATACTGGCCTCCTGCCCTTGTGTCTGGCGATCCGCGGCCGAAAAATAAATTGCGTCGGATAGCGTACGCCTCAACGCAAACATGTTCCAGCTTTCAGGTAAACCAAATGTCTGACGTTTCCATTCCCTGCCGCCATCCTTGCTCGAAAAAATATAATAGTGCTCGGCTCTCGTGCCCACTGTAGTGGCATAAAGAACGCCGTTTTTGTCCGACATTAATCCCAGAATACGCTCCTCAGGAATAATGGCTCCATCCGTATTCTTTGAATGCACCGTTGACCAGTGAATGCCGTGATCGCTGCTTTTGTAGAGAGCTTGCCCGGCCACGTAAAACGTTTCTCCATGTATGGCCATCATTTGGCATTGCTCGTAATTTCCCGGCATGCTCGGCCACGTTTCCACCTTGTGCCAGATTTTCCCTCCGTCGCTGCTTACTTCAAGATGATCGCCTGCGCACTTGTACAATTTGCCTTTTCCATCCACCGCACTTACATTTCCTTCAACGCCCACACAATTCCAACTTCCGCCGAAATCACGTGGCTTGCATAGCTGTTGCGCTGGATTGATGATGCGGACAGACGCAGACCGGTTCGTAAATGCTTCCCAGTTAATGGTGTCGTTCGCTACCGGCTTCCAGGTTTTTCCATCGTCAATACTATGAAAACTTCCGCCGGCGATTGTGCCTGCGAAGAGTTCTCCAGAAGCTCCGGCGTAAAAGCTGTCGAACAACGGCTTTTCTGGCCGAAGCGGAGGAACACCAATTGCATTGCTCGTTATCATAATAATTAGATAGAAACAGTAGTTACGTAGTTTTCTCATGGCTATTCGTGAACGCGATAAATAAGTCTAACCCTTTAGCTTCACCACCAACCCCGTTTTCTCTCTCAAGAATTGCCCCTTGGAGGCCCGTGGACAACTCTTACTTCGAACCCGACAGCTTTATACGCAGATCTATTATTTCGAATGGATAGAATTTTCCGTTATACCTCAACTTATGCGTAAGGATTTTCTTCTCCCCGGTAGTTTTTGCGCTTATCAATAAATCGGAGAAACCATGTGACACAGTCGGTGCGATCGTTAAAGTAAAATCGGTCACTCTGGTAGTGTAATTCTTTGGACCACCAGGAACACCTCCCTCGTAGGTCCAATGACGCATTGCGAGGTCCGTGAGGACAGGTCGCATCTCCTTCCCGTCAAGAATGTACAAGGAAAGAAAGTCATCATATCCTCCTTCAGAAAATCTTGGCTCAACATTTGCGCTTATCCTCAACCCAAAAGCCCTGACATTTTTAGCAAGAAAATAGCGCGCGGTATCGAACTTAAGCGATCCCTCATTAACATGTGTAACTGCATCCTCACCAATACTTCCTCTGTATGCGCTCAATATATTTAGCGTGTCGACATTCACCATCGCTATGTAAAGTGGCAGTTGATAGTTAGTAGCGGCAGGGTATTTTGGCGGCTCATATGCAATAGCGACGAGCATCTTGTTATTGTCGTCGGGCCAAGCCTTGCAACTGACAGCCCGTACATTGCCCTCCTTGCTAATTTGAAAATCCGCCCTCAAAGAGGTGATCACCTTAGTTTCACAAACTTGCGCCGTCTCTGCGTAACACAGCAACGGCGCAGCTAACGCCATCAATATCAAACAGCGCAACCCATGCATCGACCTTCCACGCTTCATAGTCCCACCTCTACGATTAAAAGCAGAGCTTTGCGGCTGGCACCACAGAAATATGTATACATTTCCAACCACTGTGCGTTCAATTTGATCATTCTTTCACCTTCACTACCAACCCAGTCTTCTCGGCTAAGGTCCGCTGATCCTGCGTCGCCCCCAGGAAGTCCATCACCCAGTTCGCCTTGATCAGTTCGCTGCCTTGCTGTACGCAACCGTCCCAATCCACGCTCGGCTGGCTGCCGCTCGCGCCTGACGTTGTCGTACTGGATGCACCGCCGTTGACCACGACGTAACCATACTTCTCGTCATCCTTGCCGCTGCTCACACTCGACTTGAGCACGATGCTGGCTTTGCGGTCGTCGCAATCGCTTACCTGACCCACCGTCAACGTGATCTTGGCGGTGGTCGCCAGCTTGCCGTCCGACACAGTGTAGTTGAAGCTGTCGGTACCGGTATAGCCTTTCGCCGGTTTGTAGGTATAAGTACCGTCGCCGTTACGAGTCAACGTGCCATGCGCTGGTGTAGCAAACGTCAGACTCAAGGCATCGCCGTCGACGTCGCTGATCAGGGCGCTGAAGTTGATCTTCACGCTGCCATCCTTCTGCAACTGGAAGCTGGCGTTCTGCGCAAGCGGCGCATCGTTGACAGGATTGACCGTAATGCTGACAGTGGCCAGGTTGGAATCGGCGATGCCGTCGTTCGCCTTGTAGGTGAACGTATCGGTGCCGTACCAATCCTTGTTGGCGACGAAAGTCCATGTGCCGTCGGCGTTTTGCGTCAGTTTGCCGTGCGCCGGGCCGGTGACAACCTTCGCGGTGAGGCGGTCGCCATCAGCATCGGTGTCGTTGGCGACCAGATTCATCGTCACTGCCGTGTCTTCGGCAGTCGTGATTTTGTCGTTGAAAGCAAGCGGCACCTTGTTGGCGACCACGGTGATGGTCACCGTCGCGACGTTCGAATCGAGTTCGCCGTCATTGGCTTTATAGGTGAAGGTATCGGTGCCCGTGAAACCGCTGTTGGCGGTGTAGCTGAAGGTGCCGTCAGCATTGCGCACGGCACTGCCGTTTTTCGGACCGGTAACCAACTTCACCGAGAGACTGTTACCGTCCACGTCGCTGTCGTTGCCGAGCCCATCGATCTTGACATTCTGGCCTGACTTGACCGTAGCATTGTCGCTCTTCGCTAATGGAGCATCGTTCACGGGCAGCACAGTAACCACCAGGGGAACAGTGGTGCTGCTGCTGTTGCCGTTCGCCTTCTCGGTGGCGGTTGCCACCACGTTCAGGTTGAGCGTGCCATTGAAATCGGCAGGCGGCGTCAATGTCAGCTTGGTCATGTTCCAGCCGGTGATGTTGGCGCTGGTGTTGCCCGCTGTGGCAGTAAAGGTCTTGACGCCATCGGTCAAGAGAGTCCCGACCGGTAACGCACTGATCGCTACCGTCAGGCTCTCCGAGCCGTCTGTGTCGCTCAACGCGGCGCTGATCGAAGACAGACGGATTGCTGTGTCTTCCAGGCCCTTGTTGACCGGCAGCGTTTCGCTCAAGACGATATCGTCGATCATGGCGCCACGGCCGTTCGCCGTGGTGCTGGTCGGCTCGTTGACGATCCGGATTTTTTTGCCCCTTGCCGGCTCCGATGAACTGATAGTTCAGCGTTTGCCAGTTGAGCGCTGTTTCCGGGCTGGTATTGGCGTAACTGGCCAGCTTCACGCCATCGACATAGATGCCGATACGTGTCACGTCGGTACCCGCGCCAACTTGGCCGGCGTAGTCAAAGCTGAGCGTGTAGCTGGCGCCGGCGGTCGTGGTGACGCTGCGCTCGATGCCGAGCGTGTCGTGCCCTGAGCCATTGCCATTGTTCAGATTCAACCAGTTCTGGCCATTGCCGGATGCCGCGTAGACCACACTCGGGCCGCCATTTCCATCCGGCATCTTGTCGCCGCTGCTCCAGATTTCGAAGACATGCTGGCCGTTGCCATTGCAGCTCGGATCGCTCACCAGGTCCCAACCTTCCAGCTGCGTCTGGTGAACCAGCGTAAAGGTCGGACTCTGGTTGACCACGGTTTCCCAACCGGTGCGGAACAATTCCCGGCTGATTCCTGCCGGATTCGACAGCGTCAGCGTCGGCGCATCCGCTGCCGGCGCGATGGTCAGGTGAACAGTAGCTATGCCTGAAGTAACTTGTCCATCGCTGAGGCGGTAGGTGAAGCTGTCGCTGCCACTGAAGTCATGATCCGGCGTGTAGGTGACAGTGTTGTCGGCATTCAGGTTGATCTTGCCATGCGCCGGATTGCTGGCCAGCAGGACGCTGAGGCTGTCGCCGTCCGGATCGGTGTCGTTGGCCAGGATGGCAATGCGGACCGGGGCGTCTTCGAACAGCGTGACGGTGTCGTCAACCGCAACCGGCGGTCGGTTAGTGGCGTTGACCGCGATGGTGACGGTGGTGATATTGGAATCCACCACACCGTCGTTGGCGACATAGGTGAAGCTGTCGCTGCCGTAGAAGCCGGCTTCCGGTATGTAGTTGAGCGAACCATCGGCATTGAAGCTGACCGCGCCGTGCAGCGGATTGGCGATCACGCGCGCGGTAAGGCCTGCGTTGGCCCCCCTGCCGCTGCCGGCGTTGACGCCGGTGCTGTTATCGAGATCGCTATCGTTGCCCAGCACGTTGATGCGGACCGTCTGGTCCTGGTCTGTCGAAGCCGTGTCGTTCACCGCCACTGCCACATCATTGACCGCAGTGATAGTGAGGCGAACGGTATTGGACGCGCTCAGTGTGCCGTCGCTGACGGTAAAGTTGAAGTCGTCGGCGCCGTTGAAGTTGGCCGCCGGACGGTAGATGTAGCTGCCGTCGGCATTCTTGACCAGGCTGCCTGACTGCGGATTGCCAGTGCTGATGGCAAGCGCATCGCCATCTGCATCGCTCACTGCACCCGTCAGATGGAGGACGATGCTGCCGTCTTCCGCCAGCGTCGCGCTGACCGCATTGGCGACCGGTGCGTCATTGATTGCCGTAATGGACACGCTAACGGTGGCAAGGTTGGAATCCGCCGTACCGTCGTTAACCTTGTAAGTAAAGCTGTCCACGCCGTTGTAGTTAGCGTTCGGCGTGTAGCTGTACGTGCCGTTGGCGTTCTGCAACAGCACGCCATGGGCCGGTTCGCTCACGATGATAGCCGACAGCGTATCGCCGTCGATGTCGCCGGCGTTGACCAGCAGGTCGATTGTAACGGTAGCGTCTTCGACAACGTTCGCCACGCTATCGCTCAATACCGGAGCGTCGTTGACCGCCGTAACGGTGATTGTCACTTCCGCCAGGTGAGAGTCGAGCGCACCGTCATTGACCTTGTAAGTGAAGCGGTCAACGCCGTTGAAATCGGCATCCGGCGTATAGGTGAACG
>Ga0170475_103146216_pt1 | contig 16826 bp, 13 predicted proteins | sample Soicark_Litter_5_FD_111474 | JGI IMG/M metagenome (GOLD analysis project Ga0170475, IMG submission 111474) | Avena fatua rhizosphere microbial communities from Hopland, California, USA. Combined Assembly of 48 SPs
GGCGTTTTGCTTTGTTTCACCAATCATGACCGGTAGAAACGCTTAGATCATGCCCTTGGACTTCAGCAATTCATACATGGTCTTGCCAATTTCCGCTGGGCTGCGCGTATAGGCGATGCCTGCACGCTCAAACGCGGCGAACTTCTCATCGGCCGTACCCTTGCCGCCGGAGATGATGGCGCCGGCATGGCCCATGCGCTTGCCCTTGGGGGCGGTAACGCCAGCAATGTAGCCGACCACCGGCTTGGTGACATAGGACTTGGCGAATTCAGCCGCTTCCTCTTCCGCCGAGCCGCCGATTTCACCGATCATGATGATGGCGTCGGTATCTGGATCGTCCTGGAACAGCTTCAGGGAATCGATATGGCTGGTGCCGGGGATTGGATCGCCACCGATGCCGATACAGGTGGACTGACCGAGGCCCAGCGCCGTCGTTTGCGCAACGGCTTCATAGGTCAGGGTGCCGGAACGGGACACGATGCCGATGCGGCCTGGATTGTGGATGTGCCAAGGCATGATGCCGATCTTGCACTCGCCCGGTGTAATCACGCCTGGGCAGTTCGGGCCGATCAAACGTATGCCGGCCTCATCAACGGCACGCTTCACATACAGCATGTCGATGGTGGGCACGCCTTCCGTGATACACACGATCAGCTTCACGCCGGCATCCAGCGCTTCCAGGATGGAATCCTTGGCGAACGGTGCCGGCACGTAGATGACGGTCGCGTCGGCTTGCGTGGCGCGTACTGCGTCACGCATGGTATTGAATACGGGCAGGCCCAGGTGCTCGCTGCCGCCCTTGCCAGGCGTTACGCCGCCGACCACCTTGGTGCCGACCTTCAATGCCTGTTCAGCATGGAAAGTGCCGTTTTTGCCGGTAAAGCCTTGTACCAGCACTTTCGTATTCTTGTTTACTAGAACGCTCATGTTGAATCCTTTGTGATATGTAAAGCCATTGAGCAGCGGCGCTTGCAATGCACCACCCGGCAAAGCCGTGTGCTTGAGAACCGTGAGAAACCGACGAGTCTTCGCTGATTTATCCCACACCCCCCGCCCTCGCACCCAAGGGTGCGAGAACCTCTGCGAGGCCGCCGCGAGGGAGCCTCGCTTAGGCTCGTAATCGCTTTTGCCCAACAGTCATATACTTAGCCGAGTGCGGCAACGGCAGCAACGATCTTCTCGGCAGCGTCATTCAGACCCTGTGCGGATGTCAGCTTAAGACCGGAGTCGTCCAGAATCTTGGCACCCAGCTCGGCATTATTGCCTTCAAGGCGCACCACTACCGGCACGGTCACGTTCACTTCCTTGACGGCGGCGATGATGGCTTCCGCGATCATGTCGCAACGCACGATGCCGCCGAAAATATTGATCAGCACACCCTTGACCGACTCATCGGCCAGGATCAGCTTGAAGGCTTCGATGACGCGTTCCTTGGTGGCGCCGCCGCCTACGTCCAGGAAGTTGGCCGGTTGGCCGCCCTTGAGCTTGATGATGTCCATGGTGGCCATGGCCAGACCGGCGCCATTGACCATGCAGCCGATATTGCCTTCCAGCGCCACATAGTTCAGGTCGAACTCGCTGGCTTTCAGTTCACGCTCGTTCTCTTGCGACTTGTCGCGCTGCGCCACCAGTTGCGGCAGGCGGAAGGCCGCGTTGCTGTCGATGCCGATCTTGGCATCCACGCAGCACAGCGTGCCGTCACCACGGATGGCCAGCGGATTGATTTCGAACAGGGCGAAATCATTTTCCACGAAGGCCTTGTAGGCGCCCATCATCAGGCCGGTGAATTGCTTGATCTGCTTGTCGTCAAGGCCCAGCGCAAAGCCGGCTTCGCGTGCCTGGTAAGGCTGCAGGCCGACCAGCGGGTCGACTACCGTCTTGATGATCTTCTCTGGCGTGTTGTGCGCCACTTCTTCAATTTCCACGCCGCCTTCGGTGGATGTCATGAACACGATGCTGCGCGTGGAGCGGTCGACCACCGCACCCAGATACAGTTCGCGCTGCACCGGGTACATATCTTCACATACCAACAGGCTGTTGACGGGCTGGCCCTTGGCATCTGTCTGGTAAGTCACGAGGCGCTTGCCCAGCAAACCCTTGGCGACTTCGGAAGCCTCTTCCGCATTCTTGACGACCTTGACGCCGCCGGCCTTGCCGCGGCCACCCGCGTGCACTTGGGCTTTTACCACGGCGAACTTGCCGCCCATGGAACGGAAGGCGTCAGCCGTTTCGTTGGGCGTCGTGGCCAGGATGCCCTTTTGTACTGGCAGGCCATATTTGGCCAGCAGGTCTTTCGCTTGGTATTCGTGAAGGTTCATAGCACTTCCTTTAGTGGGTGTTTGGCGTTGACGAGAGGCGCAGGCCAGAGCCGCGCACCTCATCCAGTACGAATGTTAACTGTGTATCGTTCTGCCATCGCAGCCCAGGGCCGCTTCATGCAAGGCCTCGGACAACGATGGATGCGCGTGGACGATACGCGCCAGGTCTTCACTGGACGCGGAAAACTCCATGGCAACCACGGCCTCCGAGATCAGTTCGGAGGCAAACGGGCCGACGATATGCACGCCAAGAATACGATCCGTCTTCTTGTCGGCCAACATCTTCACGAAGCCCTTGGCCTCGCCCAGCGCCAGTGCGCGGCCATTGGCCGAGAACAGGAACTGGCCCTTCTTGTATTCGATCCCTTCCGCTTTCAACTGCGCTTCGCTCTTGCCGACCCAGGCGATTTCCGGGTTGGTGTAGATCACCCAGGGAATCACGTTGAAATCGACATGCGGGTGCTGGCCGGCGATACGTTCCGCCACGGCAACGCCCTCTTCCGAACCCTTGTGCGCCAGCATCGGCCCACGTACCACGTCGCCGATCGCCCAGATATTGGGCAGATTGGTGCGGCAGTCGTCATCTACCTCCACCTGGCCGCGATCCGTCAGCTTGAGGCCGACGGCATCCGCGCCCAGCTTATCCGTATTCGGCACGCGGCCGATGGACACGATCAGCTTGTCGAACACCGATTCCTGCGCGGCACCCGCAGCATCCGTCCACGCCACCGTCACCAGCGCTTCGCCGGCCTTGATCTCGCCGATCTTGACGCCGGTATGGATGACGAGACCCGTCTCCTTGGTCAGGTACTTCATGGCTTCGCGCGCCACCTGCTCATCGCAGGCGCCGAGGAAGCTGGGCATGGCTTCCAGCACCGTGACTTCCGAACCGAGGCGCTTCCACACCGAACCCATTTCCAGGCCGATGACGCCGGCACCGATGACGCCGAGGCGTGCCGGCACGGCGGGAATGGCCAGGGCACCTTCGTTGTCCAGCACCAACTGGTTGTCGATGGCGACACCAGGCAACTGCCGTACCTTGGAACCGGTAGCGATAATGACATGCGTCGCTTCCAGCAGTTCAACTTCACCTGCCGGTGACTTGACCTCTACCTGCCAACGATCGCCGTTGCGTGCCTTCAGGCTGCCGTAGCCATGCAGGGAGGTCACCTTATTTTTACGGAACAGGAAAGTGATGCCGCCCGTATTCTTGGCGATGATCTCTTCCTTGCGCTTCAACATCTTGCCGATGTCGAGCTTGACGCCTTCGACCTGGATGCCGTGGTCGGCAAAGCCATGCTGGGCGTTGTGATAATTTTCCGACGATTGCAGCAAGGCCTTGGAGGGAATGCAACCCACGTTCAGGCAGGTGCCGCCGAGGCTGGGCTTGCCGTTCTTGTCGCTGGTGGCATCGATACAGGCGGTGGAAAAACCGAGCTGCGCGGCGCGGATGGCGGCCACATAGCCGGCCGGACCGCCTCCGATTACCAGCACATCAAATTGTTTGGACATGACGATCTCTTACGTGATGTAGGCAGCAGGCTGCCCACGCAATGCTTAAGTCGAAGGGGCCAGATCGTACCGGCCCCTCCATCTTGTCTGTTACAGATCAAGGATCAGGCGTGCCGGATCTTCGATGGCATCCTTGATGGCGACCAGCGACAACACGGCTTCTCGGCCATCGATGATGCGATGGTCGTAAGACTGCGCCAGATACATCATCGGCCGTACTACAACCTGGCCACCTTCCACCACGGCGCGGTCCTTGGTGGCATGCATGCCGAGGATGGCGCTTTGCGGCGGGTTGATGATGGGGGTGGACATCATGGAACCGAAAGTACCGCCATTGCTGATGGTATAGGTGCCGCCAGTCAACTCTTCCATGGTCAGCTTGCCGTCCTGGGCACGCTTGCCGAAATCGGCGATCTGCTTTTCGATATCGGCAAGGCTCAGTTGGTCCGCATTGCGGATCACCGGCACCACCAGGCCGCGCGGGCTGCCGACGGCCACGCCGATATCGTAGTAGCCGTGGTAAACGATATCGCTACCGTCCACCGAGGCGTTGACGATGGGGTATTTGCGCAGGGCATGCACCGCCGCCTTGACGAAGAAACCCATGAAGCCGAGCTTGACGCCATGCAGCTTCTCGAATTGATCCTTGTAGCGGTTGCGCAGATCCATCAACGGCTTCATGTTGACTTCATTGAAAGTCGTCAGGATGGCGGCGGTGGATTGCGACTGCACAAGGCGCTCGGCAACACGCTGGCGCAGGCGCGACATCGGCACGCGCTGCTCCGGCCGATCGCCGGATACGAAAGCCGGTGCACTCGGCGCTGCAGCCGGCGCAGGTGCCGGCTTGGCAGCAGCAGCCAATACGTCCTCTTTCAGCACGCGGCCATCGCGGCCACTGCCGGCCACTGCCGACGCATCGACATTCAGATCAGCCGCCGCCTTCTTGGCAGCAGGCATCACCGGCGCCGGCATGATGGTGGTGCCAAAGCCTACGGCGCCGGCGGGAATGCCGGCTTCTTCGGCAGCAGCGGCAACGCGCGCCGAATTCGGGGTGACCGGCGCGGCAGCGGCAGGCGCGGCAGCAGCAGCGGGCAACTCGCTGGCCGCCTTGGCGGCGGTATCTATCGTCGCAATCAGCTCACCGCTCTTCACGGTGGCGCCGTCGGCCTGCACGATGCTGGCGATGACGCCGGCCAGGGGCGCCGGCAGTTCCAGGACGACCTTGTCCGTTTCCAGATCGATCAGGTTTTCGTCCCGCTCTACGAAATCGCCTACTTTTTTCTTCCAGGCCACCAGGGTGGCCTCGGAAACAGATTCAGGTAATTGCGGCACTTTTACTTCGATCAGCATGGTTAAGGCTCCGGTGTTATTTTGCTGGCCGCCCGGCAGGCGGCACCGACAAACGCCAGCTTGCCACTGGCGTTGTTCAAATAGGTAATTTCGGTTTTACTTGGTATGCGTCATCGCATCGTCGATAAAGGCCTTGAGCTGGGCAGTATGCTTGCTCATCGAACCCACTGCCGGCGATGCCGAGGAAATACGGCCCGCATACAGCAAGCTTTGCTTAGGACGCATGCAGCGTTCCAGGCGGTGGCGTATCAAATGCCAGGCACCCTGGTTGCGCGGCTCTTCCTGCACCCAGGTAATCTCCTTGGCGTTGCTGTACTTCTCAAGCTCAGCCTGCAGTTCATCCGATGGGAAGGGATAGAGCTGCTCGACGCGCACGATGGCGATGTCGGTGATATTGCGCTCGCGGCGGGCATTGAGCAGGTCGTAGAACACCTGGCCGGCGCAGACGAGCACGCGCTTCACCTTCTTCGCATCCAGCGCATCCGGGTCGCCGATCACCGGGCGGAAACCGCCCTGCGTGAACTGCTCCAGTGGGCTCATCGAATCCTTGTAACGCAGCAGACGCTTGGACATGAAGATGACCAAAGGCTTGCGGTACGGGCGCAATTGCTGGCGACGCAGCGCATGGAACATCTGGCTGGCTTCGGACAGCATCAGGATCTGCACATTGTGCTCGGCGCACATCTGCAGGTAGCGCTCCAGGCGCGCGGACGAGTGCTCCGGGCCTTGGCCGTCATAACCGTGCGGCAGCAGCATGGTCAGGCCGCAATATCGGCCCCACTTGGTTTCGCCGGAAGTGATGAACTGGTCGATCACCACCTGCGCGCCATTGGCGAAGTCGCCGAACTGCGCTTCCCAGATCGTCAATTCATCCGGTGCGGACGAGCTGTAGCCATACTCGAAAGCCAGCACGGCCTCTTCGTTGAGAATGGAGTCGATAACCAGGAAGCTGCCCTGGTTTTCCGACAAATGCTGCAGTGTGACGTGGTTGCCGGCATCCCAGCGCTCGCGTGCCTGATCGTGAAACACGGCATGGCGATGGCTGAAAGTACCGCGGCCGGCGTCTTCACCGGACAGGCGCACGCCAAAGCCTTTTTCCAGCAGGGAACCGTAGGCCAGCATTTCCGCCATGCCCCAATCCACATTCTGCAGGCCCTTGGCCATTTCCCTACGCGCTACCAGCACCTTCTCGACGGTGGGGTGCAGCTTGAAGCCTTCCGGCACCTTGGTTACCTTTTCGCCGAGGCGGGCAATTTCCCCTACCGACAAGGCAGTTTCCGTCGGATGTGCCCAGTGCGTACCCTTGAATGCCGCATAGTCGATGGCGAAGCTGCGCTTGAAGTCGGTGAGCGTGGTCTGTTCGACATGCTCGCCCTTGTCGAGCGCGGCACGGTAGGCCGAAATCAGCGCATCCGCTTCTTCCGCCGTCACATTGCCTTCGGCGACCAGCTTGTCTGCATAGATCTTGCGCACGCCGGGGTGCTTGGCGATCTTCTTGTACATCATTGGCTGCGTCAGCATCGGGTCATCGCCTTCGTTGTGACCCAGCTTGCGGAAGCAGACGATGTCGATGATGGCGTCGCGACGGAACTTGCGGCGGTAATCCAGCGCCGTTTGCACGACGAACACTACCGCTTCCGGATCATCGCCGTTCACGTGGAAGATCGGTGCTTCGATCATCTTGGCGATATCGGTGCAATACAGCGTCGAGCGCGTGTCGCGGGTATCGGAAGTGGTAAAGCCGATCTGATTGTTGATGACGATATGCACCGTGCCGCCCACCCCATAACCACGGGTTTGCGACAGGTTGAAGGTGCCCTGATTGGTGCCGAGGCCGATGAACGCGGCATCGCCATGCAGCAGCACCGGCAGCACCTGATCGCCCTGCGTATCGCCACGGCGATGCTGGCGGGCACGCGCCGAACCGACTACCACCGGGTTGACGATTTCCAGGTGCGAGGGGTTGAAGGCCAGCGATACGTGCACGGGGCCACCGGGTGTCGGAATATCCGAGCTGTAGCCCATGTGGTATTTCACGTCGCCGGACGGCAGATCCAGATGCGCCTTGCCTTCGAATTCCGAGAACAGGTCACGCGGCAGTTTGCCCAGCGTGTTGACCAGCACATTCAGCCGGCCACGGTGCGCCATGCCGATGACCATTTCCTGCACGCCCTGCTCGCCGGAAGACTGCACCAGGTGATCCATGGCGGCGATAACGCTCTCGCCGCCTTCCAGCGAGAAACGCTTCTGGCCCACATACTTGGTATGCAGGTAGCGCTCCAGGGTTTCCGCAGCGGTAATCTGCTTGAGGATGCTCAGCTTCTTGGTGCGGCTGAAGGCGGGTGTGGAGCGGATCGGCTCGAAGCGCTCCTGTATCCAGTGCCGCTGCTCGGAATCCGTTACATGCATGTATTCCAGGCCGATATTGCCGCAATAGGTCTGCTGCAGCCGGGCGATGATATTGGCCAGCGAATCGCGCTGCGGGCCTGCCAGATTGCCGCAGTCGAAATGCAGGGCCATATCGGCATCGGTCAGGCCATGCGAGGCCGGATCGAGTTCGCGCAGCTTGGGCGGCTCCATGCGCTTCAAGGGGTCAAGGCGCGCGTAGCGCACACCCAGCACCCGGTAGGCGGAAATCAGCTTGAGCACAGCCACCTGCTTACGCAGGGTTTCCGAATCGGCGATGGCGTTCTGCGCGTTGCTGCGCGGTTGCCGGGCGATCTGGATAAAGGACTCTTCGATAGAGGCTCGCGGCATATCGCGCACGGTATTGCCGGGCAATTGCTGCAGCTTGTCGAAGTAGTCACGCCATTGCTGGCTTACCGACTTGGGATCTGCCAGGTATTGTTCATACAGATCTTCAATGAATGGGGCATTACCCCCAAACAAATAAGACTGGCTCTGAAAGCTTTGCATCATTTAGGGGGCCTCTGCTCTTTTCTCACCCTCAATCGGGGTGATGGCATCATTACAACTTGGGTAGAATACTCTATAGACTTTGTTGATGTGTTGCTTAAATATTACAAACAAAACGTCAACAAAGCCTAATACTATTAAGCGCCGATCTGCATGGTGACAAATCGGCGCTCGTTTACTTCAAAATCAGCTACGTTCTTCCATCGGCACATAGTCGCGGCGCGGCGCGCCGGTATACAACTGACGCGGGCGGCCGATCTTCATGGTCGGGTCGCCTATCATCTCGCTCCAATGGGAAATCCAGCCCACGGTACGTGCCAGCGCGAAGATCGGCGTAAACATCGACACGGGAATGCCGATCGCACTCAGGACGATGCCGGAGTAGAAGTCGACATTCGGGTACAGCTTGCGCTCGATGAAATACGGATCTTCCAGCGCAATCTTCTCCAGCGCCATGGCCAGCTTGAACTTCGGATCATCATGCAGACCCAGCTCGTCCAGCACTTCATGGCAGGTTTCGCGCATGATCTTGGCGCGCGGGTCCATGTTCTTGTAAACACGGTGCCCGAAGCCCATCAGCTTGTAGCGCTTGTCCTTCACGCCCTGCATGAAGTCTGCCACCTTGGACACATCGCCGATTTCTTCCAGCATATTCAGCACGGCTTCGTTGGCGCCGCCATGCGACGGACCCCACAGGCAGGCGATACCGGCAGCGATACAGGCAAACGGATTGGCGCCGGAGGAACCGGACAAACGCACCGTCGATGTCGAAGCATTCTGTTCGTGATCTGCGTGCAGCGTGAAGATACGATCCAGCGCCTTGGCGGTAACCGGGTTGACCTTGTATTCCTGAACCGGCGTCGAGAACGTCATGTGCAGGAAGTTCTCAGCATACGACAGGCCGGCCTTCGGATACGATAGGGGCAAACCCTTGTTGTAGCGATAAGCCTGCGCGGCGATGGTCGGCAGCTTGGCGATCAGGCGGAAGGCGGCGATTTCACGGTGGCGCGGGTCGTTGATATCCAGCGAATCGTGATAGAACGCAGACAGGGCGCCGACCACGGCGACCATCACGGCCATCGGGTGCGCATCGCGACGGAAGCCGCGGAAGAAATTGTGAATCTGGTCGTGCAGCATGTTGTGCCGCATGACCATGTAATCGAAATCCTTCTTTTGCTGGGCATTGGGTAATTCGCCGTTCAGCAGCAGATAGCAGACTTCCAGGTAGTCGCTCTTTTCAGCGAGCTGTTCGATAGGGTAGCCACGGTAGTAGAGCTGTCCCAAGTCACCATCGATAAAGGTGATCTTCGATTCGCAGCTTGCAGTCGCCAGGAAGCCAGGGTCGTAGGTAAACATGCCGGTTTTGCCGAAACTACGGATATCGACGACGTCCGGGCCAAGGGAGCCTTTGAGCAAAGGCAGTTCAATCGTGTTTTGCCCACCGTTGTAGGAGAGCGAAACTTTGTCGTTAGATTCCATGGGAAAGCTCCTGATTGATGTATCGGCTTGTCTTCAGTGGGTACTGGGCAATGCTCGCCCTTTATTCTTATCTACGACGATTATTATCTGTTTACTGACTACGGGGCGCCTCGAAACACCGCCTGAGCGGGTATTTTTGAGGCGCCCCCTATGCTGGGGAGCAGACCAGACAGATTGAACAACTTATTCGTTCCCTTGTATCTGCCAATGCCGCAGGCGCGCCAGTATCGGCAAATACCTGGCCTCCGCCGGCTCCACCTTGCCATCAACCCAATCAAGCAGATCGTTATCCGGCATCATCAGCAGATCTTCATATATTTCCAACTCTGCCGCGCTCAATGCATCAAAACCGTTTTCGAGGAATTTCTCGAAAAACAGGTCCAGCTCCAGCAGACCACGCCGGGAGCGCCAGCGCAGGCGCTGCTTGTAGGCTTCCAGTTCGGTCTTTTGTGCCGCCGCGCTATCAGGCAATCCGTTTCACCATCAGATCCTTGATCTTGCCGATTGCCTTGGTGGGGTTGAGGTGCTTTGGGCACACATCCACACAGTTCATGATGCTATGGCAACGGAACAGGCGGTACGGATCTTCCAGGTTATCCAGGCGCTCGTTGATGGCCGTATCGCGCGTATCGGCGATAAAGCGGTAGGCAGCCAGCAAACCGGCCGGGCCGACGAACTTGTCCGGGTTCCACCAGAACGACGGGCAGGAGGTGGAGCAGCAGGCGCACAGGATGCACTCGTACAAGCCATCCAGCTCTTCGCGATCCTTGGGGCTTTGCAGGCGCTCATGCTCAGGCGGCACGGTGTCGTTGATCACATAGGGCTTGATCGAATTGTATTGCTTGAAGAACTGCGTCATGTCCACGACCAGGTCGCGTATTACCGGCAGGCCCGGCAAGGGGCGGATTTCCACCGGCTGCTTGAGGTCGGCTACATCCGTCACACAGGCCAAGCCATTCTTGCCATTGATGTTCATGGCATCCGAACCGCACACGCCTTCACGGCAGGAGCGGCGGAACGACAGCGTGTCGTCCACGGCCTTGAGGCGCACCAGTGCGTCCAGCAGCTTCTTGTCGCTGGGCTCCAGCTCGACATCGTAGTCTTTCATGTACGGCTTTTCATCGCGGTCTGGGTCGTAGCGATAAATCTTGAAATGCATTTTCATGGTCATATCTCCGGGCATAGCGTTCAATCTGCAGGCTGATGTGGCTGGGCTAGATCAGAACGTACGCTCCTTGGGCGGAATGTAGTCGACGGTCAGCGGCTTCTGGTGCACGGGCTTGTAGGTGATATTGCGCTCGGCGCTGTGGAACAGCGTATGGCGCATCCATACCTTGTCGTCACGATCAGTAAAGTCGTCGTGCGAGTGCGCGCCACGCGACTCTTTGCGATTTTCCGCCGACAGCATGGTGGCGACCGCCACTTCGATCAGATTGTCTGTTTCCAGGGCTTCGACGCGCGCCGTATTCCACACCTTGGACTTGTCCTTGGTCTGGGTACGCTTGACGCGCTCGGCCACTTCCTTGATCTCGCTCACACCCTTGGCCATGTTTTCGCTATTGCGGAACACACCGGCGCGGCTCTGGATCACGGTCTGGATAGCGGCACGCACCACGGCTACTTCTTCGCCGCCCGTTTGCGCATCCAGGCGGGCGATACGCGACAGGCTGCGGTCGGCAGCATCGGCCGGCAGCGGCTTGAAGCTGGTCTGCTCCTTGCGGATGAAGTTGACCATGGCATCGCCGGAAGACTTGCCGAACACGACCAGGTCCAGCAGCGAATTGGTGCCGAGGCGGTTGGCGCCATGCACGGAGGCACAGGCGCATTCGCCGGCAGCGTAGAAGCCGTTGACGCGTGCTTCCAGGTCATCGCCCTTGGGTATGGTGACTTCACCGTGGTAATTGGTGGGAATGCCGCCCATCTGGTAATGGCAGGTGGGGATAACGGGAATCGGATCCTTGGTCGGATCGACGCCGGCAAACTTGATGGCGATCTCGCGGATGGACGGCAGGCGATGGTTGATCACGTCTGGGCCCAGGTGATCGAGCTTGAGCAGAACATGATCCTTGTTCTTGCCGGCGCCCCTGCCCTCCAGCACTTCCAGCGCCATGCAGCGCGACACGAAGTCGCGGGGCGCCAGGTCTTTCAGGTTGGGCGCATAGCGCTCCATGAAACGCTCGCCATTGGCATTAAGCAGGATACCGCCTTCGCCTCGCACGCCTTCGGTGATCAACACGCCTGCACCATGCACGCCGGTCGGGTGGAATTGCCAGAATTCCATGTCTTCCAGGGGGATGCCGGCCCGTGCGCTCATGCCCAGGCCATCGCCGGTATTGATAAAGGCATTGGTGGAGGCAGCGTAGATACGTCCCGAACCGCCGGTGGCGAACAACACCGCCTTGGCGTGGAAGATATAGACTTCGCCCGTTTCCATTTCCAGCGCCGTCACACCGACCACATCGCCGTCCGCATCGCGGATCAGGTCAAGCGCCATCCACTCCACGAAGAACTGGGTATTGGCGCGCACATTGCGCTGGTACAGAGTATGCAGCAAGGCATGGCCGGTACGGTCAGCCGCTGCGCAGGCGCGCTGCACGGGCTTTTCACCGAAATTCGAGGTATGGCCGCCGAAAGGACGCTGATAGATGCGGCCGGATTCCACGCGATCGAAAGGCATGCCGAAGTGTTCCAGCTCGATGATGGCTTCCGGCGCCGTCTTGCACATGAACTCGATGGCGTCCTGGTCACCCAGCCAGTCCGACCCCTTGACGGTGTCGTACATATGCCACTGCCAGTGATCCTCCTGCACATTGCCCAGCGAGGCGGAAATGCCGCCCTGCGCCGCCACCGTGTGCGAGCGGGTCGGAAACACCTTGGACAAGACAGCCGTCTTGATACCGGCTTCGGACAATTGCAAGGCCGCGCGCATACCTGCACCGCCGGCACCGACGATAACTGCATCAAACTGACGTTTAGCGACATTCGCCATTACACACCCCACACCACTGTAATACCGTAAACAAAACTGCCGATAAGCCACAGGATCGTGAGCACATGCAGCGTCAGGCGAATTCCTACCGGCTGGACATAGTCCATCCAAATGTCGCGTATGCCTACCCAGGCATGCAGCAGCAGGGCGAGGATGGTCACGGTGCTGAGCACGCGCATCCAGGTGTAGCCCATCAGGCTTTTCCAGCCCTCATAACCGGCGTTGTGCGCCAGCAGCAGTGCTGCCACCAGCCCCACCGTATATACCACCATGACTACGGCGGTCACGCGTTGCAAAAGCCAATCGCGCAAACCATAATGCGCACCGATAACTTGTCGATTTACCACAGAGCACCTCCAATGATCACGGTCAGCAGCAAGCTCACCACCAGCACGGCTTTTGCCGACGCACGCGCCGCACCCAGCTCGATACCCACATGTACATCCAGCAGCAGGAAGCGGATACCGGCGCAGGTATGGTGCAGGAAGGCCCACAGCATGCCGATCAGCGCCAGTTTTACAAGTGGAAAAGCAACGAAGGCGCGATAGCTGTCAAACTTGGCCTGGCTGCTGATCGAGCCTGCCAGCAGCCAGATCATCAGCGGAATGGCCAGGAACATGACGGCACCGCTGACGCGATGCAGAATTGAGACAAAGCCCGGCACGGGTAGCTTGATTTTCGGCAAATCAAGATGCTTGGGGCGGGGTTTTTGCACGGCGTTTTGCATGAAACATTTCCCTTGGTTAAACATGCGGCAAGCGTTTGCAACACAGCCAGGAGTGCGGGTACCGGCAGCGCAAAGCCCTTCATTCAATTCACTCTTCGTTACGGACTGCCAACTGCGGGTAGTACAAACTCTTCAATCGTTTTCAACTTCAGAATCGCTTTCAACTTCAATCGCTTTCAATCTCATCAGCTTTCAATGGCATCAGCTTTCAATCGCATCAGGCAAATCAGGCACTGTAGGCATAGTGATCTGTCCTGCAGCGCAATATGGACCACTCGACTATCGTGCCGTCCATGCCGCTCGCCGCCCGGAACACTTCCAGCAGCGGCGTCTCGTTTTCAACACCCAGGGTGCGCGCTTCTTCCCGGCCTGCGCGCGCAGCACGCAGATGCGGCGGATTGGATACCACCCGCAAACCGAAATCTTTAAGCCAGACACGGCGCAAATTGCCGTCGGCCTGCTTGATGCGCCGCGCATCCAGACCATCGAAGCGCTCGGCGGAAACACAGCTCTCCATCATGGCGAACGGCTCGCCGGCGACTCGCGCCAGGCGGCGGATAACAAAGATGGACGCAGCGCGACGCAGACCCAGTGCTGTAGCTTCCACCTCGCCGGCGTTGGCCCTGGCACAGGCCAGCAATTCAATTGAGCAGGCCAGAGACTGCACACCGCCCGGCAATTCGGCACGCCCCCAGTCATCCTGCGTGTCTGCCACGAAAGTGCCGGCACCTTGCCTGCGCACCAGCACGCTGTCTGCTACAAGACTATCCAGCCCTCGGCGCACCGTGCCCTGGCTCACGCCGAAACGCACAGCAAGCTCCATTTCACTGGGCAAGATCTCACCGTCTGACCACTCACCGGACTCGATACCGGAGACGATTTTCTGGCGAACCTGCAGAAACAGCGGTTGGCGGCTGAGGTGGGCGTTTTTCTGGACAGGCATGCGCGAAAAAAAATGACCTCACATCGGGGATAGATGCTTTATATAACGTGTCATGGCGCCTGTCTAGTCATGTCTTATATAAGACATAAGAATTGCAATCGCAATCTGTCGTATCCTTGTCCACGCCAGCGCCGTGCAGATGATTTAGGCCGGGGCAGATGTTACACTTCCGCAGCTTGCCCAAGATTGTAGTTTATTGCCTCGCAACTACATATCGCTACATAGCCGATTTGCCGGGCACTGTCCAACTTCCCCTTGACCCCAGGAGCCTCATGATGAAGAAACCCGTTCGCGTAGCCGTTACCGGCGCCGCCGGCCAGATTGGTTATAGCCTGTTGTTCCGCATTGCATCGGGTGAAATGCTCGGTAAAGATCAACCTGTCATCTTGCAACTGGTTGAAGTACCTGTAGAAAAAGCGCAGCAGGCGCTCAAGGGCGTCATCATGGAGCTGGAAGATTGCGCGTTCCCGCTGCTGGCTGGCGTGGAAGCGTCGGACAATCCAAATGCCGGCTTCAAGGATGTGGATATTGCGATGCTGGTCGGCGCCCGCCCCCGCGGTCCCGGCATGGAGCGCAAGGATCTGCTGCAGGAAAACGCCAAGATTTTCACGGCACAGGGCCGCGCCCTGAATGAAGTCGCCAGCCGCGATGTCAAGGTACTGGTGGTGGGCAACCCTGCCAATACCAATGCCTATATCGCCATGAAATCGGCACCGGATCTGCCTGCGAAGAATTTTACGGCCATGTTGCGTCTTGACCACAATCGCGCCCTGTCGCAGCTTGCCGCCAAATCCGGCAAGCCGGTCGCCGACATCGAAAAACTCGTCGTCTGGGGCAATCACAGCCCGACGATGTACCCCGACTATCGCTTCGCCACCGTCGGCGGCGCCTCGCTGAAGGCACTGATCAACGACGAAGCCTGGAACAAGGACACCTTCATTCCCAAGGTCGGCAAGCGTGGCGCAGCCATCATCGAAGCGCGCGGCCTGTCCTCGGCAGCTTCTGCCGCCAATGCCGCCATCGACCATATCCGTGACTGGGTATTGGGCAGCAACGGCGCCTGGGTAACCATGGGCGTGCCGTCGGATGGCTCATACGGCATCCCGGAAGGCATCATCTACGGCGTGCCCGTCACCACCGAAAACGGCGAGTACACGCGAGTCGCCGGCCTGGCCGTGGATGATTTCTCCCGTGAGCGCATGGATTTTACGCTGAAAGAACTGCTCGAAGAGCGCGATGGCGTGGCGCACTTGTTGGGCTGATTGGTATCCCAAGCGAGAAAAATGCTAAAGAAGCGGACCCTGGGTCCGCTTTTTTTCATTTTATCCAATAGTGCGTGATTATAATCAGCACTATGGATTAGCGGTCTGTGGAACTGCTGAGCCCAAGCCGCACGCAGGAATACCAAGAATAAAAAATGGTCTGGAACGTAAGTTGCTTTGCAACGTCTGGATGAAAGGAGGAGACAGTGAAAGATAGCCCAGTGCGTCAGGCAAAACTTGTAGACCGGCCATTTTTACCGAGCGAATATATAGCTTCAGCGCCTTGCGCCAATTTGCCCTTGCCCTTGGTTGCCTTTCGGATTTGGGCGCGCGTAGCTGGGCTATACAAGAAGACACCGCCGGAAAATGGCCCGCTCCAGCCATCCCTTCAGCCCATGCGCGCAAAGTGCGACAGGCTGCCAGGCAAGGTTTTGCTTGCCGGTTTGTTGTGCACGACAGGCCACGCAGCCGTCATCCCTGCCGATAACCTGGCCGACATGTCCCTTGAGCAACTGGCCAACCTTACTATCACCTCGGTATCCAAACGGCCAGAGCGCCTCGCCGATGCGGCGGCAGCCGTGTTCGTCATCTCCAATGAGGATATCCGAAGCAGTGGCGCCACCAGTCTGCCGGAAGTATTACGCCTTGCACCCGCCTTGCAAGTCGCCCAGATCAGCGCCACGCAATATGTAATCAGTGCCCGCGGCTCGAATGGCAGCACCACTGCCAACAAACTATTGGTCCTGATCGATGGCCGTTCCGTATACACACCGCTGTTTTCCGGCGTATTCTGGGATATGCAGGATGTAATGCTGGAGGATATAGAGCGCATAGAAGTAATCAGTGGGCCAGGCGGAACGCTGTGGGGCAGCAATGCCGTCAATGGTGTCATCAATATACTCACCCGCTCCGCGAAAAATACGCAGGGTGATCTGATAACAGCGGTCGAGGGTGCCAAAGAAAGTAGCCTGGCGGCTCGTCACGGTGGAAAAATCACGGTAGGCGGAGGGGAAACGGAAGTCAGCTATCGTCTTTATGCCAAGTATTTCGACCGCCAGCATACGGAACTGGCCAATGGCAGCACCGTGGACGACGGCGCCTATCAGCGCCAGGCCGGATTCAAGGTGAACTGGGTCAGCGGCAGCGACGAATTCAGGGTGTTCGGCAATGTCTACCGCGGTGTGGAAGGCCAGCCTCAGCCCGGCAGTATAGTCCTCACTGGCGTCAAATTCGACCTCGGCGCCATCCGCACCGACGGTGCGAATCTCAGCGCGCGTTGGGCACGCACGCTGGACCATGACGGCAAGCTGAACGCCCAGATCTATTACGA
>Ga0170475_100991239_pt1 | contig 16817 bp, 9 predicted proteins | sample Soicark_Litter_5_FD_111474 | JGI IMG/M metagenome (GOLD analysis project Ga0170475, IMG submission 111474) | Avena fatua rhizosphere microbial communities from Hopland, California, USA. Combined Assembly of 48 SPs
TGCACATCCATGCCGGCAAACCATTGCGAGGTTGCGCGGTAGATGATCGGTGTCTTGTGACGCCAGCAATGCATGTAGCTGTGGTCGAACATCACCAGCTTGAATAGCGAACCGACTTCTTCGAGTTTGGCGCAGATCGGCTTGGAGGCTTCCCAGATCGTCATGCCGCCAAAGAAGGGCAGCCACGATGCGTATTTGCCATCGCCCATTACCGGCTTCAAAATCTCGTCGTCCGCCATGCCATGCGATTTGCACGAAATGAAGTCGTCCAGGCCGTATGCAGGCGCCGAGTGCACGATGCCGGTGCCGGTATCGAGCGTTACGTAGTCGCCGACATAGATCGGCGAATAACGATCGTAGCCCTGATCCGCAGTTGCGAACGGATGCTTGAATTTCAGCATCGACAAGGCCTCGCCACCGGCAGTCGCGATGATCTTGCCTTCCATGCCGTAACGTTGCAGGCAGGACGCGACCAGTTCCACCGCCAGAATCAGCAGCAGCGCTTCGCCGTTGCGTTCGGTCTGCACCAGCGCATAGCGATGATCCGGATGCACATTCAATGCCTGATTGGCCGGGATGGTCCATGGCGTGGTGGTCCAGATAACCACATAGCCCTTGTCGGTGGGTAGCTTGTTGAGTCCGAATGCATGGGCGATCTTGTCGTGCTCCGCAAACGGAAAGCCGACATCGATTGCCGGGTCGCGCTTGTCCTGGTATTCGACTTCGGCTTCAGCCAATGCCGAGCCGCAGTCGAAGCACCAGTTGACCGGCTTCAGTCCGCGATACACGTAGCCTTTTTCCAGAATCTTGCCGAGTGCGCGGAGCTCATCGGGTTCGTTGCCGAAATCCATGGTTTTGTACGGACGATCCCATTCGCCCAATACGCCCAAGCGGATGAAGTCTTTCTTTTGCCGTTCGATTTGTTCTGTTGCATAGGCGCGCGATTTGGCCAGCACGTCTGCCGTCGGCAAACCTTTGCCGTGCTGCTTTTCGATCTGGATTTCGATTGGCATGCCATGGCAATCCCAGCCGGGAACGTAGGGCGCATCAAACCCGTCCAGTTGACGGGTCTTGATTACCATGTCTTTCAGGATCTTGTTGACTGCGTGGCCGATATGGATGTCGCCGTTCGCATACGGTGGGCCGTCGTGCAGCACGAATTTCGGACGGCCTTTGGACGCCTTGCGAATTCGCTGATAAATCTTTTTCTCTTGCCATTCCTTCACCCATTTCGGCTCGCGTTTGGCCAGATCGCCGCGCATCGGGAAAGGCGTTTCGGTCAGGTTAACCGGATACTTGTTCTTTGGTTCGGACATGGTCGTTTCAATCGTAAGGTAGTGCAGGTCAGTAGTCAGTCAGGCTGAATTGCAGTGTAGTGCCGGGCGGTCGAAGGCGATTGAGGCGTAACCGGTGCGCGACAGGAGAGCCACCCTGTCTGTGCTCGCCCCTTGCACTCACCTCCGATTGACTCGGCATATATCCTGCAATTCAACCTGACTGCCTGCTTGTTTGAAATACGCGCGTGCATCATTCACGTCGCGTGCAATCGCGTCGATCAGCGTCGGCAGATCGATATATTTTTCTTCGTCACGCAGCTTCTTCAGGAATTCCACCTGGATTACTTTGCCGTAGCATTGTTGGACATAATCAAAAATATAGGTTTCCAGCAATACTTGGCCACTGTCGTCCACGGTAGGGCGCACGCCTAGGCTGGCGACACCCGGCAGCGGTCGGTCGGCCAGACCATGCACTTGCACCACGAACACACCCGACAAAGCAGGACGCTTATGCGCGATGCGCAAGTTCAGTGTCGGAAAGCCGATCGTGCGTCCCAACTTTTTTCCGTGGATTACGTGCCCGGAAATCGCGTATGGATGGCCCAGCAGTTGTTTCGTATGATCGAAATCGCCTTGCGTCAATGCATTACGCACGCTGGAGGAGGAGATGCGCTTGCCGCCATTCAAGACTGCCGGCAATGCTTCGACATGGAAACCATAACGCTTGCCGGCTTCGATGAGCGTTGCCAGATTCCCGGCGCGCTTGGCGCCAAAGCAGAAATCTTCACCGACCATCAGCCATTTCACGTGCAAGCCTTGCACCAAGACTTTTTCAATGAAATCTTGCGGCGATAGTGCCGCAAAATGCGCATTGAAATGCTCGACGATGACGCGGTCGATTCCCGTATTGGCCAGCGATTGCAGCTTGTCGCGCAAATTCGCGATACGTGTCGGTGCTTTGGATAAATCGCCGGCCAGTTGCGCAAAAAATTCGCGCGGATGCGGCTCGAACGTCATGACCGCCGCTTCCACTCCCAGTTCACTGGCAGCCTCGCACACGCGTGCCAGCAGCGCCTGATGGCCGCGATGCACACCGTCGAAGTTGCCGATTGTCAGCGCACATGGCGCGCGCGATTCAGCATTGGGAAGTCCGCGAAATACCTTCATGAAGTTTGGTTGGAATTTGCCGCAAAAACCTCCGATTATAAATGCTTTCTGCCGGTTTTCCGTGTTGCAAGCTTGACTATTCAAGCTGCTCCCTTACATTTCACCCCAAACCGCGTTGAGGGCCGCCAGCGCCGCCAATCCGGCCGTCTCGGTCCGCAACACCCTGGACCCCATCGAGAGTGCCAATGCACCTTGCGCGCGCGCCGTGTTTTCTTCCTGTTCGGTCAATCCGCCTTCCGGCCCGACGATCAATGCGACCGATTGTGGCGGATGGTGACGCGCCCAATCGGATAAAGGTTGCTCGGCGCGTGGCGTTAGCAGTATCCGGGGATGCAGATCGTGCTGGCCGAGCCAGCTATGGAAATCGGCGAGTTCCGCCAGAATCGGCAGCCGGTTGCGCCCGCTTTGCTCCGCTGCGGACACGATGACGCCTTGCCAATGGCTATGCCGTTTCGCCGCGCGCTCGCCGGACAGTCTGACCACGCAACGTTGCGTATTCAATGGCTGGATCGCTATAGCGCCGAGTTCAACCGCCTTTTCGATGATCCAGTCCATTTTCGACGCTTCCGGTAATGCCTGCGCCAAGGTAATAGCGTAGGGTAGTTCCACTTCGCGTGGCGAAAACGTTTTGATCTCGGCGTTTACCCGTTTTTTTTCAATACTGGAAAGGGTCGCCGTGTATTCGCCACCGTCTCCATTAAACAGCGTAATGTGCTCGCCTACGGCAAGACGCACCACTTGTATGTGGTGGGCAACGCTGTTGGGCAGTGTAATAAGGGCGCCGATGGACAGTGCCTCAGGATAATAAAATCGGGGCATCTAACTCATTCCTCGCAAAAAGACAAAATGCCGTTTCATGATGTGCACTATATTCATGGTGATACTGCTTGAAGTGAAGTGGAGCGCCGCGCAACAGGCGGGCATGCTTGTTTCGTAACAAGAGGCCGGATTCCAATTTTAATCCCTGAGCATCACTCTGGTAAAATGCGAGGTTTTGCAGCAACGTATTTTCTGTCCATCTTGAACGCCACGCACACTACACTTAATTTGCTGGAGCAGGGGTAACGTTGCTTGGTTGTAAAAATTTCCCTGTCCCGCCCTACGCTTAAATACCATGACCTCAATGCTCCCCACCACGAAAATGGCTAATGCAATCCGTGCATTGGCGATGGATGCTGTACAAAAAGCCAACTCCGGTCACCCCGGCATGCCGATGGGAATGGCGGAAATCGCCGTCGCACTGTGGAGTAAGCACTATCGTCATAATCCGGCCAATCCGCACTGGATCAACCGTGACCGCTTTGTGCTGTCAAATGGACATGGTTCGATGCTGCATTATGCGCTGCTGCATTTGACCGGCTACGATCTGTCGATGGATGAAATCCGCAATTTTCGTCAAATGCATTCCAAGACTCCGGGACATCCGGAAGTGCACGTGACGCCGGGTGTCGAAACCACCACCGGCCCGCTCGGCCAGGGCTTGAGCAATGCGGTCGGCATGGCGCTGGCAGAAAAGCTGCTCGCCGCCGAGTTCAATAAACCCGGTTTTGACATCGTCGATCACCATACCTACGTATTCGTCGGTGACGGTTGCCTGATGGAAGGCATTTCGCATGAAGTGTGTTCGCTGGCCGGCACCTTGCGTTTGTCCAAGCTGGTTGTGCTGTATGACGACAACGGTATTTCGATCGACGGGCACGTCGAAGGCTGGTTCCAGGACGATACGCCCAAGCGTTTCGAAGCCTATGGATGGAACGTGATACGCAGCGTCGATGGACACAATATCGAAGCGGTCGATGCCGCCATCAAGCAGGCGAAATCATCCGATAAACCGACCCTGATCTGCTGCAAAACCGTGATTGGCAAAGGCAGTCCAAACAAGGCCGGCACCCACGACGTACATGGGGCGGCATTGGGCGACAAGGAAATCGGCGCGACGCGTGAAGCCTTGAACTGGACAGCGGCGCCGTTTGAAATCCCGGCCGATGTGTACGCCGGCTGGAATGCGAAAGCACAGGGCGAAACGATGCAAGGCGAGTGGGATGCCTTGTTCAAGGCGTACGACGAGCGCTATCCGCAACAAGCGGGCGAGTTGCTGCGCCGCATGAAGGGCGAATTGCCAGGCAATTTCAACCAGACCGTCGACGCCTATGTGGCTGCTTGCGTGGAGAAAAAAGAAACCATCGCCACCCGCAAAGCCAGCCAGAATGCGATCCAGGCACTGGCGCTGGTATTGCCGGAATTTCTGGGCGGCTCTGCTGATTTGACCGGCTCCAATCTGACCAACTGGAAAGAATGCGTCGCTGTGCGTGCCGACCAGCCGGGCAATCATATCAACTACGGTGTGCGCGAATTCGGCATGAGCGCAATCATGAACGGCATTGCACTGCATAGCGGTTACATTCCGTTCGGCGCCACCTTCCTGACCTTCTCCGACTACAGCCGCAATGCCTTGCGCATGGCGGCGCTGATGAAGATTCGTTCGATCTTCGTCTTCACGCATGATTCGATCGGCCTCGGCGAAGACGGCCCGACCCATCAATCGGTCGAGCACGTATCGAGCCTGCGTCTGATCCCGAATCTGGATAACTGGCGTCCGTGCGACACGGTCGAATCGGCCGTGGCGTGGGAACATGCAGTCAAGCGCCAGCATGGCCCGACCACCTTGATTTTCTCGCGCCAGAATCTGCCTTACCAGGAGCGCACTGCGGAACAGATCGCCAACATCAACCGCGGCGGTTACATATTGAAAGAGGTAATCGATGCGAAGGCGATCCTGATCGCTACCGGTTCCGAAGTTGATCTCGCGATGAAAGCTGCCGATGAACTCGGCAAGCAAGGCGTTGCGGTGCGCGTGGTGTCGATGCCGTCGACTGACGTGTTCGATCGCCAGGACGCAGCGTACAAAGCCAGCGTATTGCCGAAAGGCTTCCCGCGCGTGGCGGTCGAAGCCGGTGTCACCGACTTCTGGTACAAGTATGTTGGCTTGGAAGGCGCAGTGGTCGGTATTGATACGTTCGGCGAATCGGCGCCTGCCGGCGTGCTGTTCAAGCATTTCGGCTTCACCACCGACAACGTGGTGGCGTCGGTCAAGCGGACGCTTGCGTGATGATAAGAAATGTTGGAGGGCAGGGCGCTGCCGTGCTTAACGCTGTCTCGCATATGAAATGTCGAGGACACGGATACCGCTGCGTTTAACGCTGTCCTCCAATGGTAAGCCTGTTTTGAATTTGCTGAATTTTTGTTTCTAGGAGAAAACCATGACTATCCGTGTTGCAATCAATGGCTACGGCCGCATCGGCCGCAACATCCTTCGGGCTCATTACGAAGGCGGCAAAAAAAATGACATTCAGATCGTCGCCATCAACGATCTCGGCAATGCACAATCCAACGCGCATCTGACCCGCTACGATACCGCACACGGCAAGTTCCCCGGCACAGTCACGGTCGATGGCGATTTCATGATCGTCAACGGCGACAAGATCCGCGTATTTGCGCAGCGCAATCCTGCCGATATCCCGTGGGGGGAATTGAATGTCGACGTCGTGCTCGAATGCACCGGTTTTTTCACCACCAAAGAAAAAGCCTCCGCGCACATCAAGGGCGGCGCGAAAAAAGTCATCATCTCCGCCCCCGGCGGCAAGGATGTCGATGCCACCGTCGTGTTCGGCGTTAACCAGGACGTGCTGAAGGCGTCCGATACCGTGATTTCGAATGCATCGTGCACCACCAATTGCCTCGCGCCTTTGGCTAAACCACTGAACGACAAGATCGGCCTGTTGAACGGCTTGATGACAACCGTGCATTCATACACCAATGACCAGGTATTGACCGACGTGATGCATGAAGATTTGCGCCGCGCCCGTTCCGCCACGCAATCGATGATTCCGACCAAGACTGGCGCGGCTGCCGCAGTCGGCTTGGTATTGCCGGAATTGAACGGCAAGCTCGATGGCTATGCGATTCGCGTGCCGACCATCAATGTCTCGATCGTCGATCTGTCGTTCATCGCCGCGCGTGATACCACAGTCGACGAAGTCAATGCGATCATGAAAGATGCCTCCGAAGGCGCATTGAAAGGGATACTGACGTACCAGACCGAACCGCTGGTATCGGTCGATTTCAACCACAATCCGGCGTCGAGCAACTTTGATTCCACGCTGACCAAAGTGTCGGGGCGTCTGGTGAAAGTCTCGTCTTGGTACGACAATGAATGGGGCTTCTCAAACCGTATGCTCGATACTACGGTTGCATTGATGTCCGCCAAGTAATTATGCTGTAAATAATTGTCACGAATGTGGGGTAGAGTGAATATCCTGCGTTGAGTCATCCTGGAAACGCCCCACTTGTTGGGGCGTTTTGTTATGTATTTTGCTATATTGATGTTTTTGGTTTTTGCAGTTCTTCACGGAGATTGGTATGTTGAATCTGAAAAAATGGATTACGGAAAATAAAGGGTTTTTATTTTTTCTGTTCGGCATGGTGGTCGTACGCAGCGCCATTGCTGATTGGTATGGTGTACCCTCAAGCTCGATGTATCCAACCTTGATGATAGGCGACCGGATCATCTCGGACCGTTTGGCATATGACATCAAAATTCCGTTTACTGACCTGATTGTGAAGCACCTTGCCGATCCGCAGCGCGGCGATATCGTGACGTTCAGTTCGCCGGAGGATGGGGTGCGACTTGTCAAGCGTGTGGTTGGCGTGCCAGGGGACGTGGTGGAGATGCATGACGAACAATTGATAATCAATGGCGTCCACGCTTCTTATGATCCTGTGACAGGCGATACCGCAACGCATTTGACGCCGAATTATGAGGGCAAGCAACGGATATTGAATGAGCAAATTTTTGGCAAGCAACGACCGATTATCGTGATGCCGGGCCGGGCGGCGATGCGCTCATTCGGGCCGGTCACGGTACCGCAAGGCGAATATCTCATGTTGGGTGACAACCGCGATAACAGCAAGGATTCGCGCTATATCGGATTCGTGAAGCGCGAGCTGTTGACAGGACAGGTCAAGCGCGTAGTGTTCTCGCTGGATACCGACAAGTATTATTTGCCGCGCGTCGAACGTTTCGGCGCGGCTTTACTGTAACCGAAGCCGTCAAAACTTTTTGATCGCCGTGCAGACAGGGAGCTTGCACTACTTTTGGCCCGCCTTCGCCCCATGCCAAAAGTATTCTTGAAGCGTTGGCGGAAAAACTAGAGCGGCTAGAGCGAGAAACACTTGCCCCAGAGTTGTTTGACGCTATCGATTTCTGACCTTACCTGCCCCGTTTCGACGCGCGCGTGTTCTTCCCCTTGCAAGCGAATTTGATGCTGGAGCTTGCGGAATGTGCGATAAGCATCCGCGACATTTCCAGCCAAGGCCCGGTCGATTAATCCCAAGTCGCCGCACAATTTCAGCAACGCGATATTGCCGATATCTCCTGTTAACTGCGGATATTGCGCAGCATGGTTCAGCACTAAAAATTGCACGATGAATTCGATATCGATCATGCCACCGGCATCGTGTTTTAAGTCGAATAGTGTCGAACGATTTAAATGGGCATCGTGCATTTTTTTGCGCATCGATAACACATCCTGCTTCAATGCCGCTTCATCGCGCGGCTTGCGCAGCACGCTTTCCCGAATCGCTTCAAAACGCACGCCAATGGCGGTGTCGCCCGCGCAGAAACGAGCACGCGTGAGCGCCTGATGTTCCCAGACCCAAGCCGATGCCGCCTGGTATTTTTCAAATGCAGAAATGCTCGATACCAGCAAGCCGCTGGCGCCATCGGGACGCAATGCGACATCGATGTCGAACAGGATGCCGGCCGGCGTATGGCTGGTCATCCAGGTAATGAAGCGCTGCGCCAGCTTCGCGTACAGTCCGGGCGCCTCCGGATGATCGTCGTCATACAGAAAAATCACGTCAAGGTCCGATGCATAACCGAGTTCCTTGCCGCCCAGTTTGCCGTACGCAATGACGGCGAATTTCGGAACGTCCCGATGTCGGCTGGCAATCGTCTGCCATACTGCCTGCACTGTCACGGCAACCAGCGCGTCTGCCAATGCCGACAAGTGATCGGCTAGACGTTCGACGGTCAGTTTGCCTTCCAGATCCTGCGCCAATAGCCGAAATAGCTGCGCATGGTGCATCTCGCGCAGCATATCCATCTGACGTTCGGTGTCGCCAGCCGCTGCATCAAGCTGTTGCTGGCAATCGCATGTGAACGCGGCCCAATCAGGTGTTCCGTTCAGGGCTCGTTCATCCAGCAATTCATCGAGAAGAATGGGATGGCGCGTCAGGTATTTTGCCGCCCAATCACTGGCCTTCATCATCCTGACCACGCGTTCCAGCGCCTGCGGATATTCGGTTAATAGCGCAAGATAGGCAGCACGGCGCGCGATTGCCTCTAGAAAATCCAGCAGGCGGGTCAACGTGGCGGCACGCGATTCGCTGTTTTTTGCAATGAAAGTCAATGCAGTATTAACTAATGACATCAGCTTGTAACGACTGGATTCCGGCAATGACTGCAGGCGTGGCGATTGCAAGGTCGCGAGCAGACGGTGCGTGGCTGCAGCTACATCATCGAACCCCAGTGTGGTCAGATGCGCTGCAACCGATTCATGGTTGTCGGTGTCGGACAATACGGCGTGAGCTGCCGGGTCGGCTAGTGCCTTGTCATTAGATCGAGTGCTGGATGAGCGGCCGTTTTTTTCGCTGAAAATGGCGTCGAATTGCGCGGCGACGAATGCACGTTGCGCTTCCAATTCGTGCAACAGCGATGCAACATCGGCAAAGCCCATCATGCGCGCGACAGTCAGCCGGTCCGCTTCATTCGGCGGCAAGGTATGGGTTTGCGCATCATCCAGATATTGCAAGCGGTGTTCCAGATTGCGCAGGAAGGAATACGCGACAAGCAACTGCTCGACGACTTGCGGCGACAGTAACTGCTTGTCCGCGAGCGTGCGCAACGTGCCGCGAGTCGAACGATCACGCAGCGCAGTATCACGCCCGCCGCGAATGAGCTGGAAAACCTGGGCTAGAAATTCAATTTCGCGGATACCGCCGCGCCCCAGTTTCACATTATTGCTGCGGTCTGGATGGCGCGTTTCCTGGCGCGTTACTTCGGCGCGGATTTGCGCATGCATGTTGCGCAATGCCTCAATCGACCCGAAATCCAGATAGCGCCGGTATACAAACGGTTTGACGATGCCTTCCAGGGTGGCGATGTCTTCCGCGCATCCAGTCAATGCGCGCGCCTTGACCCATGCGTAACGCTCCCATTCACGCCCTTGCACGATCAAATATTCCTCGATCATGCCGAAGCTTGCGGCCAGCGGGCCGGAGGCGCCATTCGGCCGCAAGGCCATATCGACGCGAAACGTAAAACCGTCTTCGGTGATTTCCGATAATGCACCAATCAACTTTTTACCGAGTCGCGTAAAGAATTCGTGATTGGAGAGTGGGCGCTGATCGGCGGAACTGGTTAATGTTTCGCCGTCTTCCGGATAACAGAAAATGAGGTCGATATCGGATGAAACATTCAATTCGCCGCCGCCGAGCTTGCCCATGCCGAGCACAATCAGTTCCTGGACCGCGCCCGATTCTTCGCCGATCGGCAAGCCATGGAGTGCAGCCAGTTCGGCGCTCAATGCCGCCAAGTGCGTTTGTACCGCAAAGTCGCCAAATGCCGTCATGACAGCCACGACTTCGGCTAAATCGGCGTGTCCCAGCAAATCGCGTTCAATCAGGGTCGCGAGCACCAAGTTGCGCAGGCGGGGCATTGCTGCGGGCAAAGGCGTGCCGCTTGCCGTTTCTTTTTGTAAAACTTGCTCAAAAATTGTGGGGGAGAGCAATAATTTCGCAAAATCCGCTACCATACGTGCGCGCGTAGGATCGGCGTTGACCCAGCGGCTATAGAACCGCGAGGCAACCATGCTGGTCAAAGAGGATTGGGTCACAATGTGAAGGAGGGCATTAGTGTCAGTATCGAATTTTCGTGAGGTTAGCGCTATTGCGAATAATAAACTGGCGACTACCCTCGATAGTGCTAAAACCTATTTTATTCTACGTATTCTACGTCGAGCTGCTTCACTTACTTTCTGATTGATGTCCCAAAACTCCCTCCCTATAAAACCGGCCATTCGGCGATTCGCATTTTATTGGCGTCTTATCAAACAATGTTGCATAGGCTGCAATATCGCCGCCCGTTATACACTTGGCGTCTTACTCAAATTGGCGGTGGGTGTCTACTTCGTTTTTTGCGTATTGTTTTTAACGCTCCGTTACGGCGTTTTACCTAATATCGACTATTACAAGACGGACGTCGAGCAATTGGCATCGCACGCGATCGGCAAGCCGGTGTCAATTGGAACAATTTACGCGTCCTGGAAAGGCTTGCGGCCGTATCTGTTCCTCGGCGGGGTGGTGATTCATGACAAGAACGGCCGCGAGGCATTGAATTTACCGGGAGTTGCAGCCACCTTTTCGTGGTGGTCGGTTCTTGCCGCCGATGTGCGGCTTCACACGCTTGAAATCAGCCGCCCCGATCTGGACATACAGCGCGATGCACAAGGCAATTTATTTGTCGCGGGCATTTTGATCGACACCAAAAAAAGTGGCGATGGCAAGGGTGCCGACTGGGTCTTGTCGCAGCGCGAAATCGTGATCCGCGATGGCCGACTGCGCTGGAGCGATGGGCAGCGTGGTGCATCGGAATTGGCGCTGGAGGGCATTACGTTCGTTTTGCGCAATGGTTGGCGGCATCACAAACTTGCGCTCAAGGCAACGCCGCCTGCATCGTTTTCCGCACCGATTGATGTGCGTGCCGCGTTTGATCACCCGCACTTTGCACGAAAGATCTCCGACGTCTCGCAATGGACTGGTGAGCTATATGCCGATTTGGAGAATACCGATCTGGCAGTTTGGAAAACCTATGTCGACTATCCAATCAAAGTGCAGCAAGGAAAAGGCGCGGTACGCGCGTGGCTGAATTTCGATCGCGCCAAAGTTGCCGATTTTACTGCCGATCTGATGTTATCCAATGTATCGACCCAACTTGGAAAGGACTTGCAGCCCTTGAACTTGGTGCAAGTGACCGGACGGGTATCCATGCGCGAAGAATTCGATCCGAAACTGGCAGATAGGGCCTTGACGTTCGGTGGACAAGGCCATTCGATTTCATTGTCCGATTTCTCACTGCAGACCGATGATGGTCTGATTTTACCGGCGACAACGATCAGTGAGACTTTTATTTCTGGTAAAAACGGCCATCCGGGAAAAACCGAAATCAAGGCCAAATCGCTGGATTTGCATTCGCTGGCAAATTTTGTCGAGCGTTTACCGTTGCCGGCAGCGCAACGCCGGATTCTGGCCGATGTTTCGCCGCGCGGACAGGTGAAGGATTTTTCCGCGCAATGGCAGGGCATTTATCCCGATATATCGTCGTACAGCATAAAAGGACAATTCATTGACTTGTCGATGAAAGCACAAGCCGCGCGTCCGGCACGACCCAAGATGGGAAAAATACCAGCTCAGGCAGCGATACCCGCGATCCCGGGATTCGAAAATCTGACCGGGCACATCGATGCGAACGATAAAGGCGGTACTTTCAATCTCGCCTCCGATCAGTTCAAACTTAATGTGGCGGACTATTTCAGCGAACCGGTGATGCAATTCGATCGATTGAATATGCAGGCGAGCTGGACATTCCCGGGGAAAGATCAGCTCCTGCTGGATGTCGCCAGGATGGAGTTTGTCCAGGACGGTCTGACCGCATCGATATCAGGCAAACACTTGATGCCGCTTGCGCCACCGAACGGCAAACATTTTGGCGCGATCGACATGACGGCCCATATCGCTCGATTTGACATCAACAAGATCGGTCGTTATCTGCCGTTGCAAACGCCGGAACATTTGCGCGATTGGCTCACAGGCGGCTTGCAAGACGGAGTCGCCAAGGATGTTCGCATCAAGCTGAAGGGCGATCTGGCACGCTTTCCATTTCACGTCGCGTCACCGAATGACAAGCCTGAAGGTGAATTCACCGTCGCCGGCAAAATCGAAAATGGCAAGCTGATTTATTCACCTGGTAAATTTGCCAAGGATGGTAAAGCCCCATTGTGGCCGCAACTGGAAGAGATCAACGGGACTATCGAATTTGACCGTACGCGCATGGAAATCAATGCCGAGAGCGCCAAGACGCACGGTGTTGCAATATCCAAGGCCAAAGTGAGCATTGCCGATCTATTGGCGCACGACATGCAGCTAGTGGTTGACGGCAGCGCTGACGGACCATTGCAGGACTTTGTCCGCTATACGGTGGATAGCCCGGTATCGGACTGGATCGGGCACTTTACCGAAGAAACCAGGGCCGGCGGCAATGCCAAGCTCGCGCTGAAATTGCAATTGCCGTTAATGCGTCTTATTGAATCCAAGGTGGAGGGCACGCTGCAGTTTGCAAGCAATGAGGTAACTCTGCAAAATGCCATGCCGCCCTTGTTGTCGACTGTAGGAAAGCTGGATTTCAACGAACGAGGCTTGACACTCAATGGCATCAAGGCCAATTTCGTCGGAGGGCCGCTTACCGTCACGGGCGGCAGCCAGCACGACGGCAATATCGTGATCAAGGCGGAGGGAAGCATGTCGTCAGCCGGTCTTCGCAAAGCTTACCCCACACCAGCAATGCAGCGCTTGTCGCAACGCATTACGGGCAGCACTCGCTATAGCGCGTCGATCAGCATTAAAAATAAGCGCCCGGAAATCGTGGTCGAGTCGAGTATGCAAGGGATTGCAATTGATTTTCCAGTGCCATTACGCAAGGCGGCGAACGAGAATCTGCCGCTGAAATTCGAATTGACGGCTTTGCCGACGGACGAAGCCGCAACAATACGTGACGAGATGAAGCTGTCGCTGGGTTCCGCAATCGTCGCCCGGTATATGCGCCAGAGGTCCCAGGAAAAAAATGCGGCATGGCAGGTGATGCGCGGCGGCATCGGCGTTAATGTACCGGCACCCCAGCCCGATAGCGGGTTAATTGCGAATGTCAACTTGAAGTCGCTTAATATCGATGCTTGGAGCGGTATGGTGACGTCGATCATCGGCAGCGACAAGCAAAAAAGTGCCGGCGCCGCAAGTGTTCCCGATGCATTAAACATTGCGCAATACATTGAACCGGAGGTATTGGCCGCACGCGCGAGCGAGTTGATTGTAGTCGGGAAAAAACTGGACAACGTGGTGGTTGGCGCGTCGCATCAAAAAGGCGTATGGCAGGCCAACATCGATTCCGAGCAAGCATCCGGTTATGTGACATGGAACGAGGGACAGGCGGGACAAGGGTGGGGCAAGGTAAGCGCACGCTTGGCATCCTTGATCATTCCAAAGTCCGCTGCGTCGAATGTGACGGATCTACTAGAAGGAAAGCATGCGTTGACGCAGATTCCGGGTCTGGATATCGTGGCTGAAAATTTCGAATTGTTTGGCAAGAAATTAGGCCGCCTTGAATTGACCGCCAACAACATAGTGGCACCCGCGACAAGGGAATGGCATATTAGTAAATTGTCGCTCGTGAACCCGGATGCCGAACTGAAGGCGTCCGGAAAATGGAGCGTCAAGGATGGCAACAACGTCTCCAATCTGGTGTATGAGCTAGAGATCGGTAATGCTGGAAAACTGCTCGACCGGTTCGGTTTCAGCAATGTGCTGCGCGGCGGCAAGGGTAAGATGGACGGTGATATCAATTGGAAAGGGCTACCGTTTGCACTGGATATTCCGAGCCTGTCCGGCCAGTTCAAGCTGGATCTGACAAGAGGGCAGTTCCTGAAAGTCGACCCGGGAGCAGCCAAGCTGCTAGGGGGGCTGAGTCTGCAGGCATTGCCCCGCCGTTTGACCCTGGATTTCCGCGATGTATTTTCGGAAGGATTTTCGTTTGACGGTATTGCTGCCACTGCGAACATAGCGCAAGGCTTGGTCAAGACTGACAATTTCAAGATGCGTAGTGTGAACGCGACAGTGCTGATGGATGGCACTGCCGACATTGCCAAGGAATCGCAAAACATGCATGTGGTAGTACTCCCCGAAATCAATGCCGGCGCCGCATCGGTCGTGTACGCGCTGGCAGTCAACCCAATCATTGGCGTGGGCAGTTTTTTGGCCCAATTGTTCCTGCGCGAACCCTTGATACGCGCATTTACCTATGAATATCAGATTACCGGACCGTGGAAGGACCCGGTTGTAACGAAGCTGGAACGCAAGGTGAAAACCGAACCGAAAGCGCCCGCTTCATCAATGGACGGCATGGAGAAAGCTGGCTGAAAATATGACTGATACAACGATCAAGATTGCTGCTGTGCAAATGGTGTCCACGCCCGTGCTGGAAGAAAATTTCGCAACGGCACGGCGCTTGATTGCACAAGCGGTGCAACAAGGCGCACAACTCGTGCTGCTACCCGAATACTGGCCGGCTATGGGGATGCAGGAAGCCGACAAGATAGCTTATGCGGAACTTCCTGATGTCGGGCCGATTCAGAAATTCATGTCTGCCATGGCACACGAACATCGGATCTGGCTGATCGGCGGTACGCTGCCGATGGCGACCGCAGAATCGGGCAAGGTATTAAATAGCTCGATCGTATACGATCCCGCCGGGGTGCGGATCGCGCGGTACGACAAGATCCATTTGTTCAGCTTTACCCGAGGCGATGAGTCGTACGATGAGGCACGCACTATCATGCATGGCACCGAAATTACCAGTTTTGATGCGCCGTTTGGCAAGGTCGGGCTTTCGGTCTGCTACGATTTGCGCTTTCCGGAACTGTATCGCGCGCTGGGCGACTGTACATTGATCGTGGTGCCTGCTGCGTTTACCTATACTACCGGCAAGGCCCATTGGGAAATTCTGTTGCGTGCGCGGGCGGTTGAAAATCAATGCTATGTGCTTGCCGCTGCACAAGGCGGACATCACCCGAATGGCCGCCGTACTTGGGGCCACAGCATGCTGATCGACCCGTGGGGTGAAGTTAAGGCGGTTTTGCCGGAGGGTGAGGGGATCGTCGTCGGCGACATTGAGCCCCACCATTTACGGCGGGTGCGTGAAAGTTTGCCCGCTCTGAAACACCGGAAATTGTAAGTAGCATATGGACCGAATGGTATGTGTGAATGTTCGTGAACGTTCCACCCGCGAGATGCTCTACAATCCAGTAATCCAGAAGTTAATTTAACGCGCGACCAAGTCGCCAAAACTAACCACCATGAATCTATTTGAACCGAATCTCCAGACGCTGGCTGTTGCTCGCGATGTGTTGCTCACGCCATTCGGACTGGATGAAGCAAAATTGCTAAAAGCCTTGGGCACGATGTTTACGCACAAGGTCGATTACGCCGATTTGTATTTTCAGTTTACCAAGAACGAAGGTTGGAGCCTGGAAGAAGGCATCGTCAAGACCGGCAGTTTTTCGATCGATCAAGGCGTCGGCGTACGCGCGGTGTCGGGTGACAAGACCGCGTTTTCGTATTCGGATGAAATTTCCGAGCAGGCATTACTCGACGCTGCAGCAGCGACACGCACGATTGCACGGCGTGGTGCCGGCAAGATCAAGGTTGCATCGTCGGTGCAGGCCGCCGGCGGCCGCGCATTGTACTTGCCGCATGATCCACTCACCTCGCTCGACGCGACCGAAAAAGTGAAATTGCTTGAAAAAATCGAGCGCATTGCACGCGCCAGGGATCCCCGCGTGGTGCAAGTGATGGCCGGTCTGGCGGGTGAATATGATGTGGTGCTGGTTGTGCGCAGCGACGGTGTGCTGGCTGCCGATATTCGGCCGCTGGTGCGAGTATCGATTACAGTGATCGCAGAACAGGATGGCCGCCGCAGATGGGGACAAGCGGTGGTGGCGGACGCTACAGTTACGCTTATTTTACCGATGCATTGCTGGAGAAGTATGCGGCCGAAGCGGTTGACTCTGCACTTGTCAATCTGGATGCGCGTCCCGCGCCGGCCGGTCCGATGACGGTCGTGCTTGGCCCGGGCTGGCCCGGCATCCTGCTGCACGAGGCGATCGGCCACGGTCTCGAAGGCGATTTTAATCGCAAAGGTTCCAGCACCTTCTCCGGTCGCATCGGCGAGCGCGTCGCCGCCAAAGGCGTCACAGTGGTCGATGACGGCACCATCGCCGATCGCCGCGGTTCGTTGAACATCGATGACGAAGGCAATGCGACCCAATGCACGACCTTGATCGAGGATGGCATCCTGAAAAGCTACATTCAAGACACGATGAATGCGCGCCTCATGAATATGTCGGTAACCGGCAATGCGCGCCGCGAGTCATTCGCGCACTTGCCGATGCCGCGCATGACCAACACTTACATGCTGGGTGGCGACAA
>Ga0170475_118609357_pt1 | contig 16799 bp, 9 predicted proteins | sample Soicark_Litter_5_FD_111474 | JGI IMG/M metagenome (GOLD analysis project Ga0170475, IMG submission 111474) | Avena fatua rhizosphere microbial communities from Hopland, California, USA. Combined Assembly of 48 SPs
CAAATGCTCCTGGGCTTCTCCGTATTTAACTTGATCCGCATCGGCAGCCTATCGGGCTGGTGGCGCGGAGCACACGTATAGGGCGAATTACGCCCGCAATCCGCCGAAGGGCGGATAAATGGGTGGTAGAAAGCTATTTTTAGCCGAAACCCAGGCTGGAAGCGCTTCAAATGTCATCGAGCTGCTTAAAAATTCAGCAGCCTTGATGGGTAAGGGAGTGCAGAGTGGCTTTTTTCAACGGCCTGCTAGGCGTACTACTAAAAATACGGCAGCGCGTGTCACGCATTGGCAATACGCAAGGATTGCCTGCCTAATCATTACCTGGCCCTTCTAATTGGGCAACAACGATCATGCAGTCGCGCTTCTTAATAGGTGGTGAGGAAATGGTCGCGAGATTGCTGATGTCGCCCCAAGGGGAGGAAATGGGTAGAGAAGAACAATCGTACACAGAATGCAACAAGCGTTGCAGTCGCTAATCCCCGTATAGGGATGAGATCGCTCACTCTATCGACAATTCCGACGGCCCGGAAGCTTCCAGCGACAATCCCAGCTCCGCCAGCAAGGCCGCATAATCCTTGGTAGCAAAGATCACCGTCTGGCGCATCAGTCCCTGCCACAGGCTGACGCCTATGGTCTTGGTGAGATTATCGAAGCGCACATGGTAGCCCTGGTCTTCGGGATTATGCTCGCTGAGCAAGGTGCCGGGCTTCTGGTAGATACGCCCAAAACCAATCTTGGTACAGAATTCGGAGGCGTCGGCCTTTTTGACGATTTCAACGAAATCCAGGCCAGTTACGGACAGCGCCTTGCCGCCATTGCCCTCGACTTTACGGCCTTTGCAGGAAACGGTGGTCCATGGGTCTTTGCGGCTCAAGCCAAACATATTCCGCCCTTAACCTTCGCGCGTTACGCGCATGACTTCATCCAAAGTGGTCTGACCGGCGAGTATCCGGTCGACACCATCGCTGCGCAGGCTGGTCATCCCCAGCGAGGTGGCATAATCACGCATTGTCGCTTCACTTGCATTATCGTGTATAAGGCGCCGAATTTCATCGTCGATCAACAACAATTCATGCACGCCGGCACGGCCCCGGTAGCCATTGAGGTTGCATTGCTCGCAGCCGACGGCGCGATAGATGGTATGGCGTGCATCCGCACCCAATTGCGCGCACTCTGCCGCATCCGGCGTGTAGGCCACCTTGCAGCTCGGGCAGAGCTGGCGATACAGGCGCTGCGCCAAGACGCCGATCAGGCTGGAAGCCAACAAAAACGGTTCGATGCCCATATCTACCAGGCGCGTGATGGCGCTGGGCGCGTCGTTGGTGTGCAGCGTCGCCAGCACCAGGTGGCCGGTCAGCGAGGCTTGCACGGCAATCTGCGCCGTTTCCAGGTCGCGGATTTCACCGATCATGATCACGTCCGGGTCCTGGCGCAGGATGGCGCGCAGGGCGCGGGCGAAGCTCATGTCGATGCGCGAGTTGACCTGGGTCTGCCCTACCCCGTCCAGGTCGTACTCGATCGGGTCTTCCACGGTCATGATATTGGTGCTGGTGGCATCCAGCGCCGCCAGCGCGGCATACAGTGTGGTGGTTTTGCCGGAGCCGGTCGGCCCCGTCACCAGCACGATGCCGTGTGGCTGCTTAATGAGATGATGCATACCGTCCAGGGTTGCCCGGCCCATGCCCAGCCGCGCCATATCCAGGCGCCCGGCCGACTTATCCAGCAAGCGCAATACGGCACGTTCGCCGTGGCCGGTGGGTAGCGTCGATACCCGTACATCGACGGGGCGACCGGCCACGCGCAATGAGATACGCCCATCCTGCGGCAGGCGCTTCTCGGAAATATCCAGGCTGGCCATGACCTTGACGCGCGACACCACCGCCGAGTGCAGGGAGCGCTTGGGTTCGATCACATCTTTGAGCTTGCCGTCGATACGGAAACGCACCACGGAGCGCGTCTCGAAGGGTTCGATGTGGATGTCCGAGGCGCCTTCGCGCAGCGCCTCCGTGAGCAGGGCATTGATCAGGCGGATGATGGGGGCGTCGTCTTCCGCCTCCAGCAAGTCTTCAATGGCCGGCAATTCCTGGGCGATGCGGCTGAGATCCAGATCCTGGGCGAGGTCTTCCGCCACTTCGGCAGATTCGCTGTCGGCGCGGGAAAACAGCTCGCCCAGCTTGCGCTCGAAAAGCTGCGTGGCCACCGTCGTCACTTGCACGGGCCGGCGCAGCATGCGCCGCAATTCCATCAACCCGTTCAGCTCGGCGCCTTCGCGCATCCACACCTGCACGGCTGCGTCCGTTTCACCGATATCGATCACGCCCTGATGCTTGGCAAAGCTGTAATTGACGACGCGCTGGTAGGTCATTGCGGCGTAGCAGGCGGCGTGGCCGCACCAGCCTGTCCTTTGCGCAGATCGAGCGGCGGCAAGGTGATATTGGGCTGGTTAGGCAGCATCAGCCGCATTTCAGGCGTGTATGCACGTTGATTGCCCTGCAGCAATTGATAGCGCTCATTGGTCAGCGCCTGGGCGCTTTGCCCGTCGCGCAGGATCACCGGGCGCAGGAATACCATCAAGTTGGTACGCCCCTGCTTGCGCGCTTCGTAACGGAACAGGTTGCCTACCACCGGCAGATCGCCCAGCAGCGGCACCTTGTCCTCCGAGTGCGAGAGATCATCCTGTATCAGACCGCCGATGACGATCACCTGCCCGTCATCCACCAGCACCTTGGATTCGATGGAACGCTTCTTGGTGGCGAGGCCGGCATTGCCCGTCGCCACCGTGGTATCGACGCTGGATACCTCCTGGTAAACCTGCATGGTAATGGCACCGCCCTCGGAAACCTGCGGCTTGACGCGCAACTGGATGCCGACATCCTTGCGTTCGATGGTGGTGAACGGATTGGAGTTGCTGCCGGTCGCCGCCTGCGTGCCGGTAATGAAGGGCACGTTCTGGCCGACGATGATGCGCGCCTCTTCGTTATCCAGGGTGAGGATATTCGGCGTGGACAGCACGTTGCCGCCGCCGTTGTTCTCGATGGCCGTCGCCAGCACGCCCAGGTTGGCGATCTTGCCGCCATCGTTCAGGCTGCCGTTGATCACGCCGATGGAGAAGCCGGCCGGCAAAGCCGCCGGGTTCTTGGCGATGATGCCGGCGGTGACGCTGGCGATATTGCCGCCGATATTGGTGAGGCCGGAACCAAGCGACGAGGAGCCGACGGCGGACACCTGGTTGTTGCCGCCGCCCAGCAACCACTGGATGCCGAATTCGCCGGATTTCGAGACATTCACTTCAGCGATCATCGCTTCCACATACACCTGGGCGCGGCGCGCATCCAGCTTGTCGATCACGCCGCGCAGGGTGTTGTAGACATTGTCCGGCGCGGTAATGATCAGGGAATTGGTGGTGGCATCAGCCTGTATCGCAACGCCCGGCGACGCATTGCCACCGCTGCTGCTAGTCGAACTGGTCGGCGTGCTCGGCGTAGTGGGCTGCGTGGGATTACCGCCAGCGCCGCTATTGCTGTTGGTGGCGGGTGCAAAGCTCGCCGTCTGCGCCGCCTGCGGGATATCCTGGCCGCTGAGGATCGCTTTCAAGACTGCCGCCAGCTTGGTGGCATCGGCGTTCTTCAGATAGATCACGCGAATATTGCCGCCCACGGCCCCCTGCTGATCCAGACTGGTGACGATACGGCGGATTTGCGTGATATGCGCCTGGTTATCGCCGCGTACGATCAGCGTATTGGCGCGTCCATCCGCAATCAGCACCGTCTTGCGCACCCCTTCTGCCAGCGGTGTCTGCTGGGCGATCACGCCGGGCGTCGTCACTTCCGGCATCAAGCGGCCTATGGTCTGCGCCACTTCCACAGCCGAGGCGTACTTGAGCGGCAGGGTGATGATGTCGCTGGCCGCCGGCTGATCGATATTGGCGATGATCTGGTTCAGGCGCTTGACGTTGTCCGCGTAATCGGTGATTACCAGCACGTTGGAGCCGGCATAGGCGGCGATGGAATTATTGGGGGTGATGAGCGGCCGCAATATCGGCACCAGTTGCGCGGCGGATTCATGCTTGAGCGGGTAGATCTGCGTGATGATGCGGTCGCCCGACACATTCATCTTCTTTTCGAGTATCAGGCCATAGTTCTGCTTGGCGTCCGCCTCCGGCACGATGCGCACCACACCGCCCACTTCCACCGCCGCAAAACCCTGCAGACGCAGGGCCGACAGCATGATGTTGTAGACCTCGCTCTTCTCCATCGGGCTTGCCGATACGATATTGACGACGCCCTTCACACGGGGATCGAGAATAAAATTCTTGCCGGTGATCAGGCCTATCGCCTTGACGGTCGATTCGATATCGGAATTGACGAAGTTCAGCATCACCTTGTCGTCAGTAGCCAAAGCCAACTGACTTGCCAAGAGTAAGGCCAACACGAGAGGTCGAATTTTCATTGTCACTTTTGGTCACTTTGCGCGTTTGGCACACGGAATTTCAGGAGCAGCGGCGTGGAATTTCTTACCAGGCTGATGGTGATTTGCGCATCGCGGCTGAAAGCCCCATACATATTCGAAATATCATTGACCTTGTTGAGCGGCGCGCCGTTCACGGACTTCAGAATGTCGCCGCTCTGCAAACCCAGGTAAGACGCCAGCGGTTGCGCGCTGGGGGTTTCCAGGAGGATGCCGCCGCCATTGACGTCTACCAGCCCCTTGGCCCAATCCACCACGTTCAGGCTTTGCATGCCGGCCGCCAACTGCTGGCGCGACAATACCCGCTCTTCGCGCGCCGTCGCCGCCCCGGCATTACCAGCCGACTGAGCCCCCGTGGGTTGCAGCACAGCCGGCGGCAGGCCGCCTGGCGCTGGTGCCGAAGCGATCAGCGTCGCCGCCTTGGCATCCAACTCAATGCGCTCGCGTCGCCCATGATTATCGACAATCACGTAGCTGTTGGCGACCTCCAGCAGCTTGACGCCCGCTTCCAGCTCACCATTCAGCTTCACCGCCACGGCTACCGGCCCGCTGCCTTGCAGCACCGCCGCCGCCGGCTGCTGGCCATGCGAAGCGATTACGCCGCGCAGCTTGTAATTCAATGCAGACGGCGCCTCGGCAACGGCAGCCGGCGCGGCGAACAGGCGGCTGACCGCGCTCAGGTCCACGGCCGCATGGCTGGCAACAGGCACGGCCGGCGCAGCAAACGGCAAGGTAGTGCCAGGCGCCAGCACCAGCCATAGAAAGCCGGCGGCATGCCAGGCAAGCAACGCCAGCAACACGACATTCAGAATACGGTAAAACCAGGGATTGTCAGGCAGCGTAAGAGTCATGGGCTAGTAACGAACAACAACGCCGGTTGATGCAACAGGTTGATCAGGTACAAATCTCGGCGCAAAGGCGCTATGTAAAGCAGCAGGCGAGCATTTATAACTGTTTTCCAGACCGGCCGCCATGTTTGCCACATGAAAAGCCTCTCCGCATATTTCTTGCACACCAACTCTTGACAGCCCCACGCCAGATATGATCAAATGCGCCCCTTCTTGCAGCAGGTGAACAACCAAACGCAATTCGGCGCGGTAGTTCAGTTGGTTAGAATACCGGCCTGTCACGCCGGTGGTCACGGGTTCGAGTCCCGTCCGCGTCGCCAACGAATTGATGTTTTGCAGCTTTCTTCGGTATGTAGCGAGAAGCGGCGAGATAAGTAGCAGCAAGTTCAGGGCGGTTAGCTCAGGGGTAGAGCACTGCCTTCACACGGCAGGGGTCACTGGTTCGATCCCAGTATCGCCCACCAGTAGTATAGGGATGCTTTTTGGCATTCCGCAGTAGGCAGCTAAACGGAAAGCTGAACAGGCTGACCAAGTAGCAGCAGCAACCAACATGGCGTGGTAGTTCAGTTGGTTAGAATACCGGCCTGTCACGCCGGTGGTCACGGGTTCGAGCCCCGTCCACGTCGCCAGTAGCATGCAAAGCCCTGCCCTTGTGGTGGGGCTTTTGCATTTCAGTCACCACCAGGCGCAACGGCTTGAAAACACCACAACTAATGCTGTCTGTAACTGGCTGGATGCAAAAGCGTTCACGCATCACAGCTCTTGCAGTGCTACTTTCTGCGGCCATCGGGATATGCTCCGATCGATTCATTGGTGGCCAGATTGCCGAGTACGCGGGGATGGTTCAGGCTCACGTGCTGATTGCATACATCACGCTATGGATAGACTCCCTACTTGCCGGACCATACGGCCTCAGGACAGCAATTATCATGGAGCGGCCTCCTATCGCAATTATTAGGATTCTCCTATTTACGGTTATATCAGCGCTTGGTACTTACGTCACGGCAAAGGTAATCGCTGATGGCATTTTCCAGTATTGGCTAACACATTAGCCTCGCCGACTACCACCTCAAAAGTGAGGCCGTCGAGCCGGCAACGCCTCCACAAAAGTGTGGGCATTCTCTGCACACCGGCCAGCTTCATCGCTTGACCGCCTCGGCCAAACTTTGCCGGTACACGGCGTATTGCCGTTGGCTCATAGTGTGAGCTGTTTAATTTATCAATTTATCAATGCCTTAAAGTTTCTTTGCCCATGGTTCACCCCTCACGCACGCAGGCGCATGCGCGTATTCCTATGGCCCGCCTACAAAGCTTAGGGTGCGCCAAGCTTGAGTAGCTCTCAAGGAATAGCTTTTTTCCTTTTAATTTAACCGGGCAAAAGAATGCATTTGGCATGGAAAAGGGCGGAAACAGCGAAGCCGGATGCCTGAACTCTCCGCACTCGCCCTTCGACAGGCTCAGGACGAACGGATTTAAAGGGAACGTATCCTGTTCCTGACCCACGCCTTTCGGCCTTTTGGGGCCAAATACCCCGCTCAGGACGAACGGGTCTTAAGAAGAGCGTATCCTGTCCCTTACCCTACTTTTGACCAAGTTCCAATCCCACGCACACGCATACCAGCAGAGCGAGACAAGGCAGCAAACAGTAAAGTAACGCTCAGCCTAAAGAAATCATGGCAATTTGTCGATAACAGAGAACGGGGCCTATTGCCGGCAAGCGTTACGCCATCCTGAGCAGCCTGCCATGATGGTGAAAACGAGCAATTCCCCCTGGCATTTGAAGCGCATAATTGGCGTCAGGCAGGCAGAAATTGCCGGCTCCCGACGCCGTGGCTTCCGTACACTCAGCCCAGACAAGCTGGACGTAAATCAGACTCAACGTGGACGCAACCTGCAGGCTCACGATCAAGATTGGACGCATCCAGCATGCATAGCCCGCTAACCCCACCCGCGCTTGCAGTCCCCGCCGGCAATACAGTGCGCTGCCTTATTAGCCGCGCAGCGCTGTGGCTCACCTTCCTGCTCTTCGCGCAGGCCGCACTTCATGCCGCTGACTGGGCGAGCAATTTCGGCGCGGCTGGCGCCAGCGCCAAGATACTCGCTACCCGTATCGACGCAGCCGGGAATGTATATGTCGCCGGGTATTTCGATGCAGCGACCATCAATATCGGTAACGTCACCTTACGCAAGCTTGGGGTGCAGGACGCATTCGTCGCAAAGTTCGACACGGCAGGGACAGTCCTTTGGGCAAAGAATATCGGGGGCGCAGCCGGCACGGCAAGCGGCGTGGCCATTGCTGGCGATGCTTCGGGCAATGTTTATGCATTGGGTAATTTCAGCGGCGCCAACCTCACCAGCCCGGCGCTGTCCATCAACGGGCCATCGGATAGCTTTGCCATCAAGCTGGATGCAGGCGGCGCCGGTCTGTGGGCAACGAACTTCGGTGGTGCGAAGGCGACGACGCTGGGGCAAAGCATCGCAGTTGATGATGCCGGGAATGTCTATGTCGGCGGTTATTTCAGCGGCGCCAATCTCGCCAAGCCGCCGACGAGCAAGATCGGCAGCAGCGACGCCTTCGTTTTCAAATTGAATGCATCGGGTACGCTCGTCTGGTCCAAGAATTTCGGCGGTGCTTCGGCATCGACACGCGCCCACAGCCTCGTCGCCGATGGCGCCGGCAATCTCTATCTTGCGGGGGATTTCGATAGCGGCAAGCTGACTACCCCTGCGCTGAACCGCCTGGGAACGGCCGATGCCTTTCTATTCAGTCTGAGCAATGCCGGCGCCGTGAAGTGGAGCAAAGGTTTCGGCGGCCCCAATGCCGTGATGAGCGGGCAAAGTCTCACATTGACCCGGCAGGCAATGTCTACCTGGGCGGGAGTTTCAATTCGGCCAGCCTGAGCGTACCGGCGCTGGCGCTGATTGGGAGTAGCGATGGCTTTGCCTTCAAGCTGGATGCTTCAGGCGCTACAAGCTGGGCACAAGGTTTCGGCGGGATAGGAGCCGTTGTCGTCGTGCAGGGCCTTGCCGCCGATGCACAGGGCGAGCTGGCGATAGGCGGCTATTTTCTCGGCGCAAAGCTCAGCAAGCCGGCGCTGCCTTTGATCGGATCGGGGGATGCCTTTGCCATTCTTCTCGACCAGTCAGGCGCCGCGACCTGGATGCAGAATTTTGGCGGCGCCAATGCCTACACCACGGGCCAGGGCATTGCGCTGGATGAGGCCGGCACTATCTATATGGGCGGCGCCTTTAATTCGGCCAGCCTGTTCCGCCCAAATGTCAGCCTGACCACGCCGCGCCTGGCTATCGGCGGCGTGCAGGATGCCTTCCTGTTCAAGCAGACCACCCATCTCAGCGTGCCGGATGCGCCGACCGATGTGCTGGCTACGCCGGCCGATGCCTCGGCGACGGTCAATTTTGTCGCGCCCGTTTCTTACGGTGGCACTTCCATCACAGGATATACGGTTGCAACCGAACCACCGGATGGCACCGACCTGCAAGCGGGCAGCATAGGTCTGACGCATAGCATAGGCGGGCTGGTCAATGGCCGCACTTACACCTTTAGCGTAACGGCGAACAATGTGGTCGGCACGAGCATGGCATCTCGCGCTTCCAACGCCGTCACGCCAAAAGGCACGCAGGCAATTTCCTTCGCCAATCCCGGCGCGAAAGCGCTAATCGACGAGCCATTCAGTGTCACGCCCCGTTCCGATGCGGGGCTGGCTGTCACCCTGCTGTCGACCAGCCCCACTGTCTGCTCGGTGTCTGGAAACATCGTCACGCTGTTGGCAGCCGGCACGTGCGTGCTGGCGGCGGACCAGCCAGGCAGCCAGAGTTATCTTCCGGCCGGGCGGGTTACGCAAAGCTTTGCCGTCAGCAAGGCCAGCCAAATCATTTCCTTCAGCAATCCCGGTGCGCAGAAGATCGGCAATACGGTCCAGCTTGTCGGCTCCGCCTCCTCGGGGCTGGCGGTTGCCCTCACCTCCCTCACCCCAGGCATATGCAGCATAGGCGGCACCACGCTGTCTGCACTCAGCGCCGGCACCTGCAGCATAAGCGCGGCGCAGTCGGGAAACAGCACCTACGCAAGCGCCGGCGCAGTCGTGCAGAGCTTTCCAGTGGCGAAGCTTGAACAAGTTCTCACCTTCGCCACCCCGGCACCCTTGACGCTGGCAAACGGCGTATTCGCGGTAATCCCGGGGTCCAGTGCGAATCTGCCGGTAACGCTGGCATCGACGACGCCCGCTGTCTGCAGTGTGGCGGACAACCGGGTTACGCCGCTGGCGGCTGGCGTCTGCACCCTCACCGCCAGCCAGCCCGGCAATGACCTTTACGGTCAGGCGGCGCCCATCACGCAAAGTTTCACGGTTTCCAAGTCGCTGCAAACCATCTCCTTTGCAGAGCCCGCCCCGATGACCGAAGGCGTTACGGCAACGCTACAGGCCAGTGCTTCATCAGGGCTTGCCGTCTCTGTCGTCAGCGCCAGCCCGACGATCTGTACGGTGAGTGGTATGACATTGCGTGCCGTCGCGCCTGGCCTGTGCACCCTTGTCGCCAGTCAGGCCGGCAATGCCAGCTTCGGCCCGGCCTCTGATATCCAACAGTCGCTGACGGTACTTGCCAGAGGCGCCGCTTATCTGACCTGGTCCAGCGGCAGCCTGACCTTTCCCGAAACGCTGATCGGCGCAAGCTTCTCGCGCTCTCTCACCCTGACCAATATCGGCGGCAGCAATGCCGGGCTGAATGGGGTCACGGTAGCGGGCGACTTCACGGCTATCGGCAGTTGCACCACCTCACGCACGCTGGCCCCCGGCGAGGCCTGCTCGCTGGTGGTGGCATTTTCGCCCATTGTTGCGGGCATTCGTACCGGCAGCCTCATGCTGAGTACCCAAGCCAGCCTGAGCCTGGCAGCGGTCAACTTATCCGGTGCCGGCACCAGCAACGCAACAGTGGCGCAGGGGGCTTGCGACGGCGCCAATACCGTCAATTTCCAAGCTCTCGCCATCAAGGATGGCGACAGCAAACGCTTCGGCCAGCCCCTGGATATCCTGTACTGTCTCAGGAATTTTGAAGCCGGCCGGCGCGTCGATTTGTATATTGCCGTGAACGTGCCCGGTTTAGGCCTGCTATTCCTGCAAGCGGGCGGCGCCCCTTTTGCCGCCCCCAAGTTCAACGGTAGCGCCAGCCCCTATCTTTCCAACACCACAGTGCCGAATCTGGATGGCGCAGTGCTGTCCATGGATAGTGTGCCGGCCAGCCTGCCTGCAGGCGTCTATTCTTTCTACGCCCTGGCCATACAGCCCGGCGGAAATGTGTTTGATCCGGCCAACTGGATAGGGAACGCACCCCGCGCGGATGTGAAGATCGGCAATTGATATGGATAGCAGCAGCGAGACTGCAACTTCGTCTATGCTGAATTCTCAAGCCAGGGGAAGCGCTGCCAGTGAAAGAGATTTTCTGCCCCAAGTGTGGTCATCGCCATCAACTGGCTGACGACGCCGCCCTGGCAGAGTGCGCCCGCTGCGGCATCATCTTCGCCAAGTATCGCCAGCATCTGGCCGAGCGGGCGTCAGGCACGACCAATCGCGCAAGGCAAGCAGAGCCCGATGCGCCGCGCTGGCAGGATGCCTTGTGGGAGCGCCTGTTCGGCCAGCCTGAGCAGGTATCGGCGTCCCAGCACCACGGTGAAATCGTCATCTGGTTGGGCCTGTTGCTGTGGGGCAGCTATTTTATTTTCAGCCACTGGCAAAGCAATCTGGCCGGGCAGTCTTTTCTGCACAGGGTCAACCTGCCCTTTCATGAGTTCGGGCATGTGCTGTTCCGTCCCTTCGGCGAGTGGCTGCAGTTCCTGGGCGGCAGCCTGTTCCAGTGCCTGTTGCCGCTGCTGCTGATGGGGGTTTTCCTGTTTCAGGAACGGCAGCGCTTCGCGGCCACGGTTTGCCTGTGGTGGGCTGGGCAAAACCTGATCGACGTCGCCCCCTATATCGGCGACGCCACGGAAATGGCGCTATCGCTGGTCGGCGAGTACAGCGAGGAAATTGCGGAAATGCGTGAATTCCGCCACGACTGGCACAATATCCTGGGCCGCATCGGCCTGCTGGCCTGGGATCACCGCCTGGCCAGCCTTGCGCACTGGAGCGGCGCCGTGGTCATGCTGTTGGCGCTGGGCTGGGGAGGCTGGAGCCTGTGGCAGTATCATCGCAGCTTGCAGGCAGAAAGCACCTGAATGCACGCAACAGTATCCCAGAGCCGGAAAAATTGGTAACATGTCACCTGCTTGAAATACCAAGCAACGAAGAAACGCTGTTCGGCGTGGTAGTTCAGTTGGTTAGAATACCGGCCTGTCACGCCGGTGGTCACGGGTTCGAGCCCCGTCCACGTCGCCAAATTTTGGGGCCTGCAGAAATGCAGGCCCTTATTGTTTGCAGCGCCAGCCTGAGCCGCTGCCCCAAGAAAGGAAATAGCATGGATCTCGGTCTGAAAGGCAAGACGGCATTGGTGCTTGGCGGCGGGCGCGGCCTGGGTTTCGGGGTGGCGCAGGCCTTGGCGGCGGAAGGCGTAAACCTGGCCCTGCTGTCGCGCAGCCAGACCACCTTGCAGGGCGCGGCCGATACCTTGCAGCGCGAGCATGGCGTCACGGCGGTCACCGTCGCTGCCGACCTTGCCAACTGGGAGGAAATGGCCGCCGCCATCACGCAGGCCGAGCAACAATTGGGCGGCACCTTCGACATCCTGCTCAACAACAGCGGCGGCCCGTCGCCATCCGGCGTGCAGGGGCTGGCGCCCGCCTTGTGGACCGCCCAGTTCGACGCCATGGTGCTGTCGCTGATCCGTACCGCCGACCGCGTATTGCCCGGTATGCGCGCGCGCGGCTGGGGCCGTATCCTGACCATCGCCTCGACGACAGTCGTGGAGCCCAATCCCGCGCTGGCCGTCTCCAATACCTTGCGCAGCGCCCTGGTCGGCTGGTCCAAGACGCTGGCCAGCGAAGTGGCGAAAGAGGGCATCACCGTCAACATGCTGTTGCCGGGCCGCATCGCCACCGACCGCACCCAGCAACTGGATAAGCTGGCAGCGGAAAAATCCGGCAAGTCCGCCGAAGCCATCATGGCGGAAAAAGCGGCAGGCATTCCCGCCGGGCGCTACGGTTCGGTAGCCGAATTCGGCGCCGCCGCCGCATTTCTCGCCAGCGTACAGGCTTCCTACATCACCGGCTCCATGCTGCGCATAGACGGCGGAGCGTTGCATTCCGTCTGATCTGCGCGTCGTGGGGCGCCGCGTGCTTTGCGTGGCCGGTGTTACCGGCTACGATGCGCGCTATTTTATGAAATTGCCGCTTCACGATGACGCCAGATCCACTTGATACCTGTTTAAGCCGCGACCGCCAGGCGCTACGGCAACGTATGCGCACGCTACGCGAGCGCAGCAAGCAAAAGCAGCCCACCGAACGCCTTGAGGCCGATCTGGTGCAGGCCATCGCCGCCTCGCAGGCCAAGTATGCCTTGCGCGCCGCCAAGCGCCCTACCCCGACCTACGACGACGCCCTGCCCGTCAGCCAGCGCCGTGACGATCTGCTGGCGGCGATCAGCAAGCACCAGGTGGTCATCGTCTGCGGCGAGACAGGCTCCGGCAAGACCACGCAATTACCCAAGCTGTGCCTGGAACTGGGCCGCGGCGTCGCCGGCCTGATCGGCCACACCCAGCCGCGCCGCCTCGCGGCCCGCACCGTCGCCACGCGCATTGCCCAGGAATTGCAATCCGACATCGGCGACATCGTCGGCTATAAGGTGCGCTTTACCGACAAGACGGGCGAAATGAGCCTGGTCAAGCTGATGACGGATGGCATCCTGCTGGCTGAGACGCAAACCGACCGCTACCTGAGCCAATACGACACCATCATCGTCGACGAGGCGCATGAGCGCAGCCTGAACATCGACTTTCTGCTGGGTTTTCTGAAGCAGCTATTGCCGCGCCGCCCGGACCTGAAGGTGATCGTCACTTCGGCCACTATCGACGCCGAGCGTTTCTCCAAGCACTTCGAGGGGGCGCCCGTTATCGAGGTATCCGGCCGTACCTATCCTGTAGAAGTGCGCTACCACAGCCTGAAATCCAAGGACGATGACGACGCCGAGTTGGAAATGGAGGAGGCAGTCGCCGAAGCCGTCGCCCATCTCTGGCAGCATGATGGCGTGGGCGATGTGCTGGTGTTTCTGCCCGGCGAACGGGAAATCCGCGAAACGGCGGAAGAGCTGCGCAAGGCCAAATTGATGGGGGCAGAGATATTGCCGCTGCTGGCGCGCCTCTCCGTTGAAGATCAGCAGCGCGTATTCCGGCCCTCCAATGGCCGGCGCGTGGTGCTGGCGACCAATGTCGCCGAAACCTCGCTGACCGTGCCCGGCATCAAGTATGTGATCGATACCGGCCTTGCCCGCGTCAACCGCTACTCGCCGCGTGCCAAGGTAGAGCAGTTGCAGATCGAGAAGATTTCGCAGGCCTCTGCCCGCCAGCGCGCCGGCCGCTGCGGCCGCGTGTCGGCCGGCATCTGCATGCGCCTCTATTCCGAAGCGGATTTCAATTCGCGCAGCGCCTTTACCGACCCGGAAATCCTCCGCTCGTCGCTGGCTTCCGTGATCCTGCGCATGCAGGCCTTGCGCCTGGGCAAGGTCGAGGACTTCCCCTTCCTGGAAGCGCCATCCGGCCGCCTGATCGCCGACGGCTACCAGTTGCTGCATGAGCTGGGTGCGGTTGACGAGCAAGGCCAGCTCAGCAAGCTGGGCCAGGAACTGGCGCGCCTGCCCATAGACCCGAAGATAGGCCGCATCCTGCTGGCGGGGCGCGATGAGAGCTGCCTCGCGGAAGTGCTGATCATCGCCAGCGCCTTGAGCATACAAGACCCGCGTGAGCGCCCTTTCGAGGCGCGTGAGGCGGCAGACCGGGCGCAGGCGCGCTTCGCCGATGAGAAGTCCGACTTCGTCAGCTTCCTGAATCTATGGACGTTTTTCGATGAGGCGCTGAAGAACAAGCAGTCGAATCGCCTGCTGGTTCAGCAGTGCCACACGCATTTCCTTTCCTACCTGCGCTTGCGGGAATGGCGCGAGCTGCATGCCCAGCTCACCGATATCGTCACCGAGATGGGCTACCGCCTCAACGACAAGCCGGCGCATACGGATGCGCTGCATCGCGCCCTATGCAGCGGCCTGCTTGGCCAAGTGGGAATGAAGCAGACGGATAGCGATGAGTATCTGGGCGCACGCGGCATCAAGTTTTCCATCTTCCCCGGTTCCGGCCTGAAGAAAGCGCGGCCGAAGTGGGTGGTGAGCGCTGAACTGGTAGAAACCACCAAGCTCTATGCGCGCTGCGTGGCCGCCATCCAGCCGGAATGGCTGGAGAAGATCGCCCCGCATCTCGTCAAACGCGATTATTTTGATCCGCATTGGGAAGAAGGCCCGGCGCAGGTGGTGGCCAGCGAGCGCGTTACCCTATATGGCCTGCCCGTCATCGCCAAGCGCAAGGTGCATTACGGCGCCATCGACGTCAAGGAATCGCGCAACATCATGATACGCGAGGGCCTGGCCGGGCGACGCTTCAACACCCGCGCCGCCTTCTGGCAGCATAATGAAAAGCTGATAGCGGAAATCGAGGAGCTGGAACACAAGGCGCGCCGCCAGGATGTGCTGGTGGACGAGCATGCGCTGTTCGCCTTCTATGATGCGCGTATCCCCGCCGATATCGTCAACGGCCAGGGTTTCGATCATTGGCGCAAGGGTGCCGAAGCCGATAACCCGACGCTGCTGTTCCTGAGCCGCGACGACCTGATGCTGCATGCCGGCGCCGCCATCACCGAGGCGCAATTCCCACCGACGCTGAACCTGAGCAATGTCAGCCTGCCACTCGCTTACCGCTTCGAGCCCGGCCATGCGCTGGATGGGGTGACGGTGCAACTGCCCCTGCATCTGCTCAACACCATCAACGGCGCGGCTTTCGACTGGCTGGTGCCGGGTCTGGCCCGCGAGCAGATCACCCACCTGATCAAATCCCTGCCCAAGGCGATACGCCGCCAGTGCGTGCCGGTGCCGGATTTTGTGACGCGCATGCTGGTCGAGCTGGAAAAAGCCAACCGCACGGAAGCGCTGCTGCCGCAACTCGCGCGGGTGGTAGGCCGTGGCCTGGGCCAGCCGGTCAGCGTGGATGAGTTTGATGTGAGCGATCTGCCCGCGCATCTGAAAATGAACATCCGCGTCGTCGACGAGGCGGGCAGCGAGCTGGCCAGCGACCGCAATCTGGTTGCCCTGCGCGAGCGCCTGGGCGATGCCGCGCAGATGACCTTCCGTGAATTGGCGGCCAAGCCCGCCGCACTGCCAGCGGCCAGCGGCAAGCAGACTAAAAACCGCAAGGCCAGCGCGGCGACACCAGAGCAAGTCATCGCCCATGCCGCGCAAAACAGCGGTGGCATGGCCACCGATGAGGCCTTGCACACCACTTGGGATATGGGCGATCTACCCGCCAAGCTATCCTTTGAACGGCAAGGCGTGAAGCTGATCGGTTTCCCGGCGCTGGTTCAGCATGATGAAGCCTGCACCATTCGCCTGTTCGACACGGAAGCGGAAGCGGAGGCCCAGCACCGGCTAGGCGTAGTGCGCCTGCTATCCCTGGAATTGAAGGAACAGGTCAAGCAACTGCCCAAATGCTTCGCCAACTTCACGCAGACCGCCTTGCTGCTGCGTGGCCTCGCCAATAGCGATGACATCATGGATGATCTGGTGGCCTGCATCCTGGACCGCGCCCTGGTCGGCGACGATCCCTTGCCGCGCAACAAGAAGGATTTCGACAACCAGAAACAACGTGCCAAGGCCAGGTTGCCGGCGGTGCGCGATGCAGCCTATCGTTTCCTCGGCGATGTCACCACCGACTACCAACGGCTGCAATCACAGTTGGCCAAGCCGCTACGTATCCAGGGCGAACTAAAGGCGCACCTGGGACGACTGGTATTCAAAGGCTTCCTGAGCGCCACGCCCTGGGAGCAGTTGTCGCACCTGCCCCGCTACCTGAAATCGCTGGGCCTGCGCATGGAAAAATATCCGGCGGCGCCGGAACGCGATGCGCAGCGCAGCGCAGAGCTGGCCGAACTATGGCAGCGCTGGCAGGCCGAACAGGACAAATGGCGCAAGCTGGGCAAGGATACGACACCCTTGCAGCCCTTCCGCTGGATGCTAGAGGAATTGCATGTGTCGCTGTTTGCACAAGAGCTGCGCACGCCTTACCCGGTGTCTGTGAAGCGGCTTAACAAGATATGGGCGGATTTGGTGCGGGTGTAGCCAGAGGCTCCTTAACAGGCCGTTGAAAAAGGTTGAAGACTGAAATCCTGGTATTCGCCCGGCCTCGTAGAGGTTCTCGCCCCCTTTGGGGGCAAAGCCGTGCGCTTGAGGGTAGTGTAAAATCAAAGAGTTATCGCTGATTTATTCCGAGCCCCCATGCCCCCCCGCC
>Ga0170475_130551006_pt1 | contig 16799 bp, 29 predicted proteins | sample Soicark_Litter_5_FD_111474 | JGI IMG/M metagenome (GOLD analysis project Ga0170475, IMG submission 111474) | Avena fatua rhizosphere microbial communities from Hopland, California, USA. Combined Assembly of 48 SPs
AGATCGCCGCCATCGTTGGTACCACCGTGCTGTTCCACGTCGGCTGCGCCCTGATCGTCCGGAAGCTGAACAAGTCTGCGACTCCTTCGATCACGACCATCTGATCCCCAAGCAGTACCAAGGTTCCAGAGCCATAAGACCCCAACACGGTCTTATGGTTTTTTGTTTTGCCGAGGACCCCCTGTGAGTCGAGTTTCCGCGACCGCTTGACGACGTGGAGATCTAGAGTGGTTGTGCTGAACGGTAGGCTCACAGGGTACCTCTCGATCAATCATCCCTCGTACAGAAAGGCACCAAAATGGAAGCTCTCATCGCACCTCTCGTGTTCGGCCTGTACGTCGCGAAGATCGCACTTATTGTGGCTCTCGCCGTCGCCATCAAGTATATCTGGATCTTTGCAAAGGAAGAGTGGGAGGAGTTCATGACCTACACTCGCAAAGAGAAGAAGAGACTCAGCGCTTGGGACGACGAGATGTTCACCAAGTGGTGCGTCGAGAAGAAGACCTGGGCAAGCGAATCCATTCGAAAGTCGGGCAACGAGCTTACCCTTCGTTCCGCCCCACGTCACGCTGCTTAATCTCCCTTACCCATCCCCCTCGCTATAAGGACGCATAATGCTTCACCTCACCTCTCAGGCTCTTACCGTTCTCGGATATTTCTTCGGTGGTCTGCTGATCCTTATCGCCCTCGGCATCTTCCAGTTCCTGGTGCGTAACAAGCACAAGGCGGAACGGAAGGCGTTCTTTGCGAGGTTCAAGCGGACCAAGAAGAACGAGTTCTACCAGCCCGTCGCCCGTCGCATTCAAGAGTCGTGGGCGCACGACTACACTCGACCGTTGATGCAGATCGATATTCGCGATACGGATGCTTTCGTCAACAGCTTGCTTGTTAAGGGTCATCGGGCGAACCTCAAGGCTCTTGGCATGACGGCACTAGAGCAGAAACTCGTCGGAAAGCCCGAGATTAGCGATACGGAAGTCGAAACACAGGTTTTCCCGCGTATTCCCCCGCAGCGCCCATCCCGCGAGGACGATACAAATATCCTCCCAAAGTATCACGACCCCAGCGAGACCCAGATCATCCTTCCAGATTGGTCAACGACGAATGGACCTCGGTAAATTCATGGGCAGGGCTCAAAGATTCCTGCTTGACAATTCTCCAGCAATTCTGACTGCCGTCGGCATTACCGGGGCGCTGACTACAGCATATCTGACAGGAAAGGCAACGTTCAAAGCAGCGGACACAATCATCCATCGCAACCAGTACCGCGAAGAAGACGACATGCCTCTTCTGACGAAGAAAGAGGCAATCGCGCTCACCTGGCAGCACTATATTCCGGCAGCCGGATCCGCTGTCGTGACTGTGGTGGCAATCCTCTGCGCAAACAAGGTCGGTTCCAAGCGGGCTGCAGCTCTTGCCTCCGCGTACGCCATCTCCGAACGAGCCTTCGAAACCTACAAGGAGAAGGTCATCGAGAAGCTTGGCGAGACGAAGGAACGAGCTATCCGCGACGAGATTGCGCAGGATGACGTCGTCAAGAATCCTCCTACGCAGATCATTCTGACGGGCGGCAACGTTCTGTTCAGGGATGGCTTCTCTGGACGTGATTTCCGGTCCACGATGGAAGAGATTCGTAAGGCCGCGAACGACATCAACCATCAGGTCAACAACGACTTCACGGCAACTCTGAGTGATTTCTACGAGTTGCTCAATCTGGACCCAACCGACAAGTCCGACGAATTCGGCTGGCACGCTGACAAGCTACTAGATATTCGCTTCTCCTCCACCATCACAAAGTCAGGGGAGCCCTGCATCGTCTTCAACTACGATGTTTCTCCCATCCGCGGGTACCACCGCATCAGTTGAGAAAGGCTCTACCCCTCAGATGATCAAGATCACCATGCAGTACAAGGATTTCGACGAGAATACTCGGACGGAGGACTTCTGGTTCCACCTCTCTGAGGCCGAGATCGCGGAGTGGCACCTCACTCACGAAGGCGAGGACCTCAAGGACTACCTCGAGCGGATCATCGCAACGACTGACCGGAAGGAGCTCATCAAGATCTTCAAGGAGCTTCTGGTCCGGTCGATCGGTCGGAGGACTGAGGATGGGCGTCGGTTCGAGAAGTCGGACGACATCACCAAGGACTTCATGCAGACCAACGCATATTCGGACCTCTTCATGCGTCTGGCGGTTGACGCACCGTACGCGGCCGACTTCTTCAACGGCATCGTTCCCAAGGATCTCTTGAAGAAGGTTCAGCAGAAGGTCGGGGACACGGAGACTGTCGCTCTGCCGGAGGACACACGACCGGCTTGGGAGAAGGAAGACCGGGAGCCCACTCAGCAGGAGCTCCTCGGGATGTCTGAGGCCGAGATGAAGCGAGCTTGGCGAGCTCGTGCCGAGAGGGTAGCTAAGAACTAATAGAGTTAAATAGCGAGATGTGGGAGTCAGCAAGAGCCTATGCAGAGGGGTCCGCATAGTATCTATTCGGGATGCTCTGACTTTAAACGACAGCCGTGTTACCTGCTTTGCGGAAGAACATGCGCCCCCTACTCGCAAGAATTACACACCCTATAATGAGACCCCACTCTTAAGGAGAACCATGGACCACCAGAGGCTCGTGAAGATCGCTGTCAAGGCAACCCTCGGACTTGGTGTTTCCGCGCTTATCGGAGCCACGATCAAGCAGGAAACCAAGATCCAGGACGTCATCGACAACTACTTCCAGTCAAAGACCAACTGATCCTTCAGAAACCCCTCAAAACCACGAGACCCCAACACGGTCTTTTGGTTTTATTTTCTCGCCAGAATGAGGCAATTGTGGACGAATTCCCCGCCAATAGCCGAAACCCCGTAGAAAGGGAAGTGGCAAAACCGGCCGGGCGCGAATCAATCGAACCCAAGAAGATCGAGAAGATCACTACGGGCGAGGTCCACCTACGAAAGAAGTCGCTTGGAAAGCGTTTCGCCGAGACGTTCTTCGGAGGAACAGCCAAGGGTGCTGCTCAATATGTGGTCCTGGAAGTCCTGCTCCCGACAGCCAAAGATGCCATTTTCGACGCCTTCAGTCAGGGCGTAGAGCGGTTCCTCTTCGGCGACAGTCGGGGTGGTGGGCGTCGTACGATCAACCGACACAGTCCGGTGTCCGGCCACAACGGTTACGTGAGCTACAACCGGTACGCCGATCCTCGTGGCCCCAGCCGTCGGGAACGAGAAGAGCCCCGTGCTTTGAGTAAGAGAGCAAGGGCAAATCACGAACTCGACGAGATTGTCGTAGCGTCAAGGGCTGAGGCTAATGCGGTCCTGGCCCGTATGGCCTATATCATTGATACATACGACGTCTGCTCAATTTCGGATCTCTACAAGATGGTCGACATCGCACCCGAATTCACGGATGAGAAGTGGGGTTGGACAAGTACGGACCAAATCGACGACGCAAAGCCTGTACGGGTCAACGGAGGGTACGTCTTGGACCTTCCGAAGCCTGTACCCATTGACTAGGAAAAGCTCATGGTATCCCTCTCAACCGAGCAAATGCGAGATGCATTGAAGCAGATGTACACCTCGCGCAAGTGGAAACTCAAAGTTTCGAAATGGCCGGACCACCAAGTCGCGGCCGTATATTTCCGAATCATGTCTCAGAAGAAAGCTGCGTAAGGAGTAACGTGAACAAGTTCATGCAGACGGCGGTTGGCAAGCTCTACCGTCCTGCCCTCAAGGTTCGTCAGCATTCCCCCGCAATTCTGTTCGGCGCCGGCGTCATCGGCGTGGGTGCGACCGTCGTTCTGGCGTGCCGGGCAACCTTGAAGTTGGAGGACACTCTCGAGGAGACCAAGCGTAACCTCGATCGCGTTGAGCGGGCCTCCGAGAGCGAGGTGGAGGGCTTCAGCGATAAGGACAAGCAGAAGGCTCAGGTGGCTATCTACGTCGCCGGCGGCTTGAAGGTTGCAAAGCTCTACGCCCCGGCTGTCATCGTGGGTCTCGCTTCGGTCGGTGCCCTGACTGGTGCCCAGATCATCCTCAACAAGCGCGTCGCTGGTCTTGGCGCGGCCTACATGGCCGTGAACGAGGCATTCAACAAGTACCGTGCCCGGGTTGTAGAGGAGCTGGGCGTCGAGAAGGATCTCGAGTTCCGCCACGGGTTCGAGGATCGCGATATTGTCGAGGACACCGACGAGGGTCCGGTCGTCAAGACGGTGCGTCAGCCCGATGGCAGTTCTCCGTCGATGTACGCTCGTTTCTTCGACGAGAACAACAAGAACTGGCAGCGTAGCAGCCCCAACCACAACCAGTTCTTCATCGCGTGTCAGCAGAACTGGGCCAATGAGATGCTAAAGGCCCGCGGCCACGTGTTCCTGAACGAGGTCTACGACATGCTGGGCTTCGAGCGTACGGCAGCCGGAGCGGTTGTGGGTTGGGTGTACGACGAGGACGGCCCGGGCGACCACTTCATCGATTTCGGCGTCCTGGATGGGGACCGTTACACCGGTCAGCGCTTCATCAACGGCGAGGAGCGGTCTGTCCGGCTCGACTTCAACGTCGCCGGGCCCATCCACATGTTGCTGGGGAACGGAGAGAAGAAGAAGTGAATCGACAGACCGCAGGCATTGTTGCTGGTGCTTCGGTCTTGTCGCTCGTTGCCGGTTCTGTCCTGGGTTACTTCTACGCAATGAAGAAGGTCCAGCCGGAATTCGACGCCTTCGAGGAACGTCTCGATAAAGAGATCGACAAGGCGCACAAGCATTACCAGACCCTCTACAAGAAGAGTCCCGAAATGGCCTCCCCTCAGGCCGTAGCTGAAGGTTTGAATCTCCAGATCTTCGATGAAGCAGCCGCCGCAACGCTCGTTCGGCAATACCAGGGCGACGAACTGGAGCCCGAAGTTGCCACACCCCTCCAAGAAGAGCCTAAAACACGGAACATCTTCAAGGAGGCAGCATTGCGACCCACAACTTCTGATGACTGGCAGCACGAGCTCAACCGGCGTGACGCTAGTCGACCGTACGTCGTCCACATCGACGAGTATATGGAAAACGATCAGAATTACGACCAGGCCACGTTGGAGTACTTCCGCGGGGACGCAACCCTGGCGAATGAGGCGCAGGAGATGGTGAACTCCGGGGACGTAGATAACCTCGTCGGGGTCGACAATCTCAACCGCTTCGGAGACTGGTCCAACGACAAGAACGTGGTCTACGTCTTCAACGATCGAATCCGGATGGCCTACGAGATCGTCTTGAATCAGGGACGATATTCCGAGATCGTCTTGGGACTGGAGCCGGAATCCAGGCCTCAGCAGCGGAAGAGGGCTCGAGAGCCTCAGCAGGACGTCGGCGGTCCGTACCACCCCAGCATTCCAGCCCGTGAACGTTTTGAGCGAGGTGCCCGCATTCAGGGGGGCGTCCCAACCCAAGCCGGTGACGATGGGTGAGTACCGAACCGCTTGACGAGACGTACTTCTGCTGGTTGTATCGTCAAGTCGCGGTAGACGAAGAAACTGAACCATCCCGAACCTATTGGCGGATATTCAAGAAGCTCCACACAACGGAGTTTATCTGGTTTATCCCGAAAGATGACAACCGAGTCGAGGACGGAAAGGATTTACGACACGAGTTTATCGAGGACAATGATATTCATGGTGTAGACGACGGTTGGCTACACTTGGGTTGCTCGATGCTTGAGTTGATTATAGGTCTATCGCGGCGGCTCTCTTTCCTCGCGGATGGAGAGCCCCAAGCCTGGTTCTGGCATTTGATGGAGAACCTGGGGTTGGAGGAATTCAACGACAATCGCTACCTGGATGAAGATCTCGTAAATGAGATCCTGGAGCAAGTTATAACCCGTACGTATGCAAGGAACGGTCGTGGCGGTCTATTTCCTTTGCGTAAACCGAACGGGGATCAGCGTGAAGTCGAGCTCTGGTACCAGCTGAGCTCGTATGTCCTTGAAAACGGACAATAGAAGAAAGGAGGGTAGATGGATTTCTTTCAGATTTCGACGAGAGAAGCGAAGGGTAAAGAAGCTCGTGAGAAGGGCGTTCTGGAGATATATCCCGACTTTGTAGTTGGGCGATCGAGAGATCTTATGGTTCGAGCCAAATCATTCTATGCTATCTGGGCAGAAGACCAAGGTCTGTGGTCTACTGACGAATATGACGTTCAGCGTCTTGTCGACGAGGCTATGGACGCGTATGCGGAAAAGCTCAAAGCAAAGGGCGTAGAGTGCACGGTTAAGTATCTTCGATCGTTCACCACAAGTCAGTGGAAGCAGTTTAGAACGTTCCTCAACAACGTCAGCGACAACGCCCACCAGCTCGATCAGAATCTGACATTCGCGAATACCCCTTCGAAGAAGACGGACTACAGATCTCGTCGACTTCCATATCCACTAGCCTCCGGTGACCATTCTGCTTGGGACGAATTGGTCGGGTTGCTATATGCTCCCGAAGAACGAGCAAAGATTGAGTGGTCCATCGGAGCCGTTATTTCTGGGGACGCTAAGAAAATCCAGAAATTTGTGGTGTTCTATGGACCGCAGGGAACTGGTAAATCTACAATTCTCGATATTATCTCGAAACTCTTCGAAGGGTACACGACTTCCTTCGAAGCAAAGGCGCTAGTAGGGAACAACAATTCCTTCGCCACTGAGGTATTCAAGGCGAACCCGTTGGTTGCGATCCAACATGACGGTGATTTGTCCCGAATCGAGGATAATACCAAGCTTAATTCGATCGTCTCTCACGAGGAAATGACGATCAATGAGAAATATAAGCCTGGTTATACCGCTCGTGTAAACGCCTTCCTCTACATGGGTACGAACAAGCCGGTAAAGATTACTGATGCGAAGTCGGGCCTAATCCGACGCCTGATCGACGTCCACCCCACCGGAAAGAAATTCGAGCCCAATCATTACAACACCTTGATGTCGAAGATTGAATTCGAACTTGGTGCTATTGCCCAGCATTGCCTGGACGTATATTTGTCGATGGGGAAGAACTACTACGCAACCTATCGGCCACTTGAGATGATGCTGCAGACGAACGTGTTCTTCAACTTCATCGAGGCGCACTGGGATATTTTCGAGAGTCAAGATGGTGTAAGTCTAAAGCAGGCTTACGCTTTGTATAAGGAGTACTGCTCGGACACCGGTGTGGACATGGTGCTTCCGCAGCACAAGATGCGCGACGAGATGCGGAATTACTTCTCCGAATTCCACACTCGTTATATGGTCGACGGGATTGAGGTCCGGAGTTACTTCAAGGGCTTCAGCGCACAACCGTTCAAGGCTCCGATTACCTCGGATGCCAAGACATTTTCGTTGGTGATAGATGAAACGAAGTCGCTGCTTGACGAACTCTTCGCCGATCAGCCGGCTCAGTACGGGAACGCTAAGGAAAACCCAGAGAAGTACTGGGATGATTCTGAGCGCCTCATAAACGGAGAGATGAAGAAGCCGGCTCCTCATCAAATAGCAACAACCGTTCTGCGTGATTTGGATACGAGAAAGCTGCATTTCGTAAAGGTTCCAGGGAATCATATAGTAATCGACTTCGACTTGAAAGATGAAGATGGAAAAAAGTCCCTTGAGCGAAATCTTGAAGCAGCTTCTGAGTGGCCGGCGACTTATGCAGAGCTTAGCAAATCGGGAAGCGGAATCCATCTCCATTATAATTGGACCGGATCCGACCCAGCCGAACTTGACTCGGTTTATAGTGACGGAATCGAGATCAAGTCGTTTCCAGGCAAATCTTCCCTACGTCGCCTTCTCAGTAGATGTAATGGAATACCTGTCGCAGACCTAAATAGTGGCCTCCCCTTCAAGGAGAAAAAGATGCTCAACCCCAACAGCATCAAGGGAGAGAGGGGGCTTCGGGAGCAAATCGCAAGGAACCTTCGAAAGGAGATTCACCCCGGTACCAAGCCTTCGATCGACTTCATCAAGAAGATCCTGGACGACGCTTACACGTCAGGAATGCCATACGACATCTCCGACATGAAGCAGCGTATTCTGGTCTTTGCGATGGGTAGTAGCAACCAGCAAGACTACTGCATCAAGCTCGTAAAGCAGATGAAGTTCAAGTCCGATGAGACGGATTCGGACTTGTATCAGCATCCAGAATCGGTAGAGCTGCCTCAAGCTACCAGTCCGTTTGGTCGAGGCGTAACCTACTTGGCGAAAGACGCCCCGCTCGTGGCGTTTGACGTTGAGGTGTTCCCTAACCTCTTCGTTATTTGCTGGCAGCCTTATGGCGGCGATATGGTGCGGATGATCAATCCAACGCCAAAGGAAGTCGAAGCGCTGTTCAAGATGAAGCTTATCGGCTTCTACAACAGGCGTTACGATAACCATATCGTCTACGCGGCGTTCCTCGGCTACAACAACGAGCAGTTGTACGAGCTTTCGAAGAAGATCATCCTCGAAAAGAACGTCAACGCGTTCTTCGGGGAAGCCTACAACATCTCGTATGCCGATATTTACGAGTACGCTTCTGTAAAGATGAGCCTCAAGAAGTGGGAAATCGAACTCGGCATTCACCACATGGAGCTCGATCTTCCTTGGGATCAGCCAGTTCCTCCAGAGCTGTGGGACAAGGTCGTGGACTACTGCTGCAACGACGTAGAAGCCACGTGGGCAGTCTTCAAGGCTCGTAAGGGCGACTGGGACGCACGGCTTATTCTAGCCGAGCTGAGTGGTCTGACGCCGAACGACACCACAGCAAGACACACCGCCAAGATTATCTTTGGCGGAGATCACAATCCGCAGGCAAGCTTTGTCTACACTCACCTCGAGAAGGACTTCCCTGGGTACGTATACGATCGAGGGAAGAGCACCTACAAGGGTGAGGTTGTCGGCGAAGGCGGATATGTGTATGCCGAACCGGGCATGTACAAGGATGTAGCGTTGCTGGATATTGCTTCGATGCATCCGACGTCCATTCGAGAACTCAACTTCTTCGGAGAGTACACGCCGAACTTCTGGGCTTTGGTGGAGGCACGTCTAGCCATCAAGAACAAGAACTTCGACGCTGCGCGTCAGATGTTGGGTGGTCGACTGGAGCCATATCTCGAGAATGAGGCGAACGCAAAGGCACTGCAGGAAGCTTTGAAGATCGTAATCAACATCGTCTACGGTCTGACGAGTGCGAAGTTCCCGAACCCGTTCCGCGACTCTCGCAACAAGGACAATATCGTTGCGAAGCGTGGAGCTCTGTTTATGATCGACTTGAAGGAAGCCGTTCAGGAACGTGGTTTCTCGGTAGCTCACATCAAGACAGACTCCATCAAGATCCCTGAGGCTACTGACGAGATCATCGAATTCGTCAAACAGTTCGGTCAGAAGTACGGTTACACGTTCGAATACGATCCTGCCACAGATCGATACGATCAGATGTGTCTCGTGAATGATGCGGTCTACATCGCTCGGATCGACGAGTGCATCACTCCGATATTTGTCGTCCACGACGACAATTCTGAGGAGGAAGAGGTTTCGAACGAGGCCTTTGACGAGAAGCGGAAGATTCACTGGAAGGCGGTTGGTGCTCAGTTCCAGCACCCATACGTCTTCAAGACTCTGTTCACTGGTGAGGAACTCGACTTCAACGACTTCTGTGAGGCCAAGTCGGTCTCTAAGGGAGCGATGTATATCGACTTCAACACTCTTGAGCAAGGGACCAGCTTCCCCGAAGGTATGCAGTTCGTCGGTAGGACCGGGCTGTTCGTACCGGTAGTAGACGGATATGGCGGAGGCGTTCTCTACCGCGTTATGGAGGGAAAGAACTACGCTGTATCTGGAACAAAGGGTCATTTGTGGCTGGAGGCCGAGTTCGCCAAGGACCTTCCGCTTGAGGCGATCGACATGAGCTATTTCGTGAGGCTTGCGGATGAGGCTCGAGACAAGATCGACTACTACGGACCATTCTCGGAGTTTGTGGGATGACTGAGCCAGAGAAGACAAGCAAGGAAGACTTCGAACTACCCATCTTGATGGGGTCGAAGTACGAGGAGCTTATCGGTAAGGGAACTTTCTACGTTCTCGAAAACGGAGAGACCGAGCTTCGTATTCGGCTCAACAAGAACGCACAGTACGTACTCGATCGTTTCTATAACGAATATCGGCCTCTCTCGTTGTCGTTCACAGCCATCCCCTTGGCTCCGAGTAAGACCGAACCGCAACTTTAACGAAGTGTTTGACAAGGCAGAATCCGCTGTAAGAGCAGGCTAGGGACTATATCAAACGGCGAACCGGATTACCTTAGCGCCACCTGCCGCCTTTCCTAATCGACGAAAAGGAGTTACCCCTCATGGCAACAAAGGCACAGAAGCGTGCGGCTGGTCTCGCCAAGCGAGAGGCTTTCTTGAAGGAGGAGCGAGAGCGAGGTCTGGCTGCCCAGAAGGCGGATCAGGACAGCCGACGCAAGAAGTCTCAGGAAGCGAACCGCAAGCGCGCCGAGATCGACACCCAGTTGAAGCAGTCGATGAGCCGGAGCAAGGCGTTCAGTTCGATTCTCGATAAGGAATTCGTGCCGATCGAGACTCTTGTTTCTGCCATCATTATGACCACCGCAGCCTGAGCACCAAAATGAGCGACGAAGATGGTCCTCGGTCCAAGAATCTTCTTGAGGACGGGGTCGAGGACTATCTCACCCGACTGTTTGATGAGCAAGTAAAACCCACCCTCAGGGAGTTCGTCATGTCTCACGTCGAGAACGACAAGTTCACAAGCTATATCGGCAGCTCTTCGGTCGAGGGCTCCATCCAGGCGGTCCAGAACGACTCCGCCAAGCCGGGGGATATTGTCTACTCGGCATTCATGGCGAAGGCCTGCGCTCTGGTTCGTATCCAGATCATGGACCGACTGGAGAAGACCGACCCTACCCCTAACTTCGAGGTCTACGTCGTCTGGTTCAGCAAGGTCCTTCGCAATTGGAAGGCGCTTGTGAGTACTACCCTTCCGGACGGCATGTACTACGAGGTCACTTACGACGGCACTCTTGCTGAGACGTACATCGATGCGTACAAGAAGTTCTACAACGTCGCCGTTCCGGATGGCGTGAGGCCTCCTGAGCTCCCTCACAGCCGTGCCTGTGGTGCTCAGCCGCACGAGCATGGTCCGAAGTGTCACTCGAACTGCCCGACTTGCGGTGGTGTCAACCCCGATCCGCTTGGTACGAGGCGTAGCAAATGGCAGTAGAGCCAGAATTTCATATCACAAACGTGGGCGAAACGATTCCTCTCTATTACGGCGAGGGACCCGATCGCATTCAGATCGGAACTGCGGTCGTCAATGCTGACGGAACGGTCTCTGCAACAGTTGATGCGATGGTCGATCACCCGATCGAGCTTTCCGGTTTGTTCAACGAGTCGTTTAGTTTTCCTGTTCCAGAATAGCCGCCCCTTACGGCTCTCTTAGGAGTTCCCCTTGCGTATCACAGTACCGCTGATGGTCGAGAAGGAAAATCAGCGGCATAAAGTCGGCTTTGCCGTTATTGAAGAGGACGGGACTGTGACAGCTGTAGTTCCAGATTTTGTGTCCGCCTCGATGTTGGATGAGATTGCAAGGAACTTCTCATCCAATCCTTCTTTCGCAAACGGGGAAATGGAATCCGCTGCTCGAATGCAGGCGGCTCTCTACGGCGTTCAGATCCGCGAACTTGAGGATCGAAATATGGAATCCGATAGAGCAAACGTTCGTCGTAGCTGGGGAATGTTCCGAAAGCAATTCGAAGGAAGTCCGATACAGAGCGTCGTTCGAGACGCATATTGGTCTGCGTATGCCGGCGCAGCTTACACGATGTTTCTGAAGAAGTAGGGACCCCTCTGTGTATTACAAACCTCAATACTCCGTAGCAGAACTGGACATCCTTCACGCACGTGCTGGTCTTGGTTACGAGTGGATGAAGTCGGAGCGGAGAGAATACCTTCTGAGTCTTGAGCGGAGTTTCCGACAGGATCCTTGGGAGAACCACGCCCAGTTCCGCACTCGCTCCAATCGGTGGCTGGCCGGTACCAAGAGAAACAAGCCGAAGCACAACTGGTCCAAGAAGAAGTCCGGAATCAAGTAAAGTAGGAGAAACATGGCAAGCGGAGAAATCACAATCCGGGACGCTACTCTTCCTGGAGGACCGTGGCGTAACTTCGCGGGGCGTGCTGGCCGGTTCAACAAGGAAGGTGACCGTAGCTTCACCATCTTCTTGGACCCCGACGTTGCTGCAGATCTGAAGCGCGATGGGTGGAACGTCAAGTTCCGAGAGGCTCGTGAAGAGGGCGACGAGGGTCAGTACTATCTCAGCGTTGCGGTCGGCTTCGCTGTTCGACCTCCGACAGTCGTGCTCATCACCAGCCGCGGCCGGCGGAATATGCTAGAGGATGAGGTGGAGTTCCTCGACTGGCTGGAATTCGACAAGGTCGATCTGATCATCCGACCTTACGTCTGGACTGTGCGTGGAGAGACGGGAATCAAGGCCTATCTCAAGTCGGCGTACTTCACTCTGCACGAGGATGAGCTGGCCCTCGAGTACGCTGAGCTGCCCGAGGATCGTGGTCCTCTTGGTATCGGCGTGGGCAAGGACGAGTACCGTGACTACATCGAGGGCGAGATCGTCGAAGAGGAAGGTCCGCTTGCGATTGAGTCTGGTCGTCGGCGATGAGTGAAGAAACCGTTTGGGTTGGACGAGAAGAAACTCCTCTGGTAGATATTCGATTCGAGCTCGAACGGATTGTAGACAACCAGTGGAGACTGTCGTTTATCGACGGTCCTCGATACAGTCATCCGGCTTTGACATTCGATCGCGAGAAGCTCGGAGATCTTTATCAAGTAATCGAAGACGAACTCAACCATTCCAGCTATTGTGTCGAAGCTGTAGAACCTCAACTCCCTCTCGAAGACTAGTCAACAAACCATTCATCACAGGAAAGTAGATAGATGAAGACCGTCAAGTATGTGCGCCGCCCCAGCTATGTGGATGCGGTCCGAGTCACTTCCGATACCATCGCCGAGATCGCCCTCTGGTGCTCTGGCACGGTAAAGCTGGCGGACATCATCAAGCCGAATCGCTCCAGCAACTATATCCTCGTGGATGTGCCGAAGGCGACGAACCAGCGGCAGCGAGAGGCATACGTTGGTGACTGGGTGCTGAAGATCGGCAACGAGTTCCGGGTCTACGCCGACCACGCGTTCCGAAAGAACTTCCGCGAGAGTGTGGACCAGCCTCGTCGGCCTCAGAACCGGGACGGGCACGTTCGGCTCGAAAACGCTGCCTGAGCTCAAATGATCGACCCCTCTGGACTTACCAATAAGCTAGTAGCCAACGCATTGAAGCAGTTGGAGCTTGATAACGATGGCCACAAGAGCGCTATGGTTGCCATTCATGAATCTCCTGCTCCAAACGGCTATGAGCTTGTGGATGTTGAGGTATGTCCGTGCTGCGGAAGCGTAAACGCGTATCTCGATCCAAAGGATAACGGAACGTTCTGACCGACCTGGGGAGGCTCGGTGTCAGAAACCCTCAATCAACCGAGAAAGTGAGAATGATATGTCTACGTTCAACAACCAGGACTGGATCCCGACCCGGCCGCAGAAGTCCAAGGAGACGCGCAACAAGATCATCGCCGCTCTCGTCGGATTGGCGCTCGGCCTTACCGTCATCTTCGGTGGGATTTCCATCATGAAGTCCGTGAGTCACGACGCCAAGACGGTCGCCGCGGCCACTGACAGTGGCGTCCAGGCCTGTTCCAACATGGTCAAGAACGCGAACAAGCCCGACAGCGGCAGCAGTTCTGCGATGACCCAGGCCGACTTCGACAAGGCCGTGAAGCCCTTCAAGGAGTCCCGCTACGCGGATATCAAGACCGCCGGCGTCAACCTCGTGACGACCATCTACAACATGGACAAGGCGTCGCAGACGGATACCGACGATTCGGCCGATCTCAGTGGTGCGATGGGCGGTCTGATGCAGGTCACGACGTACTACGCCCAGCTGCAGACGGCGTGTTCGGCGCACGGGGTGGATATCCCGCCCCTCAATTCCAAGGGATGACATCTGAACGTGGGGGATGGGCCAGAGCGGCTCGTCCCCCGTGTTGAGGCGTTAGACCCCGACGCCCATATTTGAAGGAGTAGGAATGGTAACGAATACGGATTCCAACTATTTCCTCCCGCAGTTCCTGGCGGAGCGAGAGAATATGGTTGACCGCTACTACGTCATGGACCCCGAAGCCGAAGAGCTTTTGTTCGACGCCAGCGAGATCCGTCGCAACTTCGTAGTGCTAATTGCCGCGCCGTCTTATCGGGTGGCTATTGAGTCTTATAGCGAAGACGAACCGATGCCCGCCGATGTTCAGCACAAGGCTCTGATCAACAACCGGTGGGGTGCAGTGGAGCGGCTGGAAGTAGATTCAACATATATTCACCTGGTGTGTGTCTATGGCGATGGGACCAAGTTCAAGCGCTCTATCCACCTCGAACAGCCCTGGCTCGTAAAGAAGAGCTCGCTCCCGTACCGCGTGCACGACTAAGTTGGACGAACCCCTCAAGAAAAACTATCCACGTACTGGTCGCAAGGCTGGCGAGGTGGAAGCCGCTAAGAACCTTATGCGGCAGCTCTGCGTTCACCGACTGGTTCTAGGACTAAGTCTAGGCGACGTAGCAAGAGCTCTTGGTGTAGATCGTAGCGCGGTATTTCGTTGGGAAGAGGGTACGAACGCGCCTCTTCTGAGCAGCGCCATACGATACGCCGAAGTTCTTGGGATGGAACTTGTATTAGCCCCTAAAGAAGAGGATACCCCTCCTGAAGATGAAACCGAATCTTATTCTTCGTAGAGAGTTTACTTGGTGCTTTGAAACGAACGGCGCGGTTCCAAAGGACCATCCTGTCAAGTTCAGCAAAATTTTCGCCAATGACAATAAAGTTACTTTCCGAAAGATAATCGTCTTCGGCTACATAAAGCTTTTTATTGCCGAAGGCAAGATCGACCGCGCTGGGACATGGAAGATCACGGTTAGTCCAAACGGAGGCTTGCGTAAGATCATAGCTCGACTTGAGCATGTCGTTGATGTAGGAGATCTCGCGGATGAGGTATGAAGTTGAGATCCGGGTAAAGCGGATCGACGAAAACAAGAGAGAGCACAGCCGTTCACTCAAGGCCGACTTCGATTTCGGAAGTAATCCCCGGTGGGCGCATGGCGGAGAAATCTCGGTAATCGACCAGACGGCGGCATATCTCAAGAAGGCTATCGCTGCCGAAGCAAAGGGTACTGACGGCGCCTTTCCGCTCAACGAGGCCAGCGGAACCCCTCGTATGCTCTAATAAGGAGACCCCCTCTCGTGGCTTCACGTTCCAATGACGCTGAGATTCCGAACTGGTTGGCGGGAGCAGTTCTTATCGGACTGGTCATATTCGCCATCTGGATCTGGATCCACGCGAACCACCTCCAGCACGGAAGAATCCCCCCGAAGCCTACCCCCAAGCCTTCACCCAGCGTGTCTGTTTCGCAGAAGGTATTTCGCTGAGGTGATCACAGACTCAGCCTGACGGATCCCCCAGATTAGTCAAGGTGGCTACATCTCGCCCGAATCATATAGTGGGTTCGGAGAGGGTAAAGAGCAGCACGAGACTAGGCTATCGCCCCTGACGGCTGCGGGTTGGAGATGGGGAACCTGGTGCCTCATCTCCTTCCGCCGGGGTCATCAGAAAGGTGACTACTTTGCCGAATATTTTGATAAAGAAAGGCAGGTGATTGGTATGCGACCCACTCGCGACGCTACCTGGGAGTAAGAATTAGTTGCTAGGCCGGCGGGTTCACGCGTTCCACCCTCAACGGGGAGGGGTCCTTCGGGGCTCCTCCCCTTATTTGAACGATCTTAGACGTAAGGACCCCTTGATGGACTACGTACTTCGTCTGATCAATCGAGACGACACCACCGAAAGCGAGCTCCACAACTTCTTCCCGACGGTTCCGAATGGACTCCCTATCCTTCCGCGGCGCGAAGAGACGCTCCTACTTGATGGACTTTTCTACAACATCATCGACGTGATCAACGATTACGACGAGAAAACAATCATTGTAGTTGCGCGGAAGATTTCTTAAGGAGAAACAATGCGTGATCGTCAGCGTGCAGCATTCGTGGTCTATGTCGACCTGGATCCCGTACCGGGAGAGTTCCACAGCAAGGAGTCAGCGCTTCACGCTCTGCGCAATATTCTCCGTGTAGCGATTGGCCATTACAACCCCATGGTATCCATCGCTCCGAATGAGATGCAGCCGGGCATCAGGGCGGTTAGCCGAGCCGACGGAACGGTAAGTGTCCAGCCAAAGACTTGCGAGGACGCTGACGCGAACCCCAGCCGGTGCCGTGGAACTGTATCTCTCCGTGTTGGTCCGTTCGACCGTAATGGCAACAAACTTCTCGTAAGTGCATATCTGTGCGAGATCCACAGCGTGAACCATCGACCTCGTCTTCTTGCCGCGGAGCTGAGCAAGTTCATTCACGAATACGTTCGCGTTAAGGACGTAGAACTGCTGGAGATGCTTCGCAACTCCGGTATTGAGTAATAGGGCGGTAATATTCATGGGAATCCACAACCTCAAAACCCTCATTACTGACGAGGAAGAGGATCCGAGAACACAACCCTCGTATTACGAAAGACCATTCAACTCACTCGAGGATCTTCGCGAATACTTTGGCGTTTCAGTCAGAGAATTCATGGAGTTCTGGGATACCCTCATCTGGCCCGAGAAGCAGGACTTTATCTGGGCCGATTTGAGTGGTTCGAATGCTTAACCATTTCAATCATCC
>Ga0170475_125285271_pt1 | contig 16760 bp, 13 predicted proteins | sample Soicark_Litter_5_FD_111474 | JGI IMG/M metagenome (GOLD analysis project Ga0170475, IMG submission 111474) | Avena fatua rhizosphere microbial communities from Hopland, California, USA. Combined Assembly of 48 SPs
ATGAAACCTGAGAGAAGACATAAATGTCAGCAGATGTTCCCACGCCAGCGGTAGAGATGAAAGTTGCTGTCCCGCTGCTGACACTAAGTATTGCTACTGGGCTAGTGCAATATATGGCCGCAATCTCACTGCTTGAAAGGCTGAATGCTCCTTTTGAGTACGTATTGCCGCTACCGTCTGCTGTGACCAAAACACTTGTAGATACGCTGACTTTTCGGGCTAGGGCAAATTGAGGGTAGGTTCCATCGATTTGAAACGCTCCAGAATCATTGAAACACTGAAATCCTACCGCCATTATCTAACTCCCAAAATAAGATTACAGGGCTGAAGAGTGATTCCCCCGGGCCATGTATCCCTTGTCCACGAAACAGTAGTCCCACTAAATGTACAGTTTGGGTATGTGTTGGTCCCGTATAGCACGCTGCTGCTTTGTGTCAATTGTGGGATTGCGAAAGGTGTTCCTTGATCTAGTCCAGCGACAGTTGCAGAGCCGCTAGACGCGCTCGCATCAATAATACCGATGATACGTCCCACAATCGTAGACGTGTCAAGAATCAAATTGCCACTCGCATCCCAAACTTGAAGTCCTGCTGCCATTACCAAACCCCCATACGAACACGGAGCGTCCCGGCGCTGTCATAGACGTTCACTCCGTTTTGTGTGATAACTGTGCGCTGTCCAGAAGACCCTGATTGAATTGTTGCTGCTGTAATCGTACCCAATGTCCCGCTGGCTGCGCTAAGAGAGCCCGCAAACGTCCCCGTAGCCGCTGACAGCGTGCCAGCAAACGTTGCTGCACCTGTAGACCCGTCGAGGGTAAACGTCGCAACTCCAGAACTATTGTATGCAACAATACCCTTTTGATTAACACCAACACCATACCCACTAGTGCGATTGCCGCTGCTGTCCCAAACAAGATTTCCAGTGGCAAGGCCAGCAGAACCCGACAGAATGTTTGCAGCGTTAGACCGCAGCCGTTGTGCTAATCCAGTTGTACCGTCATTCACAGCATTGGTAGCAGAAGCCACCGTATCCGCTGATACACCTCCAACGTTTGTTCCAGAAGGGGCGCCTACCGTCGCGTTATCTGCTGGCTTGCCTGTACCACTGACTGATGACCACACAGCCGTTGTTGCCGCCGAGCTGATTGAGGACGCCAAGTCGCTGTTCAATGTGCCGGGTGCCGCAGCAGATGCCGCAAGCTGCCCACCAGCAGAAAGAATAGTGTTGTTGCTAGAATCTTTGAGTGTCCATGATTTCGCAATCATGCTACCGTTGCTGTCAAGTGACCAGTTGCCTCCAGCATCTGCAATCGTGCCACTGACAGTGAGATTACCAGTGTTTACCGTAATGGCAGACAAACTACCGACTTTCAAAGAAGACCAATATGGGATAGACCACGTAACAAGGTTTGTTGTAGGGTCATAAATACCATCAGACTGATAAAGATACTGACCCGATGTTAAAGAAGGTACAGTAGCAGACCATGTTCCAGTGATACCCCCGTCATTTGTAGCAGGAAGACTTGTCTTCCCCGTTGTTTGTGTAGGGGTTGTTGTCGTAGTGGCTGTGGACGATGCGCAATATGCCGTAACATACGATGCTCCAGAAGCCCCTGATGCTCCATTAGAACCCGAAGACCCGACAGCAACAACCGCACTAGCAGTCCAATTAACTGTGGTTTGGCTGTTAGTAGCAGAGTCTGTGAGGAAGATACGCGCCGCCCACACTGTCATACCTTGCGACGGGGCCGTTCCGGGTGTAGCAGACCAACCTGATGGAATTGTCGCAAGGGCGCCTGTGCTCCATGTGTATGTAGTGGTTCCAGAAGGGGCAGCAGGAATTGATACGGCCCACTGATAAACCATTACTACAGCAGATTGAATTGCATTAGCGCCATTGCTACCATTGCTGCCATTTTGTGCCCAAGCCTGAACAGACGCTGTTCCGTAAGACACAACTGTGGATGCTGTACCTCCTGCTGCGGTAATCTGCACTGTTGCAACGTACAGCCTCAACGTAGGCGTGCCGGGATTAGTAGGCACTGTCACACTCCAGCCATCGGATGCCGAGTAGGTGCTGTTAACGCCAGTGGCCCATGTGTAGCCCGATGTTCCTGTAGGGTTTGCTGGAGTGCTGCTATTCCATTGATATAGATGCACAGTGGCATACTGATTGCCAGTGGCCCCACTGCCACCCGCTGCACCATCGGTGACTTTAGCGAGCGTGACATTAGCGGTGAAAGCTTGTCCATTCACCGTAAGAGATGCGGTGATTGTGCAGGAATTTCCAGTTAGAGCCGAGTAGGCCAACGTCGCTGTATTGTCGTGGTTGTCTGTTACAGTGGCTCCAGATGCCGTGAATGCAGCGAATCCAGAAATGCCAATCAGGCTGGCTTTAATCGTGATTGTAGATGGGAGCGGATTACCACTCGTATCCACCTTAAATGCAGGTGCGCTTGTCGTTAATAGAATACCTGCATTAAGAGGGTTAAGCGCCCGCTGAGAGCTTCCCAACAGCAGCACATCCCTATCTCCAATTACTGTTGCCATCTGATTTCCTTATACTAAAATTTGTACTGTGATTGTCCCTTTGAACCAATTCGGAGAAAGAGAGATAATCGTACCTGTCTTGCCACCTGACAATCCGAAACGAGGATGTGTAAGAGTTGCTGCACAGCCTAGCGACAGCGAACCAATCAAGTCTGCCGTACCTTCAAACTGAAACACTGTACGTGGAGCACTCCAAACTGCTACACGCCTGTTAGCTTCAGCATCAGCATCCGTACGACGCTTAAGCATTGTGTCAGTTTGTGGGGGTGCCTCGTTCAGCTTGTAGTCGGATTTTGCTTGCAGATTCGTAGACGTTGTAGTCAGCCACTCCGTAGCAAACATCGTCTTATGTGCCTCTGGAATACCTGTCAGAAGATTGTTCTGTACAGTCCAATTCTTATCAAACCCCAACATCACTGCTGCTTTGACAAATGGCCTATCTTGAATGCTCAAAGATTTCTCAATGATCTGAGAAGGACCAATCGGCACTGCTGTACCAAATCCCGGTACAGACACTTGAAGCAGCCTCAACAATCCTGCACGAGACATGACAACACGAGCGTCTACGCTGGCGGCAATGTCTTGACAGAGGGTGAGCAGATTCGTGCTACCATCTGCATAAACCCCAATAGGCTGAGGGCATTGACTGTCAAATGCGGAAAGATTAGACGTGTCTAGGTCGGCAGTAGTGAATCTTGTTGTGGCGTTGCCAAACCCTGTCACCAAGCGTTGAATCACCGTGGAGATTGTGTTTACGTACGTTGTATTCTTATCACCTTGCACAGAAACCGTAATCTCGCCAGCAGAGGATTGGTTGAGCGTGAACGCACCATTAGGGGCGTCAACAGTGACGCTGACAGGTTGTCCATTATCCCTAACCTCAAGAATGCCCTCGATAGGGCCATTGTGCACTTGATACTTGAGCGTGGTGCCCGTAACGGGATCAACAGGAGCAAGCTGTGGAGCGACGTTATGTGCTTCACCAAATGTGAGGCTAACAACGTTATCCTTATTTGTGCCTGTGCCACCAACCTTCTGATCTGTAACAGGGGAGTTCAATTGCTGAAGCTTGTCACGAATTGTGAGTGTAAGTGTGTCACTGGACGAGCTATTGAGCGTAGCCACAATACCGTTGAAGATAAGCTGAAAGTCATTCCGTGCCCACGAAGGATCGCCAATCCAAGCTTTGATGCTGCGGTTGTCCCAAACATCATTGAGCCAACTGTCCCGTTCCCCATTGTAATTGGCAATGCTAATATCCCCACCAGACATACCTCCTGTGCCTGCGATGTCCAACACTTCCGTGTATTGCACACCACCTACGACGACAGGATCGTAGTAAGTGTTTGCTGGCGTATCTGTAGGGGATGTAACATATGGCCTTGTAGAGAGGTAGCGGGTTGTTTCCGTCCCGCCACTCCTCACAGCCACTTCAACCAATACAACTCTTGGAACGGTAGAATCACTCAGCCAAGCAGTAAAATCTACCATATTTGTTATTACCTTTCCACTGTTTGGTACAGCACGCCAGTGTTCTTGGCGAGTGTAATTACAGACTTAATCCCGTTGCTAATTGTTTCAGCAGCAGTTTGTTGTCCATCGTAAGTTGCAGCAGCCACGTTGTTAAGCCCAGCCGAGTTGTTGGCATCGCTCTGTTGGAGCGTGCCTTCAAGCGACTTCAACACTTGCAGGAGTTCTGCGTTAGTGTTGTTATTGCTTGTTGCTGTCGATGCTGGAGATGTTCCGCTAACGAGGTTATTCAAACTGTTGAGGATGTCAGTAGCAGTGCCATTCAACGTGTTCAAGCTGGTTAGCTGATTCGTCATCGTATCAAGCTGCTTCTGTGTATCAGAAACACCCGCATCAGCAAACGCCTGCACATTAGCCAATTCAGCCTCCACTTGGTCAAACACCTTCGTGTAGGCATCACCACTAGCATACATCGTGCGAGCAGCATCCAAATACGACTGAGCGATGTTCGTCACATTACCCTGTGCTGTAGCGTCACCAGACTTGGCTTTATTCAACGTGTTTGTAAACTGACTAGCAGCATCTGCAAGTTTCTGTGCAGGCGTCAGTGGAGAGTTTGCACCCAACACCAAGCCATCACGGAAACTCTTAATACCGTCAGAGAATTGCTTCAGCTTGTCAATGACACTCTGCATCGAACTCTTTGTTGTGTCATTTGCTTTAGCAAGACCGTCAATTGCTGTTCCGAATGTCGGAGCCATTGTCATGAGCTTGTTGAACAGAGAAACGCCTGCATCAGATGTGAGGTCAAGGCTATCAACCACTAGCTTGAAGTCTTCCTTAGTCTTAATGCTAGACAAGCCCATATCCTTCAGAGCGTTTTGCACAGAACTCACTACAGGAGCAAGCTTCTCATTGTCTGTGTAGATAGCTTCTTGATAGGACTTCACAGCCTTCGACAAGGCATCCGACGTACCGAAACTATCCACCAGCTTTTCAGCTTGGGTAATTCCGGCAGCAGCTTGAGGCATCGTACGGCCAAGCACTTTGAACACATCATTGACTTGCATCAAGTCATTGGCAACACGAACAACTGTCTCCATCAGCCCTTCGCCAACTTTCTGGTATTTCTGAAGGTCTGAGAAAGCATACTGAGCCATTTGGTCGCCAAGCTTAGAGAACACGTTTTGCAACGTCTTTTGAATCTCGTCACCAGTCATGCCCTTGAAGCTAATATTGCCAATGTCAATAACGAAATTTTTCAGTTTGTTGTTGAAGGCGTCACTGTCCATACCAAGACCCTTAGCAGCCACTTTCAATGTGTCAGACATGCTCAGAATAACTTTAGCAAACTGATCGTTTGTATCAGCACCAAGCGATGACAACTGAGTATTATGCTTATCACTGCGGAACCAACCACCTGACGTTGTGATGTTGGCGTAGGATTTAGCATCCACACCGTTTGTCATCACATTACTCAGGCTCGTCTTGCCAAGCGTAAGCCCTGAGTCATCCAAAGACTGCTTGACACCAAAGATCGATGTCGCAATTTTGCCAACAAGATTATTGATTACAGGAATCTTCGACGCAATCAGCCCGATAACGCCCCCACCAATGGCCCCCATCAGGGTTGTAGCAAAGCCATTGTTTGTGTTCAGATTGACACTTGGATTCGAGATGTTTGTAGACTTCACAATCTCTGATGCAAAGTTGCTAATGTTGTTGTTCAACTGCTGCAAAGCTGTGAGCATATCATTCTGCACAACCAATCCGAGACCAGAATTCTTCTCCGCAATCTTCAGAGAGTTGGCGATCGAATCACTTTTAGCGCCCGCTAGAACAACCTTCGTCCCATCTGTGATTGTCGGAGAGCCTAGAACAGTGCCCGTGCCTTGAATCTTTTGCTGATCTGCGGAGGACATCGAACCGCCTCCGCCAAAGCTTCCACTAATGGCAACACCCAAACCTGCTACAATTGCAGCCATCGCAGCCATACGAGCGAATGCCGAATAAGGGTCACCCGAGCCTTGTGTAAGCACAGCGTTGACACCTTTAATCAAACTCAGAGCAACTTCAGCCGTATGTAGCACTTGTGCAGCCTTAGCCATTGCTTGATAGCCTGTGGAGCCTTTTTCAAAGAACATTGCAGAAGCGTCAGCCATTTGACCGTAAGAGCCAATCTGCGCTTGAGCACCTTGCAGATGAAGGTCGTTCAATTGCTGTTCTTTCTCTACAGCGCTGAGCGAAGTGTTCTCACGAACAACTCGTTCTTTGTTGATGAGGTCAATCTGTGTAGCCTGTCCTTCAGCGAAAGCTTTGAACATCTTGCCAGCAGCCTGCCCAGCGTTGCCGAATGCGTTGGCGAGGGCACGCTCGATTTCGTTACCAGCGTCCTTCCACATTTTCACTTGCTCTGTGGCGATTTTGGTGAGTGCGGAGGAGCGGCCAAGGGCCGCGTTGTTTTGTTTGTCGTTAACCTCTTTTGCAGCATCCACAGCTTTGAGCTTCTGACGAGCAACAATCTCTGCGTCGATTTGGTTGATGCGACGAGCATTCATCGCCTGCTCAATGGCGTCTGTACTTTGTAAAGAGGCGCGTTCAGCGTTCAATGTGTCAATCTTGGCTTGCTCGATTTCACTTGCCATTTCTTTCTGACGTACACCAACAGCTTTCACAGCCTCTGGCAAATTGTTATAAGCATCAACTTGTGCTTGAACAGCTTTAGTTTGCTTTTCAATTTGCTTGAGAATATTGTCATTCTCTTTTTCTTGTTTAGCTTGTTCAGCAGCAAAGTTTACATCGGGTACGAGTGCATTTTCATCTTGTTTCAAGCCAATGTCGCTCATCACCTTATTCAGTTGTTTCTGAATATTGGCTTTCTTACTTGCAGCGTCATTCATCAACCGAACATCTTTGGAATGGAAATCATTGATAGCCGTGAGGGCTTTTTCAAGGTGCTCTTTTTCCAGATTAAGCTCTTTGTCGAGGATGCCTTCTTTTTCAGATTGGGCATCTTCATCGGCCATCAGCCCATACTTATTCTTAAAATCGATAAGCTTAACCTGATTGTCCATTGCACGCTTTTGGACTTCATATTCTTCGTTGATTTCATTGATTGTCTTGTCAAGACCTGACATACCCTCTGTGTGAGGTTTTGGTTGCTTCTTACTGTAGTAGTCAGTGATGTCCTTGTTGCGCTTGGCGATAGCTTCGTCGGTGTACATCGCTTCAGCTTTTTGAGCATCAGCCATGCGCTTAGCGTCACCCGATGCTTTGTCATAAGCAATACCGCGCTTGGCGATCTCGTCATTCACTTTCTGCTCTGCCAAAGCAATTTCAAGGGCAGACTCTTTAGACACCTGCCGTTGAACAGCAATAGTGCGAGCAATGGCGTGCATCCCTGCTGTCTGATCTTGTTGCTCTTTGCCCTTCTGTGCAGCATCAGTATCTTCGTTGTTCAGCTTGACAGTGGCTTCGATAAGTTGATTCACAATCTTCAACCGAGCCTCTGCCAAACCTGCACCCATGCTGCTTTCAGGGTGGCTAGTATCGAAAGGACGACCAAGACGTTTGTTGGACTCAGCAACCTCTTTGTCAAACTCCATTAGACGAGTCTTCAAGCGATCCACGATGGCTGCACTAGTGTCCTTCTTGCCGATGCCAAGCATAACATCCCATGCACCCGAAGCTGCCTCCTTGATGCCTAGCCAGATGTTTTGGATAAGCCCAAGACTTCCTTTAAGCTTTTCTGCACGCTCTTGCAGCTTGGAAGCATAAGCCTCTTCAGCTAGGTTCATAGCCTCTTGCGCCTGACCCTCTTTCTCCAACATAGAAATCTGTTCAAATTGGGAGGCTGTGAGGAAGTGGTATTGGTCATTCAGTCTCAGAATGTGTTGCGACACTTGATCGGTAGATCGCTTCGTGGATGTGATAGCAGCAGTGGCAATTGACTCAAACTGCTTAATCATGTCCTCTGCGGACTTGCCTGTGACGTGTGCCATCTCAGCAATAGCGGGCGCGATAAAGCCAATTTGTGTTCCAGTGAACCGACCGCTCTCAGCCAACTCCAACACAATCTTTTTAGCATCACCCATGCTGCCTACAGACCTACCAATGTCCACAGCCATCTGGTTCAAGTGGCTACCTGTCATGCCTGCATAGTCCCCAGTTTGGAGAATCGCCGCGTTGAAAGCCTTCTGCTCAGATGCACCTCTGAAATACGCCAGCGTCAATACGCCGAGCGTGGCAACTACCCCAGCAGTGATAGACGCTAGGAGGCCGAAGCTCATTCCTAGTGCGTTAGCAGCACTAGCGCCCTTCTCAAGCAAGCCGGGGAGGAAGTTAATACGTTCAGCAAGAACGATAAGCGAGCCACCAAAGCGTTGAAAACTTCCTTGGCTAAGTTCATGGGTCAACACCATCAACTCTCGTGCAGAACCTGCTGTGAGGAGATTGAAACTCTCGTGTGGACCTTTAGCTTTCTGAATAGCGTCAATATGTCCTTTTACAGCTTCACTTACGCCGAGTGTCGCAGCACGGGCACGCATCTGCTCAGCAGTGTAATCTCGCAATTGCTGATGATTCATGCCCACCGTTTCAGCTTGCCGTTTGAGCGTTGCAATAAAAGCGGTTGCCTCTTGGTTCATCTTAAGAGCTTCGGAGTGTTGTGCAGCCTCTGCTGCGTTCAAACGCTCAGTCTCTTGGCGCAATACCTTCTGTGCATCAGCAAGCTTACGAGCGTCTTCTGCGGCCTGCGCTTTAGCTTTGTTGGCGCAGAATTTATCAGCATCCGCCGCAAGCTTTTTCTCCGAAGCATAATAATCGTCAGCAGCTTTTGTAAGGGCTTTCCACTCAGCTTCCTCTTGCTTCATTGCTTGAATCTTTGCAGCAGCATCTTGTTTCTTATCGAATGTTGCGTTCATTCGGTTTGCCATGTCTTGCTGGGCGGCATACCAAGATTGTGCAGCATCCATTTGTTCTTGCTGCTTAGTACGAATATCGGCAGACTCTTTCTCGCGCATCGCTGCACGGTCAGCTTGACTCTGCTGAATCAGTGCGGTAAGTTTGTCAGCAAGAGCCATTCCATCAAACAACTCCTGCTGAGAAGCCATAGCAGCCTTCATAGCTTTGTCTTGATAGAATGTGTTAGACCTCTCCGTCATCATGTCGATGATGGCATTGTAGGCAGACGCTGCTTGTTGTGCAGCGTCTATTTGTGCTTTGGCAGAAGCTTTTGCACCGCTACCTACATTAGATGTTTTCTTCTCAGCGTTCTCGCCCGCTTTAGCAAGATCGTTAAGGGCTTTTGTGGCATCCTGAATGCCTTCGCTGATAACGCGAACGGTTAGGCTGCTCGCCTCAAGGCTCATGTATTACTTCCCTCTCAAGAGTTGCATTTGCTCCCTAAACTTAAGGCCCAATGCGATTTGGTCAATTTCATCTTCCTCCTTCTCCGCAACATATGGAGCAGGGCGTTTAGGGTCTGTGGCTTTGTGAGATTCTGCACAATAAGCTTCCCACATTTTCTTAATTAATTCTTTTTCCCATAACATCAGGTCAAGTTCGTTTACTTCTATGAATGCTTTAATTTCTAGCCAACTCAGGGGCGAAATACCCATACCATTTTGTGTACACTGACCAGAATTGAAAAAAAGCGCCAGAAGATACTCAAACGCCTGTGGTACTGGTGGCAGTTGAATCTCCGCTGGCGCTTTGATTAGATTTCCTTCGTCGTCTCGTTCACCAAGACTATCGCCTTGCGCCATCTCCATACGGCTTTTTGTAGCCTTCTCAGGGACGGCACCAAGGAAAGCGAGTTGTCTACAATACGTAGTAAATAGCTCGCTTATTGCTTCAAAAAAGCTTCCACCGAGTTCAATTCTGCGTTTACAGCATCACGAATCCACGAGAGAGATTCATCACTGTACAGTGCTTTGATGGCTTCAGGATTGTCCAACACTTGACCTTGATAATCCATGTTATCGATTTTCTGAGTCAGGGTAGTGATGAACTCCAGCGAATCTGCACGGGACTCTGCAAGATTGGCGTCACGACCACCTCGTTGTTTCTTCTTACGCACCAGAACGTCAACAGCTTTGCGATACTCACGCGAGCTAGTACCAAACAGGGTGAACGTAACAGGCTTACCGTCGTCATCTTCCAGCACTTCACCAGTGGCAGGGTGCTTCAGCAGCATCTCAGTGGTTTCCGACAGTTTCAGCGATTCAATTTTAAACATGGTAGAGTTCCTTTTAGTATGTTATGCTGCTTGTGCAGCTTGGTTGTTAGAGCTATGGTGCTCTTTGGTTTGTGATGCGATTAATTCTTCAACGCGGTTTAGAAGTGTGGGGATGTCTACGTTGTAGAAGCATTCCGTACTCCCACCAAAACGTTGTACGACTTGTTTATAATCCTTGCGCAGTTCTTCTAATAATCGCTGCTCTAGTAATAGCGCGAATTCTCCGATAGCAAATGTGTATTCCTTCATAACAGTAAAAACTATTCCCGAATCTCTTGAAATTTTTTTACAGCGAAAGCGCGGAGGGTTGTTAGTAATGCCAACTTTTGTCATCTCCTCGCCTCTCAAAACATATAGATATCCACTCTTGTTCAGCTTAAAGCCGTATTCGCTACACTCGGGGCACTTCCTACCGGATAAATGAGAGGCTGCCTCTTGCCAAAACTCGCCATGATCGTCACAAATTATACAGAGCTTATTGTGACCGCCTATGTAATTGACTTTAGAATAATTGTATAAATTACCGTGTATATGGCGTGCATCCTCAATAAACTTCTCTGACGTCTTCCTACAACGATTTCCTGTAGCCCCGTCCGCGCAAGTTGGGCACCCCGCCTTGTTGAATACATGATTGCGAGGGGTCTGAGAGAACCACCCATGATCATTGCAATGTATGTCAATTTTGGTATCTTTATTAACATAGCCAAGGTCTTGATGGTAAGAGTACCTATTTCCGTGCACCGCATAAATCTCAGATCGCACAGCATCCTCGCATTTACGTAGCTTACTGCCGTTAGCCTCCGCAGCACACTTAGGGCAACCACTTCCGTACAGATGATCATTCGGGAGTGCCAGCCAATCCTCCTTATGGATGTTACAAGCTATACGGACCTTTACTCGACTACCGTTATACTCGACATTGCGGTAAGAATATTTTTCCCCATGCACGTTCTTTGCTTGAGCGATAAACTCTTCCGTCGTTTTCTTTCTTGTCATAAAATCCTTCTTAAATGTCCTAGTCAGTTAGAACGCTTAAGAAGTGCTTTACCGACACTTCTTCTTGCGTATGTAGAAGGCGCTTCGCAGCGTTAATCTACAACAGAGGGCCGAAGCCCTCTTGTATTACGGCGCAGCGACGGTAATTACGGCACTGTCAAGTTCAACTTCGATGTTGCTTTGCAGAATAGCATCGGCGTTAGCAACGTTGGTCTGATAAGACGTCACGATACCAGTGAAGTAGTCAACGTCACCAAGCGATGTTGGCAAAACAATTTTGAACGCACCGGACGTGCGTGCGTTGAAAGCTGCGACCAGTGCCGTAACGTCAGCACCTTTGTGACGGGCGGCTGTGATCGACATCGTGCCGTAATCGACCGAACCTGCGCGCTTCACAACAGTGGCCGTGTCGATGGGAATGTGTTTTTGAACACTTGTCTTGCCGCCATAAGTTCCTAGCGAGCTGACCTCACCAACGGGAATCCATGTCATTCCGACCGCAGTATAGCCAGCTTGGTCGTACGTAGCCGGGAGGGTAGCACAAAAATACAGTTTTGTAGTGGCCGAAGTAATAGCCGAAGAACCGCTCATATTTATTTCCTTTAAATTAAATTATCTTTGCAAAGATGCTTGTTATACGGCTTCTAACCGTATTCTTGTTTGAGCTAGAAGCCCTTAAAACTCTTGTCGTGTGTCAGAATTCCTGACGATATTGAACCCTCACCACAGCAACCCTGAACGCCGCATCCGTCATCGGAGGGCTAACATTAGCAGGCTGCTCTACACTGAAAGTGCTGTACAGTGATTTGTCATATACGGGGAAGAGCGCAGCGATTTCGCTCGTAAGCGTGTCAAGCTGCTTCATCCCCTTGCCATTCGGCACGTACACGTTAATCTGAAACGAACCTACAACACGCTGCCTAGTAGCATCCACCGTAGCATTCATAATATTGTTACTCAGGAAAACAATTTCCAAGTAAGGTGAATTTGTCGGCTTGTTAAACGGGACGCCCTCGAAACTTACGACTACAGGTGGATTTTGTGACGCTGCAAAGGCTGCAACTGCTGTCTCTACTTCTTGTCTGATATTCATTACCATTCGCCCTTTGACCATTTAAACGATTCGTTTACAGGCGCATACACTCTTCGCATACCTGTCCAAGTCCAGCCACTAATAGGGTCTTTGCCAGCAGGCCATCCAAGGTACTCAACACGACAAGCGTAGCTAAGATTGTTAGACAAGCTCACAAAGCCATCCTTCTGAAAGAACGCTGTTGAGGGCTTGACAATGCTCTCAATCCTAGCTAAGCTGTCACTGCCATTGCTTGTAGCACCAGTGATAGATGTATCGAAGCTATTCACAGCAGGGAACCAATTAGCAACGAAATGCCCTGCTACATATGGTCCGTCGCCGACATGGGGGGAGTTGTTTACAATGCGGGTGAAGAGGTTGTAGGCAACAGTATTAATCTTGAAGTTAACTTCTGTTTGTACTCTTGTGATATTGTTTCTTAGAGAGTCAGCAAAACTTCCCATACACATCCCTTACAGAAAAGAATTATAGCATTGCTGCAGTATCTTGTCAATTTTACGACGCCTTAACGACATATGAACCAGAAAGCAGGCTTTCACAGTAGTCCTTCGCTCTCGCTGCGATGTCGTAAGAGTAGAACGCTATAGGCAGCAGGCTTACGTTGAAAGAAACCAACCCTTTGATGTCCGAGTTGATCTTCCCTTTAACTTCCGTAACCAACCCCTCGGAATTAGAGATTGAAAGAAAAATCGCCATCCCTGTGATGTCTGCTGGGACATTAGTGCTGGCATCAAATACAGAAAACACTTCCTGCCCTTCTGTGTCAAATACACGCACTAATTGTTTCTTCACAGAGCCGTACGGCACAGCGCGAAGCTGTGCCTTTGGCTTTGCTGCGAATGTTACGTCGTCTCTGCTAAGGGATTCGTTTATGATATGCACAGTACATGAGTTCATCATTCGTCCGCAATATCTATATAGACAGTACGTTCGTCTGTCCGTTGTGGGGTTGTAAGAGTCTTGATTTTGCATGCAACCGTCGCAGCACTGCCGGGGGTTCCACCAGAAATAAATACTGTTACAACAGTTCCATCGGAAAAACTCCCAACACTGCTCACACCATTTACAGTAAAAGTAACATCAGAAATAGTCACGGAACCGATGTCATCAAGCCACGATGTCCAGTCGAACGAAATATCGATAACTGCATCAGGGTCTTTCAACCCCCGAGGCTTCTTAGGGTCGTTAAGGTTCCACCACCTACCTCCAGTGAATATTGGAGATGTGGCTTGAATATTGATAGTTCTTGCAATACTTGGTGTAAACATTGGTGCCACCTGTGCTGATGTTAGTTGCGCAACCACTAAAGATACTGACGTAAGTGGCACTACAAAATATGTCGTGTTAGAAACCGCAGCAGTTAAATTTGACACAGACTGAAGATTAGCCTGTAATCTAATTGATGTAGTTAAATTTGATACAACGCTCTGAGCAGATGCTATATTGCACGACAATTGCGCACTGCCTCCAGCTAATGCAGCGGTTAGCAGTGTGGTTGAAACAAGAGATGAAAGAAAGGCAATCGCTGTCGTAAGTGCAGGGGATGTGGAGGATGAAGCTAAAATAGAGCATGCCAAGGAAGCGCCGCTTTGTGTATTAGCCTCTAATCCTACAGCATTCATACCTACCGCGTTATAGGATAACATTTTTCCTCCTTAGTCTACTCTGATCGCATCAGGGGTTGGAAGAAGTGGCAATCCGATATACACATCTGCGCCAGTTGCGTTGGTTGGATACGAGAAATTATCGTAGATTAGATTACTCACATCAGGCGCATAACTGTTGAGCGTACCAGCCTTACCGCCACAGTGTTTGACATAGAACGTACCTGTTGCTGGATTACCTCCGGAGGTAACGGCCAGCACCACTTGGTTATTACCTTGAATTGCCACGCTCTGCACCACTAGATCAGTGCCAGTGAAGTCGCTAGATGTGTTAGCAAACCAACCTGTAATAGGTGAGCCGGGAGTTTTCGCGGACAGAGACGTACCGCCTTCGTGAGTGATGTTCAGCGTCACCGTACCGCCACTGCGGCTGGCAACACCGCTGATCTTCGGGCCCCGGGCACCGTACGGCACGCCAATAGGGTCCAGCACATTCATACATGCCTGGGCCATGCGGTAGAGGCCGATGCGCTGCATCTCGTCGACAAAGTGCAAGCCGGGATTGCCATTGGCATCGTTAGGTGGGGCCATGTCGATACAGCTCCACCCGATACGGATGTCAGCCCCCATAGCGATCAAGTCTGAATCAGCGATCAAGTCGATTACGGCGCCACGCAGAATTTCCATTTGCGACGGGCTACCTACACCCATAATCGCATACAGGAACGTCAGCTTATTGGCCGGTCGTCCAAATTTCGCCACTTGTGCGATGTGCGCGAGCGTAAACCGTTTGAGTTCAGCGGTGCGTTGCGCGCGAGTCGTAGTGAACCAGTCAAGTGTCTCCCCCTGATGCCAGAGAACGATACGATAATCACCATTGGCAAGAATGGGGCCAGCCGGGGTCGAAAAACCAATCGCCCCATTGGTAACGCCGCTCTGTGACAGCATCACAATGTTATTGTTGTTATCGATGAACTGCCCCATCGCCGTTCCATTTCTCGCCCACGGATTAATCGCAGAACCCACCTTGCGGCCAAATTTCTGAGTCAGTGTATTGCCAACAAATCGTAGCAACGCTAGAGTGCCTTGCTCGTAAGCGTACCAACTACCTAGCGAATATGCATTGGTGCCGCCTGCCACAAAACCTTGCATCGTGAACAGCCCGCCCGTCTTGTTAGCAAGGAAATAAGAAGTCTCATTCTGACTTGTGCCGGGTACATTCGGCGGTGTATATGTGCCGCTACTTCCACCATTCAGCAGGCCCACCATATTCGACTGCCCCCAAGGGAGAATCATGGGGCCAATCATGAAGTTGACGGTATCTGCACTTGTAACAGTTCCACTCGTGCCGACACGGACTTGACGCTTATAAGTACCTACAGGTACGTTACGTAGGAAACCTAAACCGGTCGTGCCATTCACGGTTACGGTTGATGTAATGTCGGCCCAGTCGAAACCGCTTACCACGTTTCCACTTGAATCAATAATTCGTGCTTGAACCGAAGATGGTTGACCGCCAGCGAACGTAAATACAACAGGTACGTCGGCTGTCGTATCATTGCTTGTGGCGGTTGGCTGGATGACGAAGGTTCCCGTGTACTGGCCCGTCTGAGTCACCTGAAACGGCGTCATTGTAATTGCGGTAGTGGGAGTTGCTACCGCGCTGCCTAGAAGAGGCTTGCCACCAACAAGCAGAAGCTTGCCCGTGGCACCCAAGATAAATTGAGCAGTCATTACGAGATAACCCAAACAATCGGCGTTCCGGTGTTGTCATCAAATGCCTTGGATGAGCCGTCCGAGAACATAATCCACAGGATGTAATTGCCCGGTGTGCCGTAGGCATTAAACGAGTTGGCAGGCCAGTACGTACCGAAATACTGACTGGATGCGTCGGCCCAGCTACCGTATTTATTTGCACCTTGAATAGTAGTGGTGTTAGATGCGGAATTATTTCCGTTGCCGCTATTAGCTGGAATCGATGTGTCAGTGAACGCTACAGGGCAAGGATTGCCTTGCTTGCCCCACACAAATTTAATGTCAGATTGGTTCGCCGCAGCCCCCGCACCAGCCGATGCCGTGCTCGTGCGGATGTTAATCCGAGGGGTGACAGTGCTGCAATACCCGTTGGGCTGTGTGCCGCCAAAGGTGCCCGCCGCGAACGACCCGGTGCCGCTATTCGTTGATGTCAGCAAATAACTGTCTTTCATCAGCGTGCCAGCACTTGGTGCAGTCGAGTAGAACGACTTGGACAGCGATGATGTGGTGCCAGCCGCGTCTACAAGCACGAAGTAGACGTAATACGTCGTCAACGGATTCAGGCCGCTGAAAGTAAACGCCTGACCGCCAGATGCGTTGTTGGCAGACTGTGTGCCGCTGGCTTTCACAGTTGTGACAGTTTCACTGTAGCTCGTGCTAATGTAGCGATACAATGTACCACCAGCTTTGTTTGTCGTAGCAGTCCCAGTTACAGAACCACTGTTAGCCGTAAACGATGCCGCTGTTACGGTCGGCGTGGTATCTGTGGCTGGTGTTGCGAACGATCCGCTATTGGCGACGTTCGATGTTTGCGCCGAAGCGTCGACGTGGACAAAGTGCGCGTAGTAGTTCGTAGACGCCACCAGTCCCGTGCCATAGACATATTGCGTGCCAGAGGTGGTGATTGCTTTCGTCTGGTTTGCTGCCGTAATGGTTGCGGAGGTTTCCGTCGCGTTGGTCGAGAACAGGTAGTAAAGCGTGCCGTTGCCTGAAGTCGTAGAGACAGAACCCACAGCCGTGGTTGGACCGCTGCTAACGCCGAGCGGGGATGA
>Ga0170475_127249844_pt1 | contig 16754 bp, 10 predicted proteins | sample Soicark_Litter_5_FD_111474 | JGI IMG/M metagenome (GOLD analysis project Ga0170475, IMG submission 111474) | Avena fatua rhizosphere microbial communities from Hopland, California, USA. Combined Assembly of 48 SPs
ACAATCGCCATGACTGTGGCCGCCGAAACGAAGTTCTGCACGGTGAGACCCATCATCTGGGTCAGGTAGGACATGGTGCTCTCGCCGCCGTAATTCTGCCAATTGGTGTTTGAGACAAAGCTTGTGGCGGTGTTGAAGGAGAGCTCCGGCCCAACGGTTGGCATGCCCGCCGGATTGAGGGGCAAAATACCTTGGAAACGCAGCAGAAGGTAGAGAACGAACGTCCCAAGCAGATTGAACATCAGCATGGCAAATGCGTAGGACGTCCAATGTTGCTCTTCGCGCTCGCTGGTGCCCGCGATGCGATAAAGTCCCCGCTCAACGGGGGCGAGGACTGGAGAAAGGAACGTGCGCTCGCCGGTGAAGACACGGGTCATGTAGCCACCGAGTGGTTTGACGAGCGCAATGATGATCCCGCAATACAGCAGGATTTGTAACCATCCAATGAGGGTCATGAGACGAAACTTTCAGTGCGGGCGGCTTTCGTCAGAAGCGCTCCGGGCGAATGAGGGCGTAGGTGAGATAGACGGTCAGAAATACCGTCACCGCACCGCTTAGGATGTAGTCGACAATCATGGCGAAGATTCCCGGTTCAGAGCGTGTCGCATGCCTTGACGTAGGCGAAGCAGAGCGCGAAAAAGATCACGGCGGTGCCGATCAGAACGATGTCCATCATCGGTCACATTTCCTTCCAGCTGTTGTGAAACGGCGAGAGCCACATGGGACCTCGCGCCGACGGAAGACGCTGTTCCGCGGTAATGTTATGCGGCCGATCCGCATAAACGATCGAGATTGAAGCCCGGCGCCATAAATAAAAAAGCTATAAAGATTCCCGTCTCCAAGACACTGGCGCGATGATCCGCGACGGAACGGGCCTGCCGGCTGGGGCGTATGATTTGGAAAAAGACAGCGGTGGCTCGCCATCAAGTCTGTCCGCGGCGCAGCGGACAGCGCGTCAAAGGTAACAACGCGGGAAATATACGCCTGTCCTGCGGGACCAATGGTATTCAACGCGGTTGAAGATCTCGGTTTCCGCGAACCTGCGCAACCGGCCCTCGTAGTGGGACAATGATTTTTGCAAGGGACCGCGATGCGGTGCCTGAGCGGCCATGAGCGCGCGGTATCGACGCGTTCGAACCACATTCGGATAGAGCGCCACGGCGAACTCGCGATACTCCGTCGGGCTGGCGTCATCGGCGACCGGGAATTCACACAGGTTGCGCGCGTGCTGGATCGCGGTGAATGCAAGCGCACGTTTGCCGAGAGTATGCAGTTCATCGCGCTCTGCCAAGTCCGCCCCTTCCTTTTCGAAGGTCGATCGCATGGCCTCGCGCCGGCCGATCAGGTCGAACAGGAAACCCGCGTGGATCGTCCGCTGCATGCTTTGTGCATGTGTCCGGTAGTAGGCCTGGTCGGTGCCGTTCACACGCCCGATATCGGAGATCGAAGCGATGCGCATCCACATTTCCATGTCGCCAGAATGCGGAAGTGTCGGATCGTAGCCGCCGATTCTCTTCTGGATGCTCGCGCGAACAACCGCCTCCGGACAGACGAGAAAGTTCTTACCCGACTCGCAGACCTGCCGTATCCATTTTGCCCCCGGCCAGATCGATGTTCCTGTCTGAAGTGTCCGAGCATCGGGGCGTTGCTGGGAGTTGAACGAGATCGCCTGACCGTAGGTCATTCCAATGTTCGGGTTTGCCTCCATCAATGCTGTAGCGCGTGACAAGGCGCCAGGCGTCAAAAGATCATCGGCCGACAGCAAGACAAAGTAATCGCCAGTGATCTGGGATATGCCCTCGTTGTAGGTTGCGATATGCCCCTTGTTCACCTCGTGGCGAATGGCCCTCACACGGCTGTCCTGGCTCAGCTTCCGGCAGACCTCGGGCGTGTTGTCGGGCGAGCAATCATCGATAATCAATACCTCGACATTAACATCAGCCTGGCTGAGAACGCTTTCCACGCATTCTTCCAGGTATTTCCCGTAATTGTAACATGGGATTGTTACTTGTACCGTGACCATGTCTTTACTCGTCGATCTGATAGTTACTGGAAAAATTATCTAATGTTCTGTTGGAATCAATAGGTAATGCAGTGGTCTTTTGAGGTATAGGAGCGCGTTATCGGCTATCAAAACGATCTCGTTTATTTTCAACTCAACTTTATTTATTTTCGGCTATGCGTTTAAACGGAAGCGAAATCGACGTGACGAGATCCATCTGCCTTGCACTCGGGAATGACATTTCGGATCGCATGACAAAGGCCGTGAAACGGGCCGAGGCAACGACTGTGGCCCGCAAACTGACAGTCAGGCCTCAAAGCGAGGTCAAGGAAGCGACGGTGAGTGTCGTCATTCCCTGCTATAATTATGCGCGCTTTCTTCCCGACGCCGTCCGCAGTGCTTTGTCGCAAGAGGGCGCGATCGTCGATGTCATCATCGTGGACGACAAGTCGACCGACGCCAGCCTATCGGTTGCGAATGAGCTCGCGGCATTCGATTCCCGGATTACTGTCCTCGCCCATCGTGACAATGCCGGGCCTGTGAAAACCTTCAATGATGGGCTTGCACTTGCACGCGGGGAGTTCCTTGTCCGCCTCGATGCCGACGATCTGCTGACGCCGGGATCGCTTCGACGCGCGATTGCGGTCATGCAGCGATTTCCCAGCGTTGGGCTTGTCTATGGGCGGCCAGTTCATTTCAGCGCCACCACTCCCAAACATCGCGCCCGAGCGCGAGCATGGACGATATGGCCCGGAAAGGAATGGCTCGAGGCCCGCTGCAAATCAGCGTTCAATGTGATCACCTCGCCTGAGGTTCTCATGCGCAAGTCGGTTGTGGACCTCGTGGGCGGCCAACTGCCCTTGCCGCATACGCATGACATGGAGATGTGGTTTCGAGTGGCTGCCTTCTGTGATGTTGCCTATATCCGAGGCGCGGATCAGGCGTGGCATCGGGAGCATCCCAACAGCCTTTCAGCGACGAAGGTTGACGATCTCCGCGACCTGACCGAGCGACGCGACGCATTCGAGGCGCTTTTTGGCGGGAGCGTTGGCGAGATGGATCAGTCCGTGCAATTTCACCGACACGCCAAGGCCGCGATGGCCGCCCAGGCGGTTGAGCTGGCAACGCGCCTTTATGATCGCGGTCATCCGAGCGCGAGTAAGGTGTCAAACTTCCGGGATTTGGCGCGTTCGTTGGTCGGAGATACGAAAGACATTTCCGGTTGGGATGGCCTGGAACGGCGCATGGAGATGGGTGCCGACAAAGTCAGACGGCACCCGCGATTCATCCTCGAGCGCCTCGTTCGCGGTTTGAAGAGCCGATACTCCCGTTGGAAATGGCGCCGGACGGGCGAATGGTGAGAGGCCGAGCTCGGTCTCTCGGATGAAGTCTCATCCTGTGGCTTAAGTTCGCGGGTGCCCACTCTCAACGAAGGATGTGCGACTGGCCTGTGGTCGTGGCTGGCGAACGATACGGCTGCGTGGCGACCGCGCTTTTGGCTCGTTGCTGCTGGCGGTGGCCTTGGTATCCAGCAGCCACACGCCTGCACCGGCGAGAAAGAAAAGCCAGGCATAGGTGGCACCCCAGAAATGAACCGTCGAGCCGACGAACACAAAGGTGGCCATGCAGATAAGATAGGCTGTGCGGCATGCATTGTGGCGTTGGTCGAGGCCTTTTCGCAGCGCGATCGCCCCCCACAAGGATAGCAAAGACAATGAGAGCAATATGAAGGCCGGAAGCCCATATCGCATCGCTGTAAGAAGCCAGAAATTGTCGACGCTCTCGCTGCCCATCCAGCTTGGTCGCACCCAGTCGCCCATGCCAATGCCAAATATCGGATTGTTGTCCACGGAAGCGGAGCCGTAATTCCAGATCCAGATGCGGTACCAGCCCGTCTGCTGATCGAAGGTGAAGTGTGAGATGTAGAACTGAATTGGTGTCTGGTTGGATCCGAACTCGATCACGAGGTAGCCGGCGAGAGCAAATCCCCACAGCAGCTTCCATCTCGCTTGAAAGTTGCCGAGCACCTTGTCCCAGGCGAGCAGGGCCAACTGGCAGAAAATACCGGCGATCGGAGCCGACGACATCGACATGATCGCGGTTCCGCAAACAAGGCACGCCAGGAGCCGGCGTGTGGACAGCTTGTCACTTGACGCAAGAGCGGTAAGCGCAAACATGCTGCCGCAAAACACGCCAAACAGGATGGAATGGCTGAAAGGCCCCTGCACACGCCAGAGGCCCATGCGCGGAACCATTTTCGTTATCTCGACAGTTGGAAATATCATGCCGAATGAAACGAGCAGAGGCTTCTGGCCTGTCAACCACTCGTAAAGGGCGAACGGCGCCAAGCATGCGAGCAGCTTTACGACGAAGACGATCATGCCGCGAAATTCGCCGATGTTGCGGATGTAGCAACGCGCCAGCAGATAGGCGCCCATTCCATCGACAAGCATCATCCCGCCCGATTGGGCTGCCACACCCAATCCGTGTGCCACGCCGAGCGCTATTGTCAGCCAGACGCTGTACAGCAGGAGGCCGACATCCGCCGGCCTGACCGGACCGACTTTGCCCTGCGCCAGCATTGCAACGCTTGGCAACAGTGTGAACAACAGCACGATGCGATAGACGGAGAGATTCAGCGGCCCCAGCGGTATGATCCAGGGGATAAGCAGCCCGATTAGAAACAGCTTGACGGCGACAGGCAGATGGCTCGTTGCGCTCAGGCCTTGTCGCTCATTGCCGCGTTCACGTCGCTCCGCAACCGGCGGCTGATCCGTTGCGACGTCATTTCCCGCTTCGAAACCGTGAGGTTGCCGCCTGCTGGCTGATCTGTACCTAGACATCGCTCTATCCGGATCGGGCCCGCGAGATTAACGCTGGTCCATCGTTGTTCGGCGCCAGATCGATTTGAGTGATGTGGCCGACGGCAACAATAACCAAAGTGACGCCCGATCGCGACTAATCCTTACGATATACTTTTGCCTCGTCCAAATAGACGAATAATGACCTGCTTACAGACTTTAAATATATCGGATAATCTTCCGATTGTACGTTTGAAAGCCGCTGGCCTAGCCGGCCGTGCAATCCTGAGCAAGGAAATCGCCGATGCCGCCTGGATATGACAAGCTTGATGGACAGTTCATTATCTCGACCGCCTTTCAGCCGTGCCCGCAGGGTTGGCGGCAGTGGCGACTTGACGGCGTCTTCCTCAACATTGCCGAACAGACCCGGGTTGTTCGGGTCGCGGATGCGACAGGTCGAGAGGTCGGTTTGCTGCTCGGAACCGCTATCGATCTTGAGCGCGGTATGATCATCGAGGATCAGTATTCGCTTGGCAGCTCCCTGGAGAACCGCCAGCATTTCGATGCCGTGATCGAGCGCGACATCTATCGTTTGGCGGGCAGCTTCCTGTTCATAGTGAGCGCCTGCGACGCGCACCGCATCTATCTGGATGCGAACGGCACGCTTTCTGTTGTCTACGACCGGGAACGAAAGCTTGCAGGTGCCACGGCCGCTGCTCTCCTGGATCCTGCTTCATATGAGGCGCGTTTCCGCGGCAAACTCTACAAAACGCTCGATGTCGACAATGCCGGCTGGTTTACCGCCGGACTGACCGCGCACGAGGGAATCTCGCGTCTGCTCTGCAATCATTATCTTGATTTGGAGAACTGGACCGTAAATCGGCATTGGCCGCTGGCCGCGATCGAGACCGCGAAAGACCCGACGGCCGCATGCCCGCGGATCTGCAAGCGTATCAGCGAAACGACGGCGATCCTGGCAAAGGCCGGAAAAACGAGTGTTGCGCTTACCGCGGGCAATGATTCCCGTCTCCTGCTGGCATGCTCGCGCGACATGATTCGTGACCTGTCCTTCGTCACCGTTGCCGCGCCGACCGCAGACATCGATGTCGCCTGCGCGACGCGACTGGCGCGGCTGGTCGGCCTCCAGCACAAGGTTCTCCCTTATCGGGAGGCGACTTCGGCTGAGGCTGACCTATGGCGTCTGAGGGCCGGCCATTGCGTGGGTGGAAACAATGTGAAGATGCATCCGAGCGTGAAGCCGCTTGAGGGGCAATACTTCATCGGCGGACTGGGCGGAGAGGTCGGACGCGGCTTTCTGTGGCTCAATGCGGAGCACAACACGGCCATAGATGCCAAGGGATTGGTGAACCGGCTCAAGCTACCGCCAAGCGCTGATGTCCTAAGCGCGGTGGAGGAGTGGCTTGCGCCCATATCGCACTTCGACAGCTTCTTTATTTTGGATCTCGCCTACCTCGAACTTCGGATGAGCGCATGGGGGTTCTGCGATTCCTATGTCAAGCCAAGGCATTGCGAGATCCACCCGATGATCTCGAGGGAGAACTACACGGATATGCTGTCCTTGCCGCCCGAAGTGCGACGCAAGGGCACTATATATTCGAAGGCGATCGCATCTCTCTGGCAGGAAATATCGGAGATTCCCGTCAACAAGTACGGAAACTACCGGGACATATTGCGCCCCGCGAAGGAAGCGATCAGGAACCCGAAACGCGCGTCGCGGAAGATCATGCAGATTGTTGGCACCTGGAAATCAAGGATGGCGCACACATGACGCGTGCGCTGACGCCGAGATAGCAATTCCCTTAAGGCCAGACTATTTTCGCGATGGAGCGGTGTCACATGGCAATGGAAAAACATGGCAGGCCGGCGTGCGCGAGTGCGCGAGGGGCGACGATCTTCGCCTCCATTGTTCCGCTTATGGTTGGCCTGTCGATAGGCGTGGAGCCCGCGCGAGCGGCCGAGCCGGTGCCTGTCGATCTGAGCACGTTTCCAGGCCCCGATAACACCGGCGTACCAAAAGGTACCGTGCTTACCCCATACGATGGTCCATGCGAGATTACTGAGCCTAATACCGTGATCGATGCAAAGATCGTCGAATGCCCCTTGATCATCAAAGCCGCGGCAGTTCGGGTCACGCGCAGCAAAACCATGCATGTCGATGTCGATATGACGGGCGCATCGCTGACAATCGAAGACAGTCTGGTTGACGGCGGCAAATGGATGGGACCGGCGATTGGCTTCTCGTATGTAACGGTCCGTCGTTCCGAGGTCAGGGGTGGCCAATCGAGTATCCAGTGCACACCCAACTGCCTGGTCGAGGATTCCTGGCTGCACGGCCAGTATCTCCAGCCGGGGCAGCCACAGCACCTTGGAGGGTTTCTGTCCAATGGCGGCGGCGACGTGACGCTTCGACACAACACCATTGGCTGCGACGTCGAAGATGTCGATGGTGGGGGATGTTCTGGCGACGCTCAGATTTATGGCGATTTTTCAGAGCTAAGCCGCTTCACCTTCGAACGAAACCTCTTCCTCGAGACGCCTGGAGGCTTTTGTACGTCATTCGGATACAATCCGGGAAAACCGTTCGGCACCAACCCGACCTTCATCGTTGTGAAGGATAACGTTTGGCAGCGCGGGAAGAATGGAAAGTGCGCGGCCTTCGGCCCCACAACCTCTTTCAGCGCTGGTGGGGAAGGAAATGTCTGGAGCGGCAATGTATGGGATGATGGTAAGGTGCTAGAGGCCCGCTAGAGCCTTTCCTGGTTAGATTCAAGCATCTTCGACGGATTTCATTGCAATGCGACCCCATCTCGCTTTCGAAGCGAATGGGGTCGCATTTTTATGCTTAGGTGATCAGCGTCTGCCTATTGTGGTCCCCAGGAGCAAGGAGCTCATGCTTAATCAAGGCTCCCGGATCGCTGTGTCCAAGCCCTTCAGCAGCGGATACAGGAAATACGAGATCACCGTCCGCTGTCCGACCATGATCTCGGCCGAGACCGCCATGCCCGGAAGAAGCCGTACGGGATCCTTGTCGGTGCCAAGGCTCTTGTCGGCGAGGAGAACGCGGGCCTTGAAGAAGGGCTGGTTGGATTGTGTGGCGGCGGCGTCTTGTTGGGTTGGGGTGAAGGTGTCGCGACTGATCGTTCGGACGGTGCCTGATGCCGTGCCGTACTTCTGGAACGGATAGGCGTCGAACTTGATGCGTGCCTTCGTATCCGTTTCGATCCGGCCGATGTCGCGCGAATTGACGGAGACCTCGGCTTCGAGCGGGACATTCAGGGGAACCAGCGTCACGATCGGCTCGGCTTCCTTGACGACGGAGCCAACGGAGCGCTGGGCGAGATCGAGCACCACGGCATCCGCCGGCGCGGTCAGGACGACCATGTTGCGGCGCAGTTCCATCTTCTTCAGCTCTTCGCCAGCGGTGTCGCGCTGGCTTCTGAGATCAACGAGCTGCTCCATCGACGCGCGGCGGAAGTCCTCGATGAAGGCCTGGCGGTCGGCTTCGAGCTTCGCATAGGCGTGCTCGGCTTCATCGGCGCGACCCTTGACCATCGACAGGCTTGCCTCGACATCGAGCCGGGCGTCGCGGGAGGCGAGCAGCGTGATCAGCGATCCGCTTTCGCGGTCATAGAGACGCTCGCGGGTGGCCTCGATCCGCGAAAGGTTTTCGCGGCGGTCGACCAGAACGGCCTGTTGCGCCTTGCTTGCGGCAATCGTCGAGGCCTGGCCGGCGAGCTGCTGCTGGAAGTTCTGGAGCTGCGCCATGTAGAACGCGCGGCGCTGCCCGAAGAGCTGTGCTTGCAAGATCTCGTTTTGCGTGGCGCCGGCGATGGACGAGTAATCGACGCCGGAGAGTTCGGCTTCAATGCGCTTCACCTGCGCGTCCAGCGCGGCGAACTTCGCGGTCAGTTGATCCACATCCGCCTGGCTGAAGGTTGCGTCCAGCGTTGCCAGCGTCTGGCCGGTATGCACGAGATCGCCGGCTTTCACGTTTATCGTTCTGACGATCGAGGTTTCAAGCGGCTGGACAACGATCGTCGGCTGTGTCGTCACGAGCTTTCCGGGCGCGATCACCACTTCGTCGATCGACGAGACCGAAGCCCATACGATCGCCGAGACGATCAGCGCGGTGACGCAGTAGAGCGTCATGCGGGCGACACGTGGCGGCGCTCGCTCCTCGAGCTCGACGGCATCCGATTGAAACTCGGAGATGACAGGCGAGAACCCACCGCGCGAGGCCAGCTGATTGTCGTGTGGTCCGACGGGAACGGGAAGGTTCGGCTTTCCAGCGTGCGCGTTCATGCTACCTGCCTCATCTGCTGCGACCAAAGATGGCGATAGGTCATGCAGCGCGTGACCAGCTGATCGTGGCGGCCGATATCGGCGATCTTGCCGCGTTCGACCACGAGAATGGCGTCGGCGTCGACAAGCGTGGAGAGACGGTGCGAGACGATGATCACGGTCCGGCCAGCGGCGATCTGGCTCAAATTCTGCCGGATGATCGCCTCGCTGTCGGGGTCGAGGGCGCTGGTCGCCTCATCGAAGATCAGCAGTTTGGGATCGGTGATCAGCGCGCGGGCGATGGCCAGCCTTTGTTTCTGTCCGCCGGAGAGGTTGGACGCGTTCTCCTCGAGTATCGTCTCGAAGCCGCGCGGCAGGCGCTCGATGAACTCCTCGGCGCCGGCGATCCGCGCGACTTCAACGATCTCCTCGATGCTGGCATCCGGCTTTGCGGCCGCGATGTTTTCGCGAACGGTGCCCTTGAACAGGAAGTTATCCTGCAGAACGACGCCGATGCTGGTTCTCAGATGCACGAGGTCGATCTCGCGGCTGTCATAGCCATCGACGCGCACCAGGCCCTGCTGGCTTTGATACAGACCCTGGATCAGCCGGGTGATCGTCGTCTTGCCGGAGCCGCTCTTGCCGACGACGCCGAAAACGGACCCCTCCGGAATGCTGAAGGTGACATCGTCGAGCGCCGGCGCGCCATCCGGCGCATAGCGGAAGGTGACCTTGTCGAAATCGATGCGTCCGCGAAGCTGCGGACGAATGCCGCGGCCGCGGCCGAATTGTTCCGGACGCTGGTTCATGATCTCGCCGAGCATGCGAACGGAGAGCGCGACTTCCTGATACTCATGCACCATGGTCACGATCTGCACCAGCGGTCCGGAGACGCGGCCGGCCAGCATATTGAAGGCGACGAGTGCACCGACCGTCATCGAGCCGTTGAAGACGTCGAGCGCGCCGAGCCCGATGATTGCCACGCCCATCAGCTTTTCCAGAAGACCGGTCAGCGACTGGGCAACTGTCGATATCTTGTCGACGCGGAAGCGCACCGAGATCGCCTGGGCGGAATGGTCGTCCCAGACCTTGCGCTGGCGCGGCTCGAGCGCGAGCGATTTGACGGTGCGCATGCCGTGCACGGTCTCGACCAGGAGTGCCTGTCGATCTCCTTCAGCCTTGTAGAGCGCCTGCAGGCGCCGCTGAAACGGGCCGACGAGCAGCATCACCACGAGACCGACGAGAGCGGCGAAGCCGAGCACGACGAAGGTGAGCTTGACGCTATAGAGAAGCAGGATCGGGATAAAGACCAACAGCGACAGCCCGTCGAGAAGCGTCAGGAACAGGCGGCCGGTCAGGAATTCGCGGATGCGCCCGGTCTGCTGCATATGCTTGACGATGACGCCGGCGGAGGCCTGCTCGAACAGCGCGATCGGAAGATTGAGCAGGTGTCCGAAGGTGCGGGTGGCGATGCGGATGTCGATCCGGTTCGTCGCATAGAGCAGCAGATAGCGCCTGAGGAAGCTGAAGGTCGCGTCGAAGATCAGGGCGACGGCGATGCCGATCGTCAGCACCGTCAGCGTGGCATAGCTTTGGTGCACCAGCACCTTGTCGATGACCAGCTGAAAGAACATTGGCGTCGTCAGCCCGAGGCCGTAGAGCACGAAGGCGGCCAGCGCGACATCGCGGAAGAAACTGCGCTGCTTGATGACCTCTGGAATGAACCAGCGGAAGCCGAACGGCTGGTCGTCGTCGCTCATGCGGTGGCTGCGCTTCATCAGCACGACCGAGCCGCGCCAAGACTTGGTGAACTGCTCTTCGTTGAGCAGTATGAATTCGGGCCGGGTCGCCAAGGGGTCGAGCACGCGAACCTGCTTTTCCTCGCCATCGACCGCGCCGGCCACCACCACCCAGTTGCCGTTCTCAAGTTCGGCAAGAATGGGATAGGCGTTGCCCAACTGGAAGAGCGATGGCCAGGTCAGCGTCAAATGCTTGGCCTTCAGCCCGGAGTCTTTTGCCATGCGCAGAAGCTGGCGCACGGCGACCGGTTCCTCGCCCACAGCATAGTCATGCTTCAGACGCTCAGGTGAGAGATCGACGCCGTGATGACGCGCGACGAGAGCGAGACAGTGGAGATTGGTGTGCAAAAACATACGCGTGGCCCACCCGGATACCGATAGCGTTTAGTTGAAATTCGGAGAAGCGTTCTGCGACTGAGCCGCATCCGCCGCTGGAGCCTGCATGTCGCTGATGCGGCGGACGGCACCCGCCTCGACGAGGCCGCCGAGCGCCTTCTGCATCAGGTCCACCGCGTTCGCGAATGCCTCGACCGGCATGACGATGCGCTGACGGAATTCAGGTTTCGGATTGTTGCTGGCGTCGCGCTCGGTCGCCGAAAGCGACATCAGGTCGATCCTGACGATCGATCCGGTTACCGTGATTTCGCCGATGCCATCGGAGTAAAGTTCGCTGCTCATTGTGTGCCCTCTGGTTTGGTTGTTTCAGAAAGTGTCACGCATGGCCGTGCTGCCATGCTGGAAAGGGATCGTGCATGCCTTGTGCCAGGTGCTGGTCGAAGTTGGTCTCGTTGCCGACAAGGCAGTCGTCGAGCGCCGCGCAGACGGCCTCCTGATCAAGCCCCGCGCCGATGAAGACGAGCTCCTGCCGGCGGTCGCCCCAGGTCTCGTTCCAGTGCTTGTCGAGCAACTGCCGGAATTGCGGGTAGCGTGGCCACTGCGCCTTCGGCACCGTCGCCCACCAGTAACCCTTGGCGGTGATCTGGCGCTGAACGCCGGCGATCGACAGCTGGCCAATCTCCGAGGGGCGGGTCGCGAGCCAGAAATGGCCCTTCGCGCGGATCAGGCCCGGCCATTCCATGGCAAGAAAACGCTCCAGTTTCGCCGGATCGAACGGCCGGCGCGCGCGATAGACGAAACTTGAAATGCCATATTCCTCCGTCTCCGGAACATGGTCGCCCCAACCGTAGAGCTCCTTGTGCCACAGCGGATGGCGCGCCGATTTCGCTTCGCTGAAGAGGCGCGTATCGAGGATCGAGCCGAGCGGCAGGTCACCGAAATCCGTCTCGACCACGCGCGCGTCCGGGTTCAGCGACGCCACGATCTGCCGGATCATCATGCGCGTTGCCGCATCGACCTCCGAGATCTTGTTGATCACGATGACGTCGGCAAATTCGATCTGGTCGACCAAGAGGTCGATCAGCGAGCGGTTGTCCTCCGCATCGCGCACCTCGCCACGATCACTAAGGAAATCCGTGCTGGAAAAGTCAGCCAGGAGATTGGCCGCATCGACAACCGACACCATCGTGTCCAGCCGGGCGATATCGCAGAGTGCCGCGCCGTTTTCGTCGCGAAACGAGAAAGTGGCGGCGATCGGCAGCGGCTCGGCAATGCCGGTGCCTTCGATCAGCAGGTAGTCGAAGCGGCCCTCGGCGGCGAGCCGCCGGACCTCCGTCAACAGGTCGTCGCGCAGCGTGCAGCAGATGCAGCCATTGCTGAGCTCCACCAGCGTCTCGTTGGTGCGCGAGAGGTTGGCGTCGCCGCCGCGAACGAGATCGGCGTCGATGTTGACCTCGCTCATGTCGTTGACGATGACCGCCACGCGACGTCCCTCGCGATTGCGCAGGACATGGTTGAGCAGGGTGGTTTTGCCGGCGCCGAGGAAGCCCGCCAAAACCGTGACCGGAAGCCTGTTTTCGTTCGCGCCCCGTTCCATGTTGATCCCTAAGCCGCCAACTGCGGCCGGAAGGCCACGTCGACATAGTAGTTGGTGTTGTTGTAGGTGCTGGTCGGGAACAGCCCGGCCGCGCCATAGGCATAGACGCCATTGCCGCTGCTTAGAGCAGATGACATTGCCTCGAGATTGCCATTGGATACGCTGTTGTCGAAGTAGTTAGCGGTCGCCGAGTAGTTGCCGTTGGTGCTGTAGGACACGACGTAGGTCGTGTTTGCGGAGACCACCACCTGGTCCGACAGCGTGACGGATTGCCAACCGCTGGCGCTTTCATTGGTGAAGGTCGCGCTGGCAAGCAGATCGCCGGTCGCGGTCCAGAGATAGCCGGTGTGCGTGCCGGTGTTCGTGGCGCCCTTGTAAAAGCTGATGCCGGTGATCCAGCCTGCAGCATCGGCCTGGAACTTCATCCCGAGATTGACGGGCGAATTGTCGTTGACCGAAACAACCGACGGCGTCGCGTTTGCGGCAAAGACGCTTTGTGTGGGTGTCGTCGATTGCGGATTGACTGATAGCGACACCTGCGCCGACGCCGTTCCGCCTGCGCCGTCTGAAATCGCGTAAGAGAAGCTCGCCGAACCCGAATAGCCTGCCGTCGGGGTGAACGTGATGGCGTTCGTCTGGCTGTTGAAGGCGACGGTGCCGTTCACGGCGTTGCTGACGCTGGTGACAGACAGCGTGTTGCCATCGGCATCCGTGTCGTTGGCAAGCAGCGCCGATGCCTGGATCGTCAAAGCGGCGCCTGTCGTCGTTTGGAAGCCTGTGTCGTTCACCGCGACCGGCGCCGTGTTCGCCACGGCCTGTGCACCGCTCTGGTAGACCACGTCGACCCAGTAGTTGGTCGCGTTGTAGCTAGCCGTTGGGAACAGGCTTGTGGAACCATAAGCATAAACGCCGTTGCTGCCGCTCGGCACAGTCAGCCCGCCATTCGAATAGTCGGCCGTGAAATAGTTCGGCGTGGCGGCGTAGTAGCCGTTCGAATGATAGCTTGCGACGTAGGTCGTGCCTGCGGTGATGGTGATCGGTGCATTGAGCGTGACCGTCTGCCATCCACTTGCCGCCTCGTTGGTGAAGACTGCGGAGGCGAGGAGGGCGCCCGTGCTGCTCCAGAGCGAGCCGACATGGGTGCCGGTGTCTTGAGCGCTCTTGTAATAGCGAATAGCCGTGATTTGTCCGCCGGCGGACGCAACGAACCTGACGCCGAGTTCGACCGAACTTGGGTCGCTATCGGCCGCGATGGTCGGCGTTTGAGACGAGGAGAACAGGCTTGATGTCGTTGGTGGAGTGGTTGGCTGGCTGACCGTCAGGTTGACCTGCGCCGACGCCGTGCCGCCACGCCCGTCCGAGATCGTGTAGGTGAAGCTTGCAGCGCCGACATAGCCGTTCGCCGCGGTAAAGATGACGGAATTCGTCTGACTGTTGAAGGTAGCGGTTCCGTTCGTCGCCCCGCTCACGCCCGTTATCGAAAGCGCATCCCCATCCGCGTCCGTATCGTTTGCAAGAAGCGTAGCAGCCGCAATCGATAGAGCCGTGTTTGAATAGGCTTGGAGCCCGTTGTCGTTTGCCGCGACCGGTGCCGTATTGCTGACCGTCGACTGGTTGAAGACGATATCGACCCAGTAGTTCGACGCCTGATAGCTGGAGGTCGGGAAAAGCGGGTTCGCACCATAGGCATAGAGGCCATTTCCCCCGCTTGCTGCACTCGAAAGCCCGGTCAGCACGCCGTTTGTGTGGTCGGTCGCGAAGTAATTGGTGGTTGCGACGTAGGAGCCGGTCGTATGATAGGATGCAATATAGGTGACGCCGGCAGTAATCTGGATCGCGCTGCCGAACGTCGCGGTTTGCCAGCCGCTCAGCGATTCATTGGTGAAGGTTACGGTTCCCACCAGCTGCCCGTCTGCGGTCCAGATGGATCCTGTATGGGCGCCCGTGTCACCGTCGGCCTTGTAGAAGCTGATACCTGTTATAGTGCCACTGGCCGACGAGACGAACTTCATCCCGAGTTCCACCGGCATCGCGTCGTGAATTGCCGAACCGGTCGGTCCTTCGCCAGCGGTAAACAGCCCGACCCCTGCCGGGGCCTCCTGAACCGTCAGGCTGACATTGCCTTGGCTGGTGCCATTGCGTCCGTCCGACAGCGTGTAGCTAAATGTCGCTGGGCCGCTGTATCCAGCGGTCGGTGTGAAAGTCACCGTACCGGCCTGGGTGTTTAGGGCTACCGTCCCGTTCACGGCATTCCCGACAGCGGTTATCGTCAGAGCATCGCCATTCGCATCCGTGTCGTTCGCGATGAGTGCCGCGATGGAGACGGTAAGCGCACCGTTGCGCCCGATCGTGAAGCCGCCGTCGTCATGCGCGACCGGGGCGGTGTTGGCACCAGCGTCAAATACGACGTCCACCCAGTAGTTCGAGCCGCCGGGGCTGAGGTTCGGGAAGATGGAGTTGGAGCTGTAGGCAAAGACGCCGCCGCCATCGACGGTCTTCAACAGTCCGCTGCTGTACGTCGATCCGAAATAGTTCTCGGTGACTGAGAAGTAGCCGTTGCTGTGGTAAGAGGCGGTATATGTCGTTCCCGCCGTGATCTGCACGGGGCTCGAGAACATGACGGTCTGCCAGCCCGAGAGCGATTCATTCGTGGAAATGCCTGTTGCAAGCAGCGTTCCGTCGGCGTTCCAGAGGCTGACGACATGTTCGCCGACATTGTAGAAGCCCTTGTAGAAGCGGATTCCCTGAACGAAACCGCCTGTGGTCGACTGAAAGCGGACGCCCAGCTCGACCGGATCACGGTCGATAGCCGTTTCGGTCGTCGGCTTCGATGCAAGCGTCCAGAGACCTTGCGTCTGCGGCAGCGACACGGTTACCTGGGTGCCGGCCGATGGCGTCTCCAGATTGACGCTGTCATCGACCGCGCGCGACATGATCGTGTAAGTGCCGCTTGCCTGGACAACCCAGTTGTAGCTCCAGTTTTCGCGGCCGGTCGCCTTGAACCAGTGCTGCCCGCCATCGGTCGAGACCTCGACGCCGGCAATGATGCCGCCGCCGAAATCGATCGCGGTTCCGGTCACGGTGACATGCTGACCTTCGAGAAAGCTACCGCCGAGCGTCGGCGACGTGATCGTTGACGTCGGTTTGAGGGTGTCGGTCGATTGCGTGGCGAGAACCAGGCTGGCGTCCAGCGTCGTCGGCTGGATGCCCATGTCGGCGAACATGTTGACCATGGCCTGTTGGACATTCGGATCTGTCGGTGTGGCCGGACCCTCGTGGTCGGCATTGAGGCCCCAGGACCAAAAGACCGTTCCGGCACCGAAGACCAACGCGCCGCTTTCGGCGCGATACATGGTCAGGCTGTGCGTCGCGATGGCGCTGCCGACGGTCGTTCCGTAGTCTCGCAGATAGGTGTCCACGGACACGCTGGAGAGAGACAGGTTGATAAGACCGGCCGGCCGGAAGCCATTCTCCACATCGGAGTCCCACTCGTAGCCGAGAAGGTTCTGCACCAGGCTGTAGGTTTCACCCGGCTGCAGGTTGGCGACATCGGTGTTGCGCCAGAAACGCAGGTTCGAATAGTCGTAAGGGATGGTGATCGTGTCCTGCCGGTAGCTGTCCACGGTGAACATCGTGCCCGTCAGTGAATTTTCCGGCTCCTGGCCCGGATCGGCATAGCGCGGATCGCGCCAGGTGCCGGTGCCGATATTGCTCGGATCGCTGCTGGTTCCCCAGGTCTCCTTGTAGCAGACCATCGTGCGATAGGGCGTGCCGTTGCCGTCGATGCTGGTTTCCCAACGGATCTTCCAATAGACCTCGTTGCCGCTCCAGAAGGCCAGGTTGACGCCGTTGTCGCGCGCCGCTTCCACGTTCGCGCGCTGCTCGGCCGACCAGTATTCGTCGTGGCCGACGGAGAG
>Ga0170475_129350834_pt1 | contig 16748 bp, 13 predicted proteins | sample Soicark_Litter_5_FD_111474 | JGI IMG/M metagenome (GOLD analysis project Ga0170475, IMG submission 111474) | Avena fatua rhizosphere microbial communities from Hopland, California, USA. Combined Assembly of 48 SPs
CAGCTCGGTGTCATACCGAGCTGGATTCTCGGCAAGGCTCCTTCCTGTTCCCGTCGGTGAGATCGCAGATCAGCGGTCGGGTACGAGGGCAGTACTCACGAGCGGCATTAGCGGTACGGTCCGAGCGGTGCGTAAGATCGCTCTGGCCGGGTCGAGCAGCAGCATTTGAACGTGGCGGTCACTTTCCATTCTCATCAGCATGTTCGAGAATTGGAACTATCAATACGCTTGTTTGCTCTCCGTTGGTCCCCGCGATTGGATACCGTCCCTCGCATGAGCCAAGGCACTGGCGGTCCGTGGCCTCCGCGCGCATGGTCCGAGCGTTTCGGAGCCCTGTGTGAGGGGCACGGCGCTTGCCGGTGCACGCCCCGAAGTTGATCCAAGAAGCGCCCACCGCACGGAACAGGGAGCCGCCGAAATCGCGTGGCGGTCGCGAGGCGCTCCCGTGGTCGGGATCGCGGGGCGGCCGCCCTTCTCAAGTCTGATGGCCCATGTTCCCTGGGGGAACGTGCCCTGGGCACTCTCGAAACACTCCTGTGTAATCGAGAGTGCTACGCAATGTACGCTCCGAGGAACGAGCCGAGGACTCCTCTCCACCTCTCTCAAGCTGCCGGCGCGCCTGGCAAGCACGAGCAACCGCGAAGGAGCCTGACGATGCGTCATCTGCGGACCCTGGGGAGCGTAGTATTAGCCCTAGGCATTTTAGGAGGGGGCGTAGCGACACCCGTTGCCGCCCAGCAAGGTTATGATGTCGTCGACCTCGGAACCCCGTTCGGCGAGCCGGGCGGCATCAATCAGAACGGGCAGATCGCCGGTGGAGCTTCGAACTCCGCGGGTCTCTACCACGCTTTTCTTTGGGAAAACAACGTGCTGCGCGACCTGGGCACGCTGGGAGGGTCTTACAGCCAGGGTGAAGCTATCAACACCCGCGGCGACGTGGCAGGCATTTCGACCACGGCCACCGGAGATTTCCACGCGTTCTTATGGTCCAACGGCGTGATGCGCGACCTGGACGGGCGCGCCGGCCGCTACAGCGAGGCGCATGCCGTCAACGCCAGCGGCGTCGTCGCGGGGATCGTTGAAATTGCCGCGAACGTCGTACTCTATCACGCCTTCGTTTTCGATAACACGGGTCTGCGGGACCTGGGGACCCTGGGGGGCACCTACAGCGAGGCGCGGGGGATCAACGCCGCCGGACTGGTGGTCGGCTCCTCCAGCCGTCAGCCCGGCACCGCTAATCCCCAGCACGCGTTTCTCTGGAGCAACAATCAGCTGACCGATCTGGGGACGCTGCCGGGTGGGACCTGGAGCATCGCTTTCGCGATCAACAACAACGGTCAGATCGTGGGGACCGCGGAGACCGCGAACGGTTTGTTCCGCGCCGTTACCTGGAATCAGGGGCCGATTCTTCCACTACCAGCCCTGGCCGGTGGCTTCCAATCCGACGCCAATGCCATCAACGCGAATGGACTGATTGTGGGTTCGGCCGTAACCGCTGCCCTCGAGCGCCACGCGGTCCTCTGGGACGCCAATGGCATCCGCGACCTGAACGACTTGATCCCAGCGGGCACGGGCTGGGTGCTGTCGTGGGCCACGGGAATCAATGATGCCGGCCGCATTGTGGGCTACGGGACCCGCAATGGTCAGGAGCGGCTGTTCCTGCTCGTCCCGCGATAACGATTGACAAGGGAGTCCGAGGTCTCAACGGGCGAATCGACAAAAAGGCCGGAGCGACGCGTAAGATCGCTCCGGCCGGAACGAGCGGTGATGCTTCCGTGTGGCGGTCACATTCCATTCTCGTCATGAATTATTATGGCAAAATTCAGCCCAAAAGTCAATTTCGCTGCTTGCCTTCTTACCGTGCGGCTCGTGCGTATGCCTTCCCCGTCGGTCTCGGCCGGGCCCCACGCTCCGGCACGTTTAGAAGCGGACTGTTCGTAGTGCATACCCGCGCGGTGACGCCGGAGGAGCGCTGCCTGGGCCGTGAACGACCTTACAGCATCTTGCCGCACCTCATCGAGGACACACGATCGTGGAATTACCCGAGACTACTGGCCAGGAGCTGACGCTTAAGGAATACCTGGAGATCCTTCGCCGCCGCCGGTGGGTGGTGCTGGAGACCTTCGGTCTGGTGGTAGCCGTGGGCGTACTGGCGACGGCCCTGACGACGCCCATCTATCGCGCTGAGGCTAAACTGCTCGTCCGCGCCAGCTCTCCCTACTTAAACTCCGTGGATACGGATAACCCGCTGGTGGATCTCCTGGCGTTGGCACAGCCGGAAACCGTAGACACGCAGATCGAGGTGCTCCAGAGCGGGCCCTTCCTGGAGCGCGTCTTAAACAAGGCGACGGCAGGTGCGCCCAAGGATGCCAAGGCCCCGGTCATCCGGGCGAAGGGCGTCCGCGACACCAACATCATCGATGTGAGCGCGGAAGGCGCGGATCCCAAGATGGCAGCGCGCGTCGCGAACACCATGGCGGACGAGTATCTCGAATACACCCGGGAGAACAGCCTGGGCGAGATCCAGTCGGCGAAGCGCTTTGTCGCGAAAGAGCATGCCCGGTCGAAGCAGGCCCTGGCGGACGCCGAGCGGGACCTTCTCAACTTCCGCAAGCGAAATCGTGTCGTGCAACTCACCGCGGAGCAGGAGAGCCGTACCAAGGAAGTCGTGGATCTGGAGACGCGCTACCGGGAGAACGAAAACGCGGTCACGCGGGCGAGCGCCCAGCTTCAGGAGGTAAAAGCGCAGCTCCAGCAGGAGCCGGAGGTGAGGCGCATCCCCAGCGGTCGGGAGAACCCACGACGCGATGCGCTCGATGCCAAACTGGCCGAGTTGGAGACCCAGCGCGCCGCACTGCTGGCCGAATATCGCCCCCACGACCCGACGATCCTCACCCTCGACGCGCAAATCGCGCGCGTGAGGCAGAAGCGGGACGCTGAGCCGGCCGAGCGCGTCCTGGCGCTGACCGCGCCGAACCCGGCCCGCGAAGACCTGCGCTCTCGCGTCAAGGAGCTGGATCGCGACCTCCGTGGACTGCAGGCCGAGCGGGATCAGCTTTCCGCCCAGCTTGCCAGCAAGCGCGAGCGCATGAACCAGCTTGGGCCATGGGAGATCCAGCTTGCCCAGCTCAACCGCGCGCGCGATACGGCCGAGAAGTCCTTTCTGATGCTCCAGGGAAAGCTGGAGGACCTTTCGATCCGCGAGAACGCTCGCCGCTCGAACGCGCGCATCGTCGAGCGCGCCGGCGTTCCCGCGGCCCCGGTGCGACCGCGCAAGAGTGTGAATCTCGCGATCGCGGTGATGCTGGGCACCGTTCTTGGGCTGGCAGTCGCCTTCCTGCAAGAGTATCTGGACGACCGCATCACGACCCCGGAGGAGGTGGACCGCGTCCTGGGCCTGCCCGTCCTCGGGCACGTGCCGCTGATCCCGGCACACCATTCTCCGCTGATGACGGACCTGCCGCCGCGCAGCCGGACGTCCGAGAGCTACCGGGCGCTGCGCTCCGCCATTGGGTTCGCGGCCGTGGACCATCCCCTGCGGACGCTTGTCGTCTCGAGTGCGGGCGCGGGAGAGGGCAAATCGCTGACCTCCCTGAATCTGGCCATCGCGATGGCGATGGAAGGACGGCGCGTGATTCTCGTGGACGCCGACTTGCGACGTCCAAGCGTGCATAAGACGCTGGGCTGGGAGCGCTCACCGGGTCTCACGGATGTGCTGGTAGGCAGCCGGGAGCTGAGCGAGGCGCTGCGACCGTTCGAGGCGGCACCCGGCCTGAGGATCCTGACGGCCGGGGCGCCGCCGCCGAATCCCGCGGAGTTGTTGAACTCGGCACCCATGGAGGAGCTGCTTGCGCAGTTGGCAGGGGACGCCGACATGGTGATCCTGGACTGCCCGCCGGCACTTGCAGTTTCCGACGCGCTGCTGCTCTCGGCGAAGACGGATGGCGTTCTCCTGATTGCGGACATCAGTGCCGCCCGCCGGGCCGGGCTGCGGTATACGAAGGAGCAGTTCGATCGCGCCCGAGCGCACATCATCGGGTTGCTCTTCAACAAAGTCAGCCGCAGCGATGTCGGCGGCTACTACTACCATTACTATCCCAGCACCTATTATGTCGAGGAGCCCAACGCGCTCGGCAACGGCCATTCGGCCAATGGCCATCGCAATGGTAGGCACGCCGAGCCCAAGCGGCGCGCGCTGACGGCAAAGACGCAAAAGGTCGAGGAGCCGGGGGATTGGTAGTCCCGAGGCACGGTGCCGTCCGTGTCCGTCGCCGCGCTGCGTAGGTTGATGTTGATTCAAGAGACAAAACCCAGGAGACGAAGAGGTGCTGCGGCGGCCCATCTGCCCGTGGCGGCCCCGGCGAGGCGGGTGCAGGCAGGACTCCGGCGCTGGCTGGCAGACTACGTGGTTGCCATCGTCGTACTGATGGTGGTGCTCATCCCGCTCCTGCGCTTCGACTCGTCGGCCTCGCGTGCGAACCGCAACGTTGTCCTAGAGTGGCTGGGGGTGCTGCTCTGGTGCGTTGTCCTCGCCCGCCTGCAGTGGGGGCCGGGCGCGCGGGCAAGACTGATCCGCTTTCTCCAGAGCGGTGCCAACACCCTGACGCTTCTGTTTCTGGCGTGGGCGGTCTTCTCAGCGTTCTGCGTGGCACCTCCCGGGGCTGGGCGCGCCTTCGCGCTGAATGACCTCCTGCGACTCGGCGCGGGCCTCCTCGTCTACCTGGTCGTCGCGAACCACGTCGAGACGCGCGCCCAGACCGAGACGCTGCTGGACGCGATCCTTCTGATCGTAGGGTGCGCGACTTTCTATCGCATCTTCATCCCGCAGACCCTGCCGGGCAACGCTTCGCTGATCGGATCGCGGCTGCTGGCGGGGGGGTTCCTCTGCCTGCTGCTGCCGGTGGTTGCCGCGGTGGCCGCGGCGCCGACGCACCCGAGGCGGCAGATCGCCGCTCGTGTCATCCTCGTGCTCACGGTCGTGACGTTGCTGGTGACGCCGACGCGCAGCTCCTGGATCGGTGCCCTGGCCGGGATGGCACTCTTTGGGGTGCTGGCTGTCCGTCACATGACGCGGGGCGTCCGCCACCTGCGCGAGCACCGGCATCGCGTGGTGTATCCGGTCGTCGCGCTGGGTGGCGCGCTGGCGCTGATGCTCTGGATGTCCGATGTCACGGAGCGGGCCGCTGCTCGCGCGCAGACGCTGGCGGTGGCGAGCCGCGGCGAAGACATGAGTCTGGGTTGGCGGCTGAACCACTGGTCCGCCGCGATCCGCGCCGTCGCGCGGCGACCCCTCGTGGGCTACGGGCTGGGAAACTGGGTGCTCCAGCAGCACGCCTTCACGGGAACCGGACAGCCGCGGGAGGATGTCCTGCGGGACGGCGCCAGCATGGATGAGCAGGCCCATAACGAGTATGTCCAGGTCGCCGCGGACCTGGGCTTGCCCGGCCTGGCGCTCTACTTGCTCATCCTGATTGCATTTTTCGCCAAGTCGGCCCACGCGCTGGGCCGCCTGCGCACCGGCGCGCGCAAAGTGCTGCTAATTGGCTGCATGTCAGGTATCGCCGCGCAGTGTGTCGACGCCGTCAGCAATCCGGCGTGGCGCTATTCCGTGTGCGCCCTCTATTTTTGGCTCGTGCTCGGGTTAGGAATAGCGCTGATGCGCAGCGCCTATCACCTGCCGGCGACGCGTCACGCTGCGATTAACGCCGACGTGGATGTGGCTGCTTAGCCGAGTGGCATAGAACGCCGCGGTCATCGATTCAAATGGTCCATGCCCCCGGGCTCGCCGTCCGGGCGGGCATGGACGAGAAGCAGACTGCCGACCGCGGACCGGGAAGTACGCCCCCCGCGGCCAGCGGGGGGAGGTGAGGCCTTTGAGGGCGGGAAATCCGGGAGTATCTTCGCCGTCGTGTCCGGGACACGCGGCCTGAGCGAAAAGGAGAGATATCATGAGACTTTGGTCTCATCTGTCGTCGCTGTTATGGGAAGAGCGGGTCATCGATACGCAGCAGGCGGCGGCAGCCACAGGTCCTGAGGCCACGGGCGTGCCGAACTTCGCGCGCAAGGGAGCGCGTCTTGCCAGCATCGGCTTTTCCGCCGTCGTGCTGGCGGCGCAGGTCACGGGCGTCCGGCTGGCGGCCTCGGTGGACGCCGATCCGACCTACTGTGTCCGGCAGTCCCAACTGTGCAAAGCGGCGTGCAACGGCACCAATCCGATAACCGGGCAGCCCGAATCGCAGTCCCAATGCGTTCAGCGCTGTAATGACCAGCGGAAGGTCTGCGAGCGGGCTCCGTAGGGACTGCGGCGTCTCGTGACTGTGGAGATCCGTGCGCGGTTTCACGCGAGACGGAAGACCGTAGCATCGAACCGCGGGCTCGGGGTACGCGAGTGCTCCGAGCCCTCCCTGATCTCTCCGATTCAAACCGACGCGGGCTTGTGCGGCGCGACTGCGACCGCCAGGCGCGGGAGGATGCTTCCGTGATACGCCATCCAGTCCTCGGCATGTTGCTGGCAATGATCGTTATGGCGCCGGGCGCGTGGGCGGCGGACGCCCCCGAGTCCGCCGCGTACCGCTTCGCGCCGGGAGACGTCATCGAGGTCGCCGTCGTGCCGCAGAGCAAGTTCGACCGCTCCGTCACGGTGCAGCCGGACGGCAAGATCAGCTTTCCGATCGTCGGCCAGATCCAGGCGGCAGCGCTGACGGTCGATCAGCTCGCCGAGCAGCTCCGCGCGGGTCTGAACCGAAACCTGGTCGATCCGCGGGTGACGGTGACGCTCAAGGAGCTCAACAAGCGCGCGGTGCCACGCGTGAGCCTGCTGGGCGCGGTGCGAACGCCGAGCGTCTACGAGATCAAGGACGGCACCACCGTGGCGGAGCTGCTCGCCTCCGGCGGAGGCCCTACGACCCTCGCTGACCTGCAGCACGTCACGATCACGCGCAGTGATCGCTCCGTGATGACGATCGATCTTTCGCAATCCGCCCGGACGGGTCGGCTGGACCGGAACACGACGCTGCAGGCCGGTGACCTCGTGGTCGTGCCGGAAGGCGCGCCGCCGACGGTGCTGGTGCTCGGAGAGGTCACCAAACCGGGCTCCTACGAGATCCAGGGTGAGGCGCGCTTGCTGGACGCGCTCTCGCTCGCCGGTGGCCCCACCACGAAGGCCGACCTGCGGCACGTGACGCTGGGAAGGGCGGGTACAACCGGTACGCGCAGCCTCGATCTCCAGCCGCTGCTCGCGGGTGAACAGACAACGAACCCTGAGCTAAACGTTCCGTTGAGGCCGGGCGACACGATCGTGCTCGGGGAGACGAGCGAGCGCGTCTACATCCTGGGCCGGGTCCAGAAGCCGGATGTCTACCCGATCAAGCCCAACGATCGGATTCTGGATGGGCTCGCCAAGGCGGGCGGCGCCGCATCGGACGGGGAGCTGGGTCGGGCGGTGCTCGTGCGGCGGGACTCCAGCGGCCAGCCGGTCGCCACGGAACTGGACATGAAGAAGATGATGTCCAAGGCGAACATGGCCCAGAACGATCTGCTGCGCCCGGGCGACGTGCTCTACATCCCGGACAAGAAGACGCGTCGCTCGCCGGGCGAGCTGTTGTTGCCGCTCGCCGGGCTTATCAGCGTGTTTCATTAGTCGACGTAGCTCACGGTGTCTGGACTGGCAGCCGTCCGCTACAAATGTACCATCCAGCACTTGACATCGCAACAAAACGAGAATACAATTAAGCGCACCGCTGGTAATGGCGAAACCCCGTGTTTGCCGGTCCGAGGCGTTTTCGGATAGGGGAGCGTAACGACGGATCACGAAGGGGCGAGCGGGGCTGAAGCGATGCGTAAGATCGTGCCAGCCCCGGCGAACGGTAACGATTCCGTGTGGCGGTCACATTCCATTCTTGCTCAAGATCTATCTTCGGCAAGTCAGGGAAACAAATCCAGCCGTTCGCCTCGTGCGTTCGTCCCAGGGTGGGCGCGGTGGTTACTCCGGTGCCACGTGTCGCCTAGCGAACGTGCTTTATACAACTAAAAATCGGCTCTCGAGTCGCGTGTTGTAATCGAGAGTGCTACGCAATGTACACTCCACAAGAAAGCACGCCGCTCGTCCGGGGACATCCTCAACCTCCTGTGTCCGATCACCGGGCCAGTCGACGTGTACTGCTAGGCGCTACTGCCCTCCTGCTGTTCTTAGACTCTAGACTAGTGAAGGAAAGGGCGCCATGGCAGCCACCGCTCGCAGGGCAACCATCGTTATCGTGACGAAGAATCGGAAGGACGAGCTGCGAGGGGCGATCCGTAGTGCCATGGATCAGACCGCGGATGTCGAGGTATTGGTTGTTGACGACGGCTCTGTGGACGGTACTCACGAGGCGGTGCGGAAGGAGTTCCCATCGGTACAACTCCACAGGTCCCCAAGCTCTAAGGGCTATATCGTCCAGCGCAACATTGCCGCCGCGCTCGCGGCGACCCCCATGATCTTCTCGTTGGATGATGATTCCGTTTTCGCTTCCTCTCGTACGGTGGCCCAGACGCTCGACGAGTTCAATCATGCCCGGATCGGAGCGGTCGCGATCCCATTTATCAATGTCAGGCGTGGCCCCGACGTTTTGACACGAGCACCAGATCCGGATGTGTTGTCTGTGACCTGTAGCTATATTGGCACGGCACATGCTCTGAGGCGGGATCTTTTTCTGGCGCTGGGAGGATACCGCTCGGTGCTCGTCCATCAGGGAGAGGAGCGGGATTACTGCCTGCGGATGCTCGACAAGGGTTACGTGACTCGCCTGGGACGCGCGGATCCGATTCACCACTTCGAGTCGCCGAAACGGAACATCCGCCAGATCGGTGTCTATACGCGGCGGAATGACGTCCTGTATGCTTACTGGAATGTACCCATGCCGTATCTCCCCGTTCACCTGCTGGGGACGAGCTTCAATGGCATTGTAGACGGCTACCGGTACCAGCGACTGCCGCTGACGGTGCGGGGCCTGCTTGCCGGCTATTGGGCCTGTTTGTGTGAGGGGAGGCGCCGTGAACCGGTGGACCGCCGTGTCTACGAACTGAGCCGTGCACTGGCGAGCCGTGGCTCTGCCACACTCGCGGAGATCGAAGGGCGGCTTCCGCCATTAGAGGAAATAGGGCAGACGCCGATCGGCCGCGCTGCGCACGGTGAGATCGGCGGTGAGCTCGCGGCGGTTCGAATGGAGATCACCCGAGACGGGCCCGAGGGGTCTCCCTCGGCTGCCGTCAGCCGATGCGCCGGGGAAGAAGAGCGCTCGGGCGCTGTGTAAGCCGGGAACGGACCCGTTGGCCCCAGACGGGACGCCTCTGTCGGCCGACCGTAACGGCCTCAGCCCAGCCACCGGCCGTTCTTGACGCCAATGGAAACGAATTCTCGCGTCACAGCGCGCCCCTGTCCCCTCAGCGAGGTCCCTGCACCGCCCCTGGAGCGTGTGATCGAACCGCCCGGCCTCGGGGTGCACCTGGACTGGGCCGAGGTGTGGCGTTTCCGGGAGCTTCTCTATTACCTGGCCTGGCGGGATATCAAGGTCCGTTACAAACAAACCGTCCTGGGCGGTTCCTGGGCGATCTTGCAGCCGCTGTTGACAATGGCGGTCTTCTCCTTCGTGTTCGGGCGGCTGGCCGGGCTGGAGCAGAAGACTGGTGCCGTGCCGTATCCCGTCCACGTCTATACCGGCGTTCTCCTCTGGGCGTTTTTCGCGGGCGCGATTGGGCGCAGCAGCGCCTCGCTGGTCGGGAGCGCTTATCTCATTACCAAGGTCTATTTTCCGCGACTGATCATCCCGCTGGCGGCCGTCGGCGCAGGACTGGCGGATCTGGGAGTGTCATGCGTCGTTCTGCTAGCGTTGATGCTCTATTACGGGATCGCGCTCTCGTGGCAACTGGCGCTGCTGCCCCTGTTCCTGCTCGGAACGGTCCTGGCCGCGACAGGCGTCGGGACACTGCTGGCGGCCTTGACGGTCTCGTATCGCGATGTGGGCGTCGTGGTCCCTTTCGGGATGCAGCTTTGGATGTTCTTGACGCCGGTGATCTATCCGGCGTCCCTCGTCCCGGAGCGCTGGAAATGGCTGCTCCGGATCAATCCGATGGCGGGTCTGATCGAGGGATTCCGCGACTCCTTCCTGGGGAGGCCAATGGACGCGGGACAGGCCGGTCTGTCGCTGGCGATCGCTCTGTTTTTGTTCCTGTTCGGCGCGGCCTATTGTAGTGCCACCGAACAGCACTTCGCCGACATTGTCTAGCGAGCCACGATGCACAAGCCCGTGATCCGTGCCGAGCGCGTCTCGAAGCGATTCCGGATTCGCACCGCGCAAGGAGGATCCGGTACCCTGCGGGACACGCTCTGCGCCGCGGCTGCGGCGCCGTTTCGCAGGCGCAGCCGTGGCCGGCACCAGGCGCCGGGCTCCGAGGCGATCTGGGCACTGCGCGGCGTGAGCTTCGCCGTCGAGCCTGGCGAAGTCATCGGGGTCGTTGGCAGTAATGGTTCGGGAAAGAGCACGCTGCTCAAGATCCTCTCCCGGATCACGCCGCCCACGGAAGGGCGGGTAGTAGTTACAGGGCGTGTCGCCTCGCTGTTGGAGGTCGGCACGGGGTTCCACCAGGAGCTGACGGGGCGCGAGAACCTTTACCTCAACGGCGCCATCCTGGGGATGCGGCAGCGAGAGATTCGGAGCAAGGAGGACGCAATCGTCGCCTTTGCGGAGGTGGAGCGGTTTATCGACACGCCGGTAAAGCGCTACTCCAGTGGCATGTATCTCCGGCTTGCGTTCGCCGTCGCGGCCCATCTGGATCCGGACATCCTGCTGGTCGATGAGGTCCTTGCGGTTGGCGATGCGGCCTTCCAGAGCAAGTGCCTGGGCAAAATGGACGAGGTGGCTCACGAAGGCCGGACGGTGCTGTTCGTCAGCCACAACATGGGGGCTGTCCGATCGCTCTGTAAGCGTGCTGTCTGGCTGGATCGGGGCGAGGTCCGTCAACAGGGGGGCTCGGCTCGGGTTGTCAGCGATTATCTCGCGAGCTATGGTGCGCACGACTCCGCTGGCGTCGGATCGGTGTTTGCCCAGGATGGAAATGCATTCCTGGCGGAGTCGGAGGACCTCGGATTGTGCGGCCTGCGGCTGCTCGGGCCGAACGGACGAGTGCGCGCGGTCTTCGAGCCCCATGAGGCCATTCACGTAGAGATCTACTACCAGGCGAAACGCCCCTTGCACGGCGCACGACTGAACCTGTGGCTAACAACCTCGGAAGGCGAGCTCGCGTTTCTGGCGACAGACCAGGCCGCGCGTGGCGAGCTGACACCTGCGGGTCCCGGTCGAAGTCTCTGCGTCATTCCAGGTGGACTGCTGAACCGCCGGCGCTACGTGATCGGGATCGACGGCGACATCCCACCGACGCGGGAGCTCTTACCGCGCCGGGAGTATCTCTGCTTTACGGTAGCCGGAGCAGGAAACCACGGATCGGTGATCTCGGAGGATTGGCCCGGAGTCGTGTGTCCCGCGGCCACCTGGAGCGTAGATCAAATGCCGGCCGCGAACGCGCCTGGAGGACCGGAGCGATGATGCCGGTTCGTTGCCGGATACGGCTCTCCAGGAGTGAGCAAAGGATCAGTGCCTGCCATGTCCCGCTCTGAAGCCGAGCAGCCGGTTCCGCCTGTCAGCGTCGATCCGCGGCGACTGATCCTGGGAGCGGCAAGGGCCGTGCTCCCGGCCCGCGCGAGACGCTGGCTCCTGTCCCAGCGGAGGCTGGCAGCGTGGCCACCGGTGGGGGCTGTGCGCTTCGGTCATCTGCGACGGATCACACCCATCAGCCGCGAGTGGGGCTTTGATCGCGGTCGCCCTACCGATCGCTATTACATCGAGAGCTTCCTCGCACGACAGTCCTCGGCGATCCGGGGACGGGTGCTGGAGGTTGCGGACAACGCCTACACGGTGCGTTTTGGGGGGGACCGCGTGGTGCGATCCGACGTGCTCGACGTCGTGCCCACACCCTACACCACTCTTGTCGGCGATCTGGGGACAGGTGCAGGTATCACCGCCGAGAGCTTCGACTGCATCATCCTGACCCAGGTGCTGCATCTCATCCGTGACATCCGCGCTGCTATCCAGCACAGCTACCAGGCGCTCGGGCCCGGCGGCGTGCTGCTGGCGACCCTGCCTGGGATCAGTCAGATCTGTCGTGACCCGCAGGACCGCTGGGCCGACCACTGGCGGTTCACCTCCCGCTCGGCGCAGGGATTGTTCGAAGAAGCCTTCGGCCGCGACCAGGTGAGCGTCCAGGCACGCGGGAACGTGCTGACCGCAGCAGCGTTTCTTTACGGGATCGCTGCCGAAGAGCTCGAGTCGGGAGAACTGGAGTATGACGACCCGGACTACGAGATGCTGATTGAGGTCACAGCGAAGAAGCCCGGCGCGGTTGCCCCGGCTGGGAGACCGTGAAAGACCCGAGAACACTGCTATGGGGCAACCCGATCTCCCGCTCATCTCCGTCGTTGTGCCATGTTACAACCAGGGCGCATTCCTCCGCGAAGCGGTTGAAAGCGCCCTGGGGCAGACGTACCCGCGAGTGGAGGTGATCGTCGTCGATGATGGCTCTACGGATGAGACACCGACCGTCGCCGCTCGCTTCGGGAGCCGCATTCGCACGGTGCGGCGGGAAAACGGCGGGCTCCCCGCGGCGCGGAATACGGGCATCGCCGCCGCGCGCGGAAAGAGCCTGCTCTTCCTCGACGCCGATGATTTCCTCCGACCCGGTATGCTGGCGCCGTTGGTGGAGGTCGCCATGCGAGCCGGGCCGGACGTCATCACCCGGAGCGCCGTCCAACATGTTGATCTCGCCGGGCGGCCGATCGATGATCCGTATGTGGCGCCCATGGGCGACGATGCGTTTCATGCGCTGCTAGCTGGGAATGTTTTCCCCTGTCACTCCGCGCTCGTCCCCCGTTCGCTGATCCAGAAGGTGGGGTCCTTCGACCCCGCGCTGCGCTCCTGCGAAGATTGGGACCTGTGGCTGCGGCTCGCGGCGGCCGGCGGCGTGTTCGTCGCGGTGCCCTCTGCCGTGGCTGTCTACCGACGCTACCCCGGCAGCATGTCCACCGACCCCGATCGGATGTGGCAGTCCGGTCTCATGGTATTGGGGAAGCATCGGAAGTACCATGCCGATTGCCAGCAGTGCCGGGCTGCCCTTGCCGAGGGTCACCAGACACTACGTCAACTGCGCTACGACTTGGTCCGGAAGGAACTGACTCGCTACCGGGGAAGCGGTGATGCGGCAACGGGTGTTGCTCGGGCGATGCGGGCGACGCTGCGGACACCCTATCTGGCTGGCCTCTTCATGGCGCGGCATCTGACACCGCTTTATCGCGCGGCGCGGTATGTGCGGCATCGGGCGGGATCGGTGAATCGCCGGTTCCTGGGCAGAGGATCGCAGGCCAGATGACGGATGATCCGCGGCTCGCTCCGGCGAGTGTAACAGGGATGAGCGCATCGCCCCGTGTGAGCGTTGTGATGGCTGTCTACAACGGCGAGCGATTCCTCGCGGAGGCGGTCGAGAGTGTCCTGGCACAATCGTTCGACGACTTCGAGTTCGTGATTATCGATGACGGATCGCAGGATCGTACGTCGGCGATTCTCGAGCGATACCGCCGGTCGGACCCGCGAATCGTCGTCCGCACGCAGTGTAACCGGGGCCACGCGGCCTCCCTGAACACGGGGTGCCAGAGGGCGCGGGCGCGGTATATCGCGCGGATGGATGCCGACGATCTCTCGCTACAGCATCGCCTGGAGCGACAGGTCGCGTTCCTGGACGAGCGGCCGGGTGTGGCCGTGGTCGGGGGAGCCGTCCATCTCATCGATAGCGCGGGCACCGCGCTCCGGGTCGACTACTGTCCTACGAATGACACGGAGATCCGAAAGACGCTTCCGTGGGCCACCCCCTTCTATCACCCCATGATCATGATGCGCCGCGCGCATTTCGGCGCCATCGGGGGATACCGCGTGGCCTTCGAAGACGCCGAGGATTACGATCTTTACCTCCGCGTGGCCGAACGGTATCAACTGGCGAATCTCGCGGAGCCGATCGGGTGCTACCGGATTTCCGAGGGTCAGGTGTCACATCGCAGTCTCAGGCGCCAGCGGGCGGCCCATCTCGCCGCCCAGGCTTCGGCGAAGGCACGGGCCGCCCAGCGACCGGATCCCATGGCCGGTGTCGAGAGGATCACCGGGGAGATGCTGCGGGCGTTGGGGGTGACGGACGCGGCACTCGAGGCGAGCTGCGTAGCCGCGACGCTCGAGCGCATCGAGCTGCTTCTGGAAGTCGGCGCGGAGGAGGCGGCACTCGGACTGCTGGAAGACGCCACCGACCGGACGCACGCGCTCGGCGGCAGACGGAAACTCGCCGCGATGCGCTGGAGGATGCGAGGGAGGCAAAGTTCCCTGCGTGGCGAGCGGCTCCGATCCCTGTGCGCGTTTGGGCGGGCCGCGTGTCTTGAGCCGAGTTTGGCGCGGGCGCTCCTGGTCCGCGGACGGCGGCGCCTGATCGGGTGGCTGGCAGCGTCTCCTGATCGCCCGAAGATCCGTCCTCGGCGAGCGAGCGGCTGAGAAAGCAGCGACGAGGCCTTCGCCGCTCCGTCTGGTGTAAGAGTATGAGCAGCTCCAAAGCGCTCGTCAGCATCATTATTCCGTGCTACAACCAGGGCGCGTTTCTGGGGGAGGCCATCGAGAGCGCCCTGGGGCAGACCTATCCGCGCGTCGAGGTGATCGTGGTGGACGACGGATCGACGGACCACACCGCCGCGGTCGCGGTCCGCTTCGGGGAGCGCATCCGCTACCGTTACCAGGAGAACGGCGGCGTCGCCAGCGCGCGCAACAGGGGGGTACGGGAAAGCCACGGGGAGTTCGTTCTCTTCCTGGACGCGGATGACTTCCTGCCGGCAGATCTCGTCGAGTGCCACATGGCGGTCGCGGCGGCGTCCCCGACCGGCACGGTCTTCCACGGAGGCTCGCGGGAGGTCGATACGGGCGGAAGGCTGCTCCATGAGACGCCCGTGGAACCGTTGCCGGCGGACGCTTTCCACGCGCTGCTGACGCACAACCCCTTTTCGATCCACAGCGTCATGATCCGCCGATCCGCCCTGGTGGCGATCGGGCTGCTGGACGTCAACCTGCGGTCGTGCGAGGATTGGGATCTCTGGATCCGCCTGGCCGCCGCGGGCTACGAGTTTGTTCCGGTAGCGGCGGCGGTCGCGATCTATCGCCGTTACGCGGGAAGCAAGTCGACGCGCTATGAGTGGACCTGGCGGCTGGGGATGGCCGTGCTCGCAAAGAACCGGGGGATCCATCCCGACTGTAGCCGCTGCCGCCGCTCCATCGCGCGCGGCGTCCGGAACTGGGGCAACTGGTGTTTCGACATCATGACCGAGGACCTGGCGGCCCACCGACGACGAGGAGAGACGTGGGCAGGTGTCGTGAAGGTCGTGCGCGCTGCGAATCGTGAACCGCAGCTCGGCCGGCTCCTCGCGCGCGGCGCGCTCGACCGACTGCCGCGCATGGCCCTGAGACTCCCACGGCGCGTTCTCGGCAAGGCGTACCGGCGCCTGGAGCGCGCGCTGGCTCCCCGGCGCGCCGCGCTGGGTCGCTAGCCGGCGGGCGCGCGCCGCCGATGGCCATGATGAGAATGATCAGCGCCGCGGAGCCGCTCGTGAGCATCATCATTCCGTGCTACAATCACGGCGAGTTCTGGGAGAGGCGATCGAAAGCGCCCTGGGGCAGACCTATCCGTGCGTCGAGGTGATCGTGGTGGACGACGGCTCCACGGATCAGACGTCCGCGGTCGCCGCGCGCTTCGGAGAGCGCATCCGCTACCGCTATCAGCAGAACGGGGGTCTCTCGGCGGCGCGGAATACGGGGATCGCAGCCGCGCAGGGCGCGTTCCTCGTCTGCCTGGATGCGGATGACTTCCTGCAGCGAGACGTGCTCGCACAGCACATGCAGGCCGCGTGTGAAAACCCGGCTGGTGTGGTGTTCTATGGGCAGTGGCAGACGGTCGATCGCCACGGCGCGATCCTATCTGAGATCCAGCCGCCGGTGGTCGGCTCCGCTGTCTTCCACGCCCTCCTCGCCGGCAACCCCTTTCTGTGCCACTCTCTCAGGCTACGACGGGACGGGATCGACCGGGTGGGCACCTTCGATCCCGCGCTCAGAGCCTGCGAGGATTGGGATCTGTGGTTAAGGTTGGCAGCGGCCCGTTGTCCGTTCGTAGCGGTGCCAGGGGCCGTGTCGTTCTATCGCCGCTATCCTGGAACGCTTTCGGAAGATCCGGAACGGATGCTGCGCGCTGGTCTGCGAGTACTGGCGAAGAGCCGGAGCCACCATCCGGGTTGTCCTCGCTGCCGACGAGAGATCGCGCTGGGGATGCTCCGGTGGCACTTCTGGTGCTTCCACGCGCTCAAGAGGCGGCTGGCCTGGCAGAGAGCGCGGCAGACCACCGGGGCCAACCTCCAGGACGCGGCGCGAGCACTTCGCCGCATGCCCGTGCTGGCAGCGCTTTTCCTCGTAGACCCGGTACTGGCGCCGGTACGACGGGCGCGCCGGATCTGGCGCGAGCGCGGACCCTCCTCGCCCGGAGTGATCTTGTCTTTCCGGTCAAGGGGCAAGGGAGCTTCGCTGGCCGACCCGCGGAATGGCCCGATGCGGCGTATCACGAGACGACGATGAGACTCCGCGGACTGGGAC
>Ga0170475_115806653_pt1 | contig 16739 bp, 35 predicted proteins | sample Soicark_Litter_5_FD_111474 | JGI IMG/M metagenome (GOLD analysis project Ga0170475, IMG submission 111474) | Avena fatua rhizosphere microbial communities from Hopland, California, USA. Combined Assembly of 48 SPs
GAAGAACTAGACGATAAGGTAGATGAATGGCATGATAGCCTAGTGCCAGGTTCTTTGCATGAATACCTTGGTATGACTTGGGAAGAATATAGTTACTGGACTGAGACAGCCAAGATTCCTCAGAGTTTTCTTGACAGGCAGTAGAAGATACGCTAAGATAGAAGAACAGAGCAAGGAATTGCTCATGGCTGCATTGTGAAATGGTATCACGCTTCCCTCATAAGGAATGATTCCTAGTTCGATTCTAGGTACAGCTACTGCGCGGTAGTGGAGTTAGGTTCCACGCGAGGCTCATAATCTCGAAACATCGGTTCGAATCCGTTCTGCGCCACCACTTTCTAATAGAGAGGTTGTCTTCATGGCAAGTCCATACAAGATTGCTTATTCTAAGGATGAAATTAAGGACATTGAGAAAGAATTGAATGACCTTCTGAAGTCTAAGAATATACACAAGAAGTACAAGGTTGAAATCAAATACAAAGAGGTTAAGCACAAGCCTCAATGGGAGTTCTATGTTGTACCTAAGTGACACCGGCTAAATCCTTCTACTGTCTAAGTAGAAGGAGGTGTTTGAAAAAATGCCAGGACCAATGTCCCGCCCAGATGGGCAGAAAGAGTCTAGACAAGAGCGAATCGCTCGTGGTAAGATGATTATGCAAGGCAGGGCTCCCAAGTCTGGGAAGACTGCAAAGTGAGCTTCGGCTCACAATGGGGCTGTAGCTGAGAAGGATTAGCGCTAGGCTGAAAACCTTGAGAGGTTGGTTCGATACCAACCGGTCCCACTCCAACAATGTTAAGAGTTAGGTAAGAAAATGCGGGATATCAGTGAACTGAGTGATGAAGAACTTAATCGTCCTGGTCCTGGCTCATCTTCAGATGAACGTGCTGCTGAAGAATTGGGAATCTCCATGGATGAGCTTGTCCGAATCATGGATGTTTGGATGAAGCATGCTGGTGAGAATGCCTACGAACGCCAGAGGCGACGCAAGCGACGACTTGCCAATCCAAAGCGGACTGTGGTAGAGTAATAACAATGCCTGATTATGCAAGTGGCTAAAGCACGGTGACTGTAAATCATCTCTTTCGGGTTCGGGAGTTCGAATCTCTCATCAGGTACATTCATGATATAGTAAGAAGAAGTTGCAGGAACTTCCGGAAAACCTGCATATGCGTCTGAGCCAGGGATAAGCTAAGCGGGCCTGTAAAGCCCTACTTCCTAGGTTCGAATCCTAGCAGGCGCACTGTGGCCGTATTTCAATGGTAGATTGTCAGCCTGTGACTCTGACGACGAGGGTTCAATTCCCTCCGGTCACCCCAGTCTCTATGCGCGAATGGTTTAGCGAGTGTTCTGCAAAAGCACGCATGTCGGTTCGAATCCGACTAGAGGCTCATGGAAATGCAAGAAGCAAGGGTCGGGATGACTGTTAGAATCACGCAGCCGGGACTCCATAAGCATAAGACAGCAGTAGTCATTGGTTCTGATACAAGGAATTCATTGACTGTTCAACTGAGGAATGGGTATAAGCTAGAAGTTCCTCTAAGATTTCTAGAGATTAAGCGATAGAAATCCGGCGGGTTTTCGAATCCGCAAGCTAGGTATCCCACACTTGGATACTGAAGGTGGTCGTAAATGGAATTGGATTCCAGCCCTTGAATGTGTTACGGGACACTCCTAGCAGAGTGATTTGTCTAAAGGGAAAGCCCGTAAAGTCCTTTAGTGCCAGAGACTACAATGTGCTAGCATTGCTGGTAGTTCCCGCAAAGAGACCTAGTCAGTTTTGAGCGGGTTTATTATATAGGTGTCTGTGGATAATATGAGTTAGGGGTACCAACCCAAACCTTATAGAATGGCCAAAGGATACGTATCCTTGCCACGAAATACGGAACCATGGTTGTCCATGAACATGTAAAACTGGACCATTCTCCGGTCGGTTAATCAGGCAAACCAGATGATTGTTACTCATCGACTATAGGTTCGAATCCTATTCGGAGAGCTGGGACGTGAAATTAAATTGCGACAATAGCTTGTGAGGTAACCGCACAATAACGTACGTAAAAGCGGGGAAGTAGCAGGCAACGATAGTGAAAAATGCGGCAAACCTCTAGAAGGTGTCCGCTACGTCCAACCGTTTGAGAAGTCTTGGTTGGGCACGGTTCAATTCCGTGACAATGCTGGTGCGAGGAAGGAACGCCTCTTCCCTGGCAGGTTCGAATCCTGCCGCTTCTCTTTGCCTCTGTATACCCTATCGCTTCGAACGATTTGAAAGGTTAATGGAATCATGGGGGTTCGAATCCCTTCAGGGGCGCATGATTAAAAAGGGTAGTGTAGTGATGATTACTGGCGGTATTCGTAAGGGATATCGTGTAAGGGTTCTACAGGTTTGGCGAATGACAGGCAATATCAAGGCTGAAATCATCGAGGGTCCTTATAGGGGCCAGATTCTTGAGCTTGTACGTCGCGGCGATTACGAGAAGTAGATAGATTGCCCTTGTAGTTCAACGGATAGAATGACCGCCTCCTAAGCGGTTGGTTGCTGGTTCGAATCCAGTCAAGGGCACATGCAGATTAAAAGAGGTAGGATTTATCAAGTTGGTGACAGGTGTTACCAGATTCTCAATGATGATAGTGAGATTGTGCAGATGAAGGACCTTGCTACTGGTATTATTGTTAAGAGGTATCGCGGCCAGTTGAAGCCTGAACTTATCAGGAATGCCCGCAATAACGAGAAGTAGTATTACGGGGCCGCCCGGTTTCGACGTCTTTGGATGGGATATAAACGCAGCCGTTCTTTGGTAAAGAGAACTAAAACAGACCAAAACTATAAATGCAGATAACATTGATGCAGAATACGAAGCACTTTGTGCAGAGTATTCATTCGTGACTGTTTAAAGTCGCCGGGTTTATAGATAACCTAGGAACAGAATATCTATATGCTATATGTGTAAGTAATGTGTAGAATGCTTTAGAGTGATTGACATGGCTGTCTATCGGTTATATGCTAGATAATGACGGACGGGAGTTCGACTCTCCCCGGCTCCACAGAGGAAGATTATATGAGAATCAGAAATTACCACATCTATGGTAATCAAGAGTTTCTTAAGAGACTCGAAGAAGATTATGCTTTTCTAGGACGTAGTGCTAAATTGGAAGAGGATAGACTGGTTGTCTTCGCACTTCCAAGGAGAAAGAAAAAGGTTGCAGCCACGAATAAGAAGCGTGGTAAGCGACACTAAGTGACTTGAGGGTTCAGAGCAGATTAATCGCCAACGTAGATGCAATAGCAATAGCGTAGGTTGCCCTCTAGCTTTTGGTTGACCAGTTGGACACCTAACAATTGACTGGGTATAATGGAGAGAAATCCGCAAAAAGTTAGGAGGATGACTTATGAATTTCCTTGAAGATGTGGGAGCTAAGTTCATTACCGACCTTTTGACGGAAATCCGAGATGGCCAGAAAAGATTGGAGGACAAAATGGCAGACCTAGAAACAGAGGTTGCGAATCTTCGTGACGCTGTATCCGGTGTATCAGCGCGTGTTGACGCTCTAGTCGGTCCACTTACGGATGCCGTACAGGAGGCACAGTCAGCGCTAGCAGCAGAGCGTGAGGCAGCAGCACAGCTTGCAGCAGCAGAGGACCAGGAAGATGTACAGCAGAACCAGGACCTTGCAGATGCTAAGGCGGCAACAGATGCAGCTCTTGCAAACGCTCAGAGCGCGGCTGATGAAATTGCGAACGAAACTGCACAGCTTAATAGCATTGCAGCACAGCCAGCAGCCTAATTATTAGACTGACAGAGCCCGCCAATTATTTTGGCGGGTTTTCTGTTTAAGGAGACAAATGATTAAGTACATAATTGCCACAAGTGAAAACGATGCCCTGTGGAATCTCAGAGAGAACAGTGATAGACTGTATGATACAAAGACCACAGCAAAGGATAACATCAAACATCCTGGTTGGCAGAAGGTTGTCAAAGTGACTCTTGAAGAGGTAGAATGACTGCAAAGTTCTATGCACTTGGTACATCCGAAGCAGATGCTATGGTAGATTGTGTCACAGGAAAATACGTGGCACGACCATTTTGCGGCAACCGGCAGGATTTGTCATACGACCTTGACAGACTTAAGGCCACTGATGCTGACCTTGTTAATTTGAGAATCTATGTGATTAAGATTGGTGGATGATGTCCAATAGACGACGAGATGGCAGCTGGACACACAGCGGTGTAAAGCGGCGGGATTTCAGACACGATGCCAGCGGTCCTGAAGTAATCCGTTCTACTGTAAAGAAGAACACTAAGAAGTGGTGCAAGGGAAAGGTGGGCAAAGAACACGACTTCAAACCCTTCCGACACCACACCTTTACATGGGACTTCTTTCGTGGTAAGGTTTCTATCACCTTCAAGTGCACGGTATGCAACAAAGAGAGGTTTGAGTCTTATGACGAGTGGCCGCAGGAAGTTCCTTTGCCTGGATTGTGGTGTCGATACTGGGAAGGCCGGTGAGCACTACATGCTCATCAGTTCTACTTGGCAGTTGACAGGGCTTGGACCGGTTGGTATGCTTTGTGTAGGAGATGTGGAGAAGCGCATTGGTCGTAAGCTAAACCCGGCGGATTTCAATGACAGTTATCTCAACCGTCCTCGTACAGGTATTATCAGTGACAGGTTGAGAAGCAGGATGGGTATCTGATGAAGACGTACATGTTAGAGCGCGATGAACGAATTATGCAGATGTGTAAGAGGAATTTCTTCTATCGCTGCAATATTGATGGTATTGAAATTTGGGTGAGTCCATGGTTTGGTTACCGTCTTATCCGTGGTAACCAGATAAGTAATCGTGACTTCCGCAGATTTGATGATGCAGTTGCAACTGCTTGTGGTATTCTGGAATCTGGAGAGTAACTGTGAGTTACATTGTTTATCGTGACCTGTTTGGAATGAAGCAGGACGATGGAGTGCTGAAGTTCATCGAAAGCCTTGATGATGAAATTATCAGTAGGTTTCAGCAGGGTTGGATTGAAGATGAATACGGTAGCGGCTGGAACATGAAGATGGTGCGAGAGCACCATAAGAGCAACAGTTCTCCATGTATGATTCCTGAGCCCAGTAGTTTCGATACACTGCTTATTCTTTACAAGATGCTTAAGGATGGGAATTAATGGGATTTAGGAAGAACAAGAGAGTGCGTGTGGTAAATCCAGCATCTGAGTTTTTCAATAGGATTGGAGTTATCACAGGCAAAAAGGGCAATAAGTATATTGTTAGGTTTGATGATAATTACCAGTTCTTTGACTCTGACGAGATTAGGGAGTATGATTAAGATGTTCAACAGGACGCCATATCGTGTGGGCCAGAAGATTTACATAATTGGTCTTGCAGAATACGGCCGGGTTGAGAAGATTATGGGCAATAAGGTGCAAGTATTATCATTCAAGTCTAATCACAAGAGATGGTATGAACTGCATCAGATTGAGAACGGCGAATAGAATTACCGCCCCTCGGGGCAATGGAAGGGTTAGCCGACTGGAAACGGCACTCGACTGCTAATCGAGCGAGTCATATAAGTGGCCTTGCGAGTTCGACTCTCGTTCCTTCCGCAAAGACTGTCAGAATAGCCGATATGGGTAAAGGCGTATCGTGAGCATTCACAACCTTTACGACAGTCAGGATGGCTTGGCAATTACGTTGCTGAGCCATCAAGCTTATATCATTTTATAATAGGAGTTGGTATGTACAATAAGAAGGAAGAACTTAAGTCCGGAGTCTATGTCAAGGTGATGAGTGGTCAGTTCCGTGGATGTACTGGAATGATTTACAGTTCACGTGGCATTTTGAATCCTGATATTATCGTAGAGATTGATTATCATGGTCAGATTGTGAAGAAGACTTTCAAGTACAAAGACGATGCTCTGAAGAAGGCATAATAAATACAAAATGAATATCTTCAGAAGGTTTCCTTTCAGGAAGAAAGACTGTCCACATATGCATGTTGTTCGCATTCATGGCGATGAGATTAATGCAGCAAATGGTAAGCGATATTTCTGTACTGATTGTGGAATGAACTTCAAAAACCAGCCAAATTAAATGGAGATGAAAATGGTACATGTATCTGCAATCTTTTCGGTTGACGACCTTGAGCTAGAGATTGCGAATGGATACGTCAGGCGTCAGACGAATGAGAGCGGCAACCTTTTCATTCTCAATTATAGCGAGAAGGCCCAGTTCGAGCGTAGGTGGAATTCTGTTACGCTCAATTGTCGTGGTCTTATTCTTGATTCCAAGAACAACATTGTTGCCCGGCCGTGGAAGAAGTTCTTTAACTTTGGCGAGCGCCCACTCACGTTCTCAACTGATGACCCTGTTGAGGTTACTGATAAGAAGGATGGTAGCCTGGGGATTCTTTATGCAACGGACTATTGGCACTATGCTATTGCTACCCGTGGTTCTTTTGCCTCTGGGCAGGCTATTCACGCAACAGAGGTATGGAATGACAAGTATGCTGATGTAGAGCCTTTGGGCGGGTTTACTTTCTTGTTCGAGATTGTCTATCCTTCCAACCGAATTGTACTTGATTATGGTGATTTGGATGACCTTATCCTACTTGGTGCTGTGAACAATGAGCGCGGGTGGTACTATGGTCCCAATGAGGCAGCAGGCATGCTCGACTGGCATGGTCCTGTTACTGAGGTATTCGAGTACCGTTCATTGAATGAGTGCTTCGGAGTCCACAGGCCAAATGCAGAGGGTCTGGTAATTCGTTCTGGTGACAGCATCGTGAAGTTGAAGCAGGAAGACTATGTTACTCTTCACAAGTTGGTTACCGGGCTGAACGAGCGGGCTGTGTGGGAGAGGTTGAAGGCTGGTGAGACTTGTGCTAGTATTTGTGAGTCTCTTCCAGACGAGTTCCACCAGTTTGTCAAGGATGTCTCAAGTGATATCTACAATAAGTTTGAGGCTATCTACCACAAGACTTTCAGCGATTACTGTGCTATCCTGAACAAGGTTGGTGCAGACCACAGCCGCAAGTCGTTCGCAATTGAGGCCATGAAGAATCGTCACCATGGAATCTTGTTCAGCTACCTTGACAGGCGTTCTGTGCATGATGCAATCTATGACCTAATCCGTCCGTAAGGACGTGCGGCCTCCGGGCCGCAAGCTTCTTTTCAAACAAAGGAATGAGATGGATTACGAGAATATAATCGATAGTTATAATGCTCTGAGGGAAGAGTGTTTGCAGATTGCCAAGTTTAATCTTGAGTTGATGGGCTCATATGCATGGTTGCAATTTGCCATCTGTGACTCTGACATTACACTAGGATTCTCGCCAGAAGGAATCGCGTGCTTTGGTTCTGCTTATACTACCCAGACCATGAGCAATGAGTTCTTTGAGTTCACCATTCCCATCGAGTATATAGAGGTAAATAGGATATGCTGGAAGTAGTTATTAATCGCGGAGTTCCTGGCTCTGGCAAGTCTACTTATGCTCATGCATGGGTAATGGCACAGTTCAACAGGGTCCGTGTAAACCGTGACGATATCAGGATGCAGGGATACGGAGTAGAATTCGGTCCGCCAATTAATGAGGATGTTGTCACTAAGATTGAGAACGGATATATTGAGTCGGCTCTTAAGGCCGGGATTTCTGTCATTGTTGATGATTGTAATATTGAGCCAAAGTATGTGAAGAATCTCGCATACATGGCATGGCGGTATGGAGCTACTGCGCGTGTGCAAGAGTTCATTGTGCCGCTGAGTCAGGCTCTTGAGAACAACAAGCGACGTGCTGAGGCTGGTGGTAGGTTTGTTCCTGAGTCTGCAATCAGCCGCATGTTTGAGCGTATGCATCCTGTCAGTCTTCCGGAGTTTCCAAAAATTGAGCCGTATGTGCCACGACTTGAAATGCCAGACGCCATCCTGTATGATTTGGATGGAACAGTTGCTCTCATGGGTGACCGTGACCCGTTTGATTTTTCGCGGGTTTCAGAAGACAAGGTCAACCAACGTGTAGCAGACATCATCCGTCTTGAATCAATGGTAGGAACAACTGCAATTGCCTTCTCAGGACGTGATGATTCGTGCTATGATGATACAGTCAACTGGTTGGCAGATGGTCGTATCCCTCGGAATGACTTGTTCATGCGAAAGACTGGTGACAAGCGCAAGGATGCTGTGGTAAAGTTGGAGATGTTCAATGAGCATATCCGTAACGTCTACAACGTCAAGTATGTGCTTGATGACCGTGGTCAGGTTGTTGACATGTGGCGCGTTCTTGGTTTGACGTGCCTTCAGGTTGCTCCTGGCGACTTCTGAATTGTGTGGGACTTCGGTCCCCACAAGCTTGACAAGGTAACATCTTGTCTGTTAAAATTAATACATACAAGCGGGTATGGCGAAACTAGGCAGCCGCGCAAGATTTAGGCTCTTGTGTCCGAGAGGACGTGCAGGTTCGATTCCTGTTACCCGTACTTCTATTAGCCTATAGGAGATTAAAATGAGTGGTGGATTCAAGTACGAAATTGGTCAATACGTCTATGGCCCTAATGTCCAGGGTAAGGTTCAGTTTCGTGACAAGAGTTTTGGAAAAAACCGTTATGCTCTAGATAATGGCAAGGTCTACAACGAGAATGAGTTGAGAGACAAGCCGTCCGAAAAGTTCTAAGCCCGTAAGGGCCATGCCGGGGTAACTCAGAGGCAGAGTGCCACTCCTACAAAGTGGAAGCCGAGATTTCGAAATTCTCTCCCGGTACTTTAAGATGTGAATGTAGCTCAATTGGCAGAGCCAAGCATCCGTGACGACGGACAGGATATGGGTTCGAGTCCCTTCTTCACATTTTATTATTTATGCCTGCATGGTGGAATTAGGTAGACACGGTAGTCTCAAACACTACTGCCTTAAAAAGCGTGCCGGTTCGATTCCGGCTGTGGGTACATAGGAGAAACAATATGACTAATGCTGGTACATTAGTTCATGGGTATGTTGGAGTGTACCAGCACTCTATAGCAGATACCGGTTCGGTGATTGCCTAAAACTTTCACCGAGCAAGTCTCCGGAAGCTTCACAAAGGAGAAATATGATGAGGTTTGTTCGAACCGGTGACGACACTGTTTCTGTTGAGCTTTCGCTTGGTGCTGTCCAGCGAATTGCCAATGCTTTTGACACTCACATTGACACGAGTAACATTGCTCGAAATGGTGAAGGTCTGACTGACCAGGATAAGGCTCTTGGTACTGCATTCAAGAATGCTTGGAGCAATTTCAGCGCTGACGAGTCAGTTTCTGCGGATGTAGAAGCGTAATACGAACCCCCGATTTTCGGGGGTTAAGCTTTTAAAAGATAGGTGGTTAGCGTGACAAAGTTTATTGAGCCAGGCCATAGGATTATGGACAATGCTTATCTGCGAGATGGTAAGCTGATTCACACAGGTGAAGCACTAGCACTTGCTGTTCTTCTTCATTCCAAGGGTAAGGGTAGGATTGGTAAGAATGAGCAAGCAGACATTGACCAGGTAACAAAGGTCTTCAAGAAGCCCCGTCGAAAGTGACGGGGTTTTCCCGTTTAAGGATATAATATGGCACAATTGGTTATTAACACTAGCGATTCGTATTGTGGCTCATGCAGAAAGCCTGCCAGCATGTATGAGAGTGGTCACTATACTATCCTGGGTTGGGTAGAGAACGGCTCAGAGGGTTGCGGAGCCGTATGGGACAGTGTAACATCATATTACTTGGATATTTCCAGGCACCTTGCTGAACCTAATCCTGGCGGTTTCGGGTTCGCAGAGAATTTGCGGGGTCTGCCTGTGTATTCATTCTTCCAAGATGAACCTATAGGGGTGTATGGTGGCACAGCAGAACAAAACAGTACCTTGTTCTAATTGCGGGACTGGTCGAGTCCTCGGTGGTCGGCATGGAAGGCATTATCCAAAGATTGATGGCAAGAGGGTGTGCCTTGACTGCTTCATGGAAAGCATTCTCGGCAACACAATTGAAAGGATTAGAAATGGCTGACTGGTATGACAGCAACAGTGTTTCTCCTGAGTCTGTCAGTGACGAAGAGTATCGCGATTGGCTTGTGGATAACGTAAGTCCTGAAGATGCAGATAACTTCTGGTATGGTGATGATGGCTCTTCCGAATGAGTTGTTCTATGTCCTTGTCAAGCCTGGCGGTAAGCCGCTCGGATACAGACAGAAGGGCGGAGGAACATATACCAAGGAGGACTGGGGACGCAATCAGTTCAGCCACTTGAAGCATCATGGTTCAAAGGTTGAACTATACGCTGGACACATCGAATGGACTCTGATAGAGTCTAGTGAACAGGCAGACGACGCATACACAGAGGATACGCTATGGTAAAGTATGTCAAGGGTGACGCAACGAAGCCTGAGGGTGATGGTCGTAAGATTATCGTCCATGTCTGCAACGATTCCGGTGGTTGGGGTGCTGGCTTTGTCAAGGCTATTTCGGCCCGGTGGCCTGAGCCTGAAAGGTCTTATCGTTCATGGTATCGCAATGTACGAAATGATGGCGGGTATTTCCTTCCTCTAGGACATGTCCAAATGGTCAGGGTTTCTGACGACATTGAGGTGGCCAATATGATTGGTCAACATGGTACTGTGAGCCCGACCAATCCGTATCCGGTTTCGTATGCGGCCATTGGATACGGACTTGAGAAGATTGCCAAGATTGCTGGATACAGTGATGCAACAGTGCACATGCCTCGTATCGGTTGTGGTCTTGCGCGTGGTGACTGGGATGTGGTAGAGTCTATTATCAATAGGACGATGACTCTGAGTGATATTGATGTAACCGTGTATGACCTTCCTTAGGGAAGTGCGGGGATAAACCTCGCAAGCTTTCATTGTAGAAACAAAGGGAGATTTACCAATGCGTCCTGATTCTAATGTTGCTGAACGTCATGGTGACCTTGGCGGGCACAAGATTGCAATGACGTTCGACCAGAATAGCCTAGCTCATCTTATGTCTGTGATGACTGACCTCTATTCTGACCCAGTCCTTGCGGTTATCCGTGAGTACAGTACAAATGCTCTTGATGCACAAATTGCGGCGGGTGTTGACAGGCCGATTGAAGTTACCACTCCCAACGCACTCTCACCTTTCTTCAAGGTGAAGGACTACGGTATTGGTATGGATGTAGATGACATTACGAATATCTATTCTCAGTACGGTGCTTCAACAAAGCGTGATTCTGATGACCAGGTTGGTATGCTTGGTCTCGGATGTAAGTCTGCGCTATCATATACCCAGCAATTCCTTCTGAATTCTAACAAGGACGGGATGTCCTATCGGGTTGCCATTTCTCGCACCGAGGATGGTTCCGGAGAGATGCAGATTCTTTCTTGTGAGAATACTGATGAGCCAAACGGTGTTGAGGTTATTGTGCCGGTTAAGCGGGGCAATGATTTTGAGGCTAAGGCAAAGGAGTTTTATCAGTTCTGGCAGCCTGGCACTGTTCTTGTTAATGGGCAGCAGCCGGAATACATTGGTGGTCGTGATGTTACTAAGACTATCAAGATGGTTCCTGGTATGGAGTGCGACTACCTTGTCATGGGTAATGTTGCCTATCCACTGAAGGGACAGTATGGTATTGGTGAGCGGAATTACTACAACCGGTACGGGGTAATTGCCCGAGTTGGTATTGGTGATGTCAATTTCACTCCTTCTCGTGAGTCTCTGCATTACACTCGTAAGACAGAAGAGACTATCAAGAGAATCAAGGTGGAGTTTGGCGAAGCGCTGAAGACTGTTGTCCAAGATGACGTTGAGTCTGCGCCTGACCATGTAGAAGCGCTGAAGAGGTATATCCAGTGGTTCGATATGCTTGGTGGATATTACAACAACAGGATGCATCCTATCACTTATCGTGGCGATAAGATTCCTATGCAGGTTACTCACCCGTTCCTTGTATATGACACTACGGCGACGCGCTATGCTGTAGATGAGTCTTCTGGTATGCATATTAAGACGCTTGCTGATATGCCCATCATCTATGGATTCTCTGGCCAGAAGATTAATGGGAATCAGCGTGAGCGGATGCGTGCCTGGATGCGTGCAAATTCATTCGTAAATGGTAAGATTCTGATTTGTGATGAGCTTCCTGAGGTTATCACAGAGAATGACTGGATTCCTGATGCCAAGATTTTCTCTTGGGAGGATGTTAAGAAGACTCGTACAGCCGATGGTCGTACCCCGCGCCCGAAGGCAATGTTCGATGTATTCCTTCCCGATGCTATTAGGATTCGTTCAGTTGCGGTTGACGAATTTCCGGCGGGTGTCGTACCAGTCCTTGTTACTCCAAAGGATATGCCTGACGTAAGGACAACTAAGAAGTTCCTGGAAGACAATAGCGGTCATATGCTGGTAAGGCTTCAGACGTACCGTTGGGAAAAGTTCAAGCGTGACAATCCTTCAGCGAGAGAGTATACTGTAATGGTAAGGGCAGCATACGATGCCGCCGTTGCAGCTCTCACTGAGAGTGACAAGTATAACATGGGTCTTGATTATCGGCAGAAGCAGATTCTTGAGAAATTGGACCCAGAGAATATTCATGACCCAGAACTTGTCTTGGCTATTCATGCCGCAAAGGGTACAACAACTACTGACACCATGAAGGCTTACCACCTTGCTTGTGAGGCTCTTGGAAGGCATACTTATGTTCCCAAGTTTGATACAGGCAGTGTGCAGCCGCTGAATGGTTATCCGCTGATTCTTTCGGCGTCGCTCTATGGTATTAACATTCAGCACACTACGATTTATATCAATGCTGTATATGATATGAACAAGTAGTGGTGCGGCCGGATGAAAGTCTGGCCAAGCTTCTGCCAAAACAATTGATTGAGGAGAAATATATGCAGTACAATCTGGTCAAGTTCCGTGACTCTGAAGAGTCCAACCTGACGGTATTCCATGATGGCGAAATGTATGTCGCTACGGATACCCACCCGAACTTTGACCGTATTGTCGCTGGCGTTATTGCTGGTGACGAGAGTGTCATTGAATTGTTCGACGTTTCTGCAACCGCGCAGCGTCGTTTCGACAGGCTTTCCGAGCGTGTCACTATTGCAAACGGCCGGATTTTCTTTGATGGTGAAGAGGTTGATAACGCTCTGACCCAGCAAGTCATGCGATTCATTGATGCTGGTGTTGAGGATTTCCGTCCGCTGGTTGCCTTCTTTGAGAAGGTTGAGACCAACCCGAATGCTCACAGCCGTGAGCAGTTGTTCCGATGGATTCGCGACCGCAACATTACCATCACCAGTGATGGCAACTTCATTGCTTACAAGGGTGTCCGCACCGTTGATAGTGAGGATGGTGTGAGTTACACCAGCATTAGCACCGGTAAGGCTGTCTCTGATGGCGTTGAGTACGATGGTGCTATTCCGAACCCTGTTGGTGCGACTGTCGAGATGCCACGCTCCGAGGTGCAGCATGACCCCAGCGTGGGCTGTCACAAGGGTCTGCATGCTGGTACGTGGAATTACGCGAGTGGTTTTGCTCAGGGTGCGGTTCTGACTGTTGAGATTAACCCGCGCGATGTGGTTTCCGTTCCTACAGACTGTGGTGACCAGAAGTTGCGGGTCTGCCGCTACATTGTAACTGGTGTCTCTGTGAACGAGAGCAGCGATGTCGTCCAGCAGGGCTACACCGAAGAGATTGAAGATGACTCGGACGAAGACGATGTTGTTGAGAACGACTACAACAACAACGATTGGTATGGCGAGCCTTATGTTGGCTGGGACAGTAGTGACCCAGAGGCTCCCTGGAACCGCTGATTGACATGCCGCCCTTCGGGGTGGCAAGCTTGCACAAATAACAGAGGTGAGATATGTTTGATGAAGATGAGCTGAGAGACATCCTTCCTGATGAGGTTCTTGAAGAGCTTGACGCGATGGATGCAAGCCTGTATGATATATTTCCAGAGGGTATGAATGGTCCCAAGGGTTGGGACGGTTACGACGAGATGCCATGGAATGAGTGAGCATGAAGATTTTGATTCTTGGCGACAGCCACGGTCAGGGCCACTGGCTACGCAATAAGATTTACTTTGCCAAGAAGAATGGCATCAAGAAAGTCATTCAGGTTGGTGACTTCGGAATGTGGGACCACGAAGAGGATGGTATCCGTTTCCTTGACTGGACGAATGAGGCTCTTCGCGAAACCGGCGTAAAGTTGTACTTTTTGGGCGGGAACCATGAGAATTGGGACCGGCTTGATTGGTATGAGAAGAACAACCCTAAGACATACAACGGTCACACTTACATCAGGTCTCACATTATCTATACCGGCCGTGTAAGCCGTTGGACTTGGGGTGACAAGGGTAGCGAGAGGGTTTTCCAGGCTGTAGGCGGTGCCTATTCTATTGACCGTAGAAGCCGTGTCGTTGGAAAGAGCCTGTGGCTTCAAGAGGAGATTCCCGAGAGAATTGTCTACGGTCTTGAGCAGGCCAACCGACAGGCTGATTATCTTTTCACCCATGATGCTCCATCGTGTGTGCCTATGGGTAGCCTGAAGCCTGACGCTCAGTCTGTTGCTCACCGTCAATTGATGGACCGTATCGGTAAGGCAACCCGGCCGGATTTGTGGTTCCACGGTCACTACCATAAGTGGATGGAGTACTCTTTCATGCACCAGCAGGGTTACTCTTCTGTTTATGGCCTTGACCGCGACTACCAGTTTTACAGCTACGTCATTCTTGACACTGAGAACGGTAATGTGGAGACTGCAACTGGTAAAATTATTGAGCACTGAATGTGCTGTTTGCCTTTTGAATATTAAAGGCATACAATTGCTGGTATGGAGGAATTCTATGCCAGCAAGCTTATTATTCCCTCAGACAGTTCTAAGGAGGTGTATTTCAAAAATGGCAAATGATAACAACGAGACAGAGGCACGTGTGCTTTCTGCCGATGAGCGTCGTGATGCTTCAAAGCGTGCTGACGACAAGGCGGCAAACGCTGAGTACAAGCCACGCACTGCACATGACGTAGTTGCTGAGGTTGGTCCTGTAGACGTTTCAGACGCTCAGGAGCGTGCCCGCAAGGCAGGCGTAACCGATGTGGCATTCGTTGATTACGAAGAGGCTCTAAAGAATTACGAGTCTCGTCCAGACGTTGAGCCTCTAAAGGAGCGTCGTGCCCGTGAGGGTGGACGCGAGTTCAGCGATGCGGCATTCCGTCGCCAGATTGGTGGAACAGACAATGCTGGAGTGACAACTTCAGAAGATGTTTCTGTTGCTGCTGACGACAAGACCGCAAACAAGACTTCATCAGCTCGCAAGCCATCAGGCAAGTAAGCAGAAGTGAGCGAAAAGCCGGGTTGACAAAGCCCGGCTTTTTGTTTTATACTGAATTAGTATTGACACGACCGTGTCTATAATGTTAACATCAATGTATGATGAAACTTGAACGAAAGGGTAACACAATGCCTCGCAGTCTCGATTTTAAGAACGCCCATAAGTTTGTCCGTGAGCAGCGACGCTTGGGGGTTGACGTTCGTTGGGATGGATGGGATATTGTCCTGTGGAAGCCTACGCACCATGGCTTCACTAGTGTTAACGGAGCGTACCGGAATAACCGATGGGGTGTTGAGTCCCGCTTCTCCGTAGATGAATCAGGAACGTGGAAGGTTCCCGCTCGGAATGTCAAGCATTCTTGATGAGCTAGGAATTGACCCAGAAGAGTTTATTTGGCAGGACTTGGCTCTGTGTGCTAATATGCCGACAGAAACATTTTACGACTTGTATGAATCAAGTCAGGAATCGGCAAAAGCAACTGACCAAGTCTGTCTTCACTGTCCCGTTATTAAGCAGTGCTTCTTTGCTGGTGCGAATGGAGAGCATGGTGTTTGGGGCGGGGTATACTGGAATGGTTCAGGAAAGCCTGATAAGAATAAGAATTCCCACAAGACAGATGAAGTATGGGCAGAGATAAGGAAGAAGGTGGCATGAGCAGATATACCCCGGCTGTTCAAAGAATCTTCAAGAATATGAAATGCCCTCAGCAAGGTTTTATAGTAGACCTTGTAGAGTACGGAGACTATCTGGCACTTCGAGTGTACAGAGACAATATCGAATCATTCAGCGAGATGCAGAAGTTGTCTATTGCTGAATACCTTTATCAACTTAGAGATGCCATCAGGTCCGAGACAAGTTGTCATATTGAAGGAGTTGAAGATGAGCCACCAGCTAGAAAATGAGAGGGACATTTACCCGCTGGTCTATGTGATTGAGGAAGGGGTTCTTGGGTTCCTTACCCAAGAGAATGCCTATTGGTCAAGGGTCAGGTACTTTGCGGGCGGGTTTGAGTACAATGTTATGCTTGGGAATGACGAATTCCTTCTGCTTGACGAAAATAAAAGCGAAGAGGGAGATTAACAATAAATGGTTTGTAGTTGCTGTGGGGAGCAAAGGAACGAGCTGAGAACACGTAAGTCTAAGTTGATGGCAGGAATGAATCTTTTCCTGTGCAGTTCGTGTGACAGTTCCAACAAAGAGCCGCGATTTGTCATTATCTTGACAGGTCGTGCAAATGGTGCAAAGTCTGTATCTGATTACATTCTTAAGCGCCGCTATTGTGGTGACGAGATTCTTGCGAGAGAATTGATTGTTTGATGACTGGCAGTCTTAGGACTGTCCCCCACGGTTTGTTCAATTGGTAGAACGGCGGATTTATACTCCGCTTGTTGTCGGTTCGAACCCGGCACCGTGGACCTTGATTGGAC
>Ga0170475_118084804_pt1 | contig 16739 bp, 1 predicted proteins | sample Soicark_Litter_5_FD_111474 | JGI IMG/M metagenome (GOLD analysis project Ga0170475, IMG submission 111474) | Avena fatua rhizosphere microbial communities from Hopland, California, USA. Combined Assembly of 48 SPs
CTCTCTACTCCACCCACGCGCGATTGTCCTCGTCATTCACCCTCTCATCTGCATCCATTTCAATACATTGAATGGCTTTCAGGAGCGATGACCGCATAGATTTGTAAGTTGTGTATTCAGGCAGGGAGAGCGAGAAGAAGCACGTCTGAGTATAGGGGAATGAGCGGTCTGGGTTCTCTTTCATGCGAGGCTGGGGAGCCACAATCTTAAACGGCAATGCCCAGTCTGCTGGTGAGGCTGGCAGCCGCGAGCGAGAACCGACAAATTTCAAAAATTGCTTTCGTTCCTCCAATGAGAAGCTTTTGAGTACCCTCCAGAAGTTTTCAATGTATTTTGCTTTCGGATCGACACCATCATACACCGTGTTGCCACGAAGGAGGTCAACGTTGACGTGTCCCTTCCCACAGAACAACTCCTCCACCTCTTCCCAAGTAAAGAGTGTCAGTAAATCCAATGGGACAATCGAAGAAAGGCCTCTTCGAATACTCTCCAATTGCTTGGAAGTTTCTGATAGTCGGAACTCAATATTCGCTTGGACAAATTCATGCAGCTCCTCAAATTTCACAGGCACATTTTGTCCACCCGGCCTGAGCTCCTCAATCGGTAGTTTACTTCCACTGTTGGCGGTGGTCCACACAAAGTCACCATACTCACGGAACGTCTCCTCATCCAGCTGCTCAATTGCCATCAGCGCAAGATAAGAGCTATAGTCCGTTTCTTTTAGATCTTCGACAGTGAGCGGGATACCAGCGAGTGTCTTCCAAACAATTGAAGAGAGAGCCAAGTCCATTTGAATTTCTCCTCTGTGTGCCACTCCAAGAATGAGACCAAAAAAGGCATATAGATTGAGATCTGATGCAGATACTTGCAAAGGATTTGGAACCCAGCACTCTCGGCTCTCACCAATTGAGGTTTCGAAATTTTGTGAATGAACGAAAAGAGGAAGGACGTGGGATTGAACTTCATCGCTGATTTGTGCAAACAATTCACGATAAGGCCCTCCGTTGTCTGACACTCCCTCTCCTTTGAATTGCAGTCGGAAACACCTCTTCTGTCCACCATCCAGCATTCCAGAGTACTGTTGTCGCAGTGTGTGGCTTGCTGATGATGCAAGTTTTTCATACAATTGATAGAACAACGTCGCTTCTTTGTTCCCATTCTCCGAATCCAAATTTCTCAGTGCTTTCAGTCGCTCCACAGGAACAGTCAGAATGGATGGGGGGTCAATGTATTCGTCCTCTTGCGATCGGTGAGGTTGTTTAGTTTCTTCAACGTTTTGGGCCCAAAAATCTTTCTTCGTCCAAAAGAAGATCAATTGCCGAATATTGGAAAGATGAGCAGCAATGGAATAAGGATATTTACGAGCACCAGAGAGATATGTCAAAGGAAGAGATGAGTTTAGAATGTCAGTGAAGAGAAGGTGGGATGCAAATCGTGCACCAACAGCCCTTGCATCGAGACCAGGGAATAATTCAGGATTCTTCTCAACTTCAGCAAAAAGTTGATTTGGTCCAATATTATCAGGACGACTAAACGTCATGGAGTTGGCAAGGTCCACGAGATTCTCTAATGCAGTTCGATCCCATGCAGCGCTTTGGACCATTCCAACAAAATCATCAAAGGAGACCTCTTCCAATTCTGTTTCCAAAACATAAAAGAAATCAGCCTTTCCTCCTTCCACTTCATCTTCTTCAAGATCGTTCTCTTCTTCCTCCTCCTCTTCCTCCTCTTCCTTTTCTTCGACAACCTCTTCTTTTTCCGATTTAGGATCTTCAGAAACTAATTCATCCTTTCCTTTGTCATTTTCGTGTTCGGGCAGACCAGGATCAAGAATGCTATCATTATCCTGATGCTGATCATCAACCATGGACGGAAAATCAGAAATATCCGAATCCAAAGAAAACCCACTCTGCGCGCCGTCATTCTGTTGCGGCTGAGATTGCAAAAATTGTTCCATCATAAATTGCTGTCCTTCTAGTGTGTCGACAAACCCAACTCCGAACATTTCTTCAAAATTCGCGCGGGTTTCAAGAATGAACTTTCTAAACTGATCTTCTTGGTCCGCAGTCGGCTGACTTGCCTGCCCATCATCTTCATATCCATCTTGATCATATTTTGATTCTGAGATGGATGAAGGAGATGGTTGTAATGCAGGAGACTTGGACCGATTCAATGATGAAGGTGAGGATGGGGTATATTGAGGTGATGAAGGGGCATAGGAAGGTGAATAAGAATGTTGCGGATCCTCTGGAAAGAATGATGATGATCCTGGGAGTGGTGAAAGAGATGAAAAGTCAGCTGAGGAAGGTGATAATAGAGGTGATGAAGGCGGTATTGGTGTGGATGGGGATGGTGATGGAGATGGTAAAGAGGAAGAGAGTGCAGATGAAGATTGCAAAGGCGGTGATGGTGATGGTGACGGCGACTCTGAAGGGGAGGAGGAAGATGAGGATGAGGGTGAAGATAATATTGAAGTTAAAGGTGATGATGCAGCAGAAGAAACAGGCGGAGGTGCCGGGTCTGATGATTGAGATGATGATGATGGTGCTGATGACGATGATGAAGGGGGAGGGGGCGCAAAAGCAGGTGGTTCTTGTGTTAACAAAATCATAACAGACTCTTCAATATTCCCACCAGTCGACTCCAATGCTTCTCTCAATTGTGAAATGGGTCGATCACGGAAGATCTCTTGAAGTGTTCCAATTTGATACATTAATTCATCAGATAAGGACGGTTCGGAAGGTGTTTCATCAACAAAATCATGCGAAACTTCTTCTTTCGGAGTAGGCGGTGGAGGAGGAAGAACAACTTGAGAGGTATATGGGTGGCCCTCTCTCTTATAAACTTTGATTTGACGAAGTTCAACAGGATCGTCTATGTACCAGCAATTGTTGTTTTCTTGGAACCACAAACGATCCCCGTGTACACCTACAATCACCGCCTCTTTAGGGTCACCACCAAATATACTTTGACTTGGAACAAGGACGTTATCACCATATCGGAAATCGCCAAATTTGTCGAATGAGGAAGGGCGGACATCAAAGACTGCATCATGTTCAACTTTTGTTCGGTGCACTTTCGTTTCTTGCTTTTCCCAAGACTGCCATTTTTCGTACGCACGCTTCAAAAAAGGTTTCGGAAGAGGGCGATCGATCGAATTGAAGCACTTCATTAACTCAACAAGGCGTGACATATCTTCAAGGCGCGTACTGACTGGAATGGTCGCAATTGAGAGGTGCTCTCCTCTCAGTTGCAGGCTATCCCCAGTATTTTGCATTCCATATACAGGGCGGAGAGGTGATGGTAAATCTGTGACAGCAAGTCCCATATTTTTGCCATTATGAAAGAACCATAACTTCCCTTCATCCACATTAACAAGCATCCCAATAGTATCGCCATCAAAAGCATGCTCTCCGTAATGTGATTCATTTGACCCAGACCGAACAACAGCACGATAATTAATCAAACCCGATCCTGTGCATGCCCTTGGACTATACTCATCAGGGGGTACAACACCATAGAATGTAGAACCCCACTTTCCACTAAGCAAGACAGTTTCAAAATAGTGCACTCCGTGTGTGAGGACTTTGTCGACTAAAACCATCGCCCATCCATTTCCACTTCCGGTCAGAGTGGCAACCCTTCGGTCATTGCTCAATCGAATCCTTTTGCTATTTTTATCTTGAACAAATGCTGGTGATGACGGGGAAATCGAGTAACCAGCAGGGAGCTCTCCTTCTTTGTACTCTTTGGGTCCTTCCTGTGCTTTGGCGGGAGGAGGTTTTAGTTCAGAGCTGACCTTTGACGATGACGATGACGCCGGCGGTGGAGAAGGGGGAGGAATTACACTTTCCTCTTTCGCTTGAGCAATTCCATCGGCAACAGCAGATTCATCAGCGGGTGGCTCTTGAGCAGCAAACACCTCAGCAGACACAAGTTGAGCAGCAGCTTCTTGAGCAGCAGGCACCTCAGCAGACGCCGCTTGAGGAGCGGGCACCTCTTGCGCAGGTTGAGACGCCTCTTGGGGATCTTGAACAGGAGCCTCTTTAGCGGGTTCGGCTGCCAACTCCGAAACTTCTCCAATAGGTTGTTGAGGGGCAGCACCGACGTCTGCGATTGGTTCCGCTTGGATCGGCGCGACATCTTCGGAGGGTTTTTCGCTCTGCTGGACAACTTCTGCATTGGGTTCGGCGGGGACATCCGAGATAACAATATTTTGTGGTTCGCTCTTTGGTTCTTTCCCTTCTGAACTCTCTGCTTCTTGACTGCCATCACCAGAGGGCTCTTGTTTTTTCTCAGGCTCTTGTTCTTCACCCGAAGGCTCATTCTTTTGTGATTCTTGTTCTTGTTGTGGTTCGTCATTCGAACGAACAGGGCTCGCTTCCTTACTAACCACTTGACGAATTGCGTCTTTCAAAGACTCTTCATTACCTTTGTTCTCACCAACAGTCGAAACATAAAACTCTAAGCTATCTGGGGAAGGGAACCCCATCACAATCTCGACTGTGACACACACAACAGTAATGTCATTCACCACAGTGAACTGTCTATCAGTAATTCGAATGATTGAAGATCGAAGATTCGGTACGAGTACTTCACAGCTTGGATTCAAGAGAACCAGAGTCCGAGAGGTGGAATCAGAAAGAACAAGGACGTACTGGTTTGTGTCCTCCAACTTAGTCACATCCAAAACTTGAAGGAAATGATCATTTTCATTCGCATCATACAGCGTTTTCAGAGACGTGTAAGGGAGTATAGGGCTCGCAGCGACCTCCCCTTCCTTTTGCTCAACTTCAGAAGACCCAGCAACTTCAGCAGGTCCAGCTGACTCACCGGATTCGCCGGAATCACCCTGTTCAGGTTCCCCAGGCGCATCGAGAATCGAGTCCTTTAGTAATCCCCCAGAAGGAGGGATCATTTCTGGTACACCCCAAATTCCGAAACAACCTCCTTCATTTTCATTTGCGCCATTTTCCCAATCGCCTACACCCACATTACTTTCATTTTCTCCTGAAAGGATGGATGATTTGTAAATCTCAAATTCATCAAGGCTCAAGCAACCATGGGGTTGAATATGAGGACCAATGGTCGGGGCCATGAAAGAATCTTTGGGAATTTCAAGCGACCCAGTGCTTGCTAAATACGATTGCCAATCGAATTCGCCAGAGAAGCCTTTTGGAGATTGCAACGGAATTCCGATTGACTCTGATGATCCAATGGGCCCAATATTTGGATTGTCAACACGGCACCAATAGTCATAACGGTCTGTCCATCCATCAAAATGGATTTGAATGAAAGTGTCGTTTTTATCAACAACAGTAGCGACGCAAATCAAATGAGGATTTTGGATATCACGAGCCTCAAGTTTTCCTCCTACAAAGAAACCAGTTGCGTGCTCCCTCAATTCCTCGTCATATTCTTCGTCACCATCTCCATACGATTCCTCTCCTGAAGATCCATCATCATATCCATCATTCTCAACGTGTTTACTCAAAAGACTGAGGAGGCCACCATCAGAACCAGTATCATATTTTGCCAGAGAAATGATATTTTCAGATTTAAAGCTTTTCGCTTTTTGGAGGCGGTGGGGCGGAGGAGGGAATCGCGCAAAAGCTGCAGAAACATGCGATACAAATTCAGAAAGTTTTTGGAGATACACGCTATACCTCCCTCTCCCCTTTCGCTCTTTTGAAAAACGAGTCAACACCATTTCTTTAAGCTTCCCGAGAGGAATATCCCAGAGACAGGGAATAGGAGGGCGCGTATTTCGACGATGTCTTCCCTCAGCCCCTTCTACTTTTTGCTCATTCTCCTCCTGTTTCTCAATAACTCTCTCATAATGCTTCATGCATGGACCACAAAGATCAAAGTTCTCATGATTCCAACACTCTGTTTCCTCATTCGTCATATAAAAGTCGTTGAACCCAGACAAACATCCATCTTTCCCCTTTCTCGCAGCATCGCATGCCCATCCACCGCTCTTGTACTTGAGGACAAGCGGGTAGGGAACAATAGTTGAAAAGCGAGCGCCTTCTGGTTTTGGTCCGTCGGAGTCAATCATAGAATCATTCAAATCGACCGAGATGGATTGAAGGATTGGCGATGGGTCAACTGCATCCACATTGGTGGGTAGCGCTGAGTCGAGAATGTGACTAATGTAATGGAACATCTTAATTTTGAAGTGAATATTTGGTGCTCCGAGAGCTAAAATGAGATGAGAAAATAGCTCCCCAAAAGGAGAAAGACGAAGGGGAATGACACGATCAGCAGAAATATGAGCTCGGCTGGAGCCTTCCACCTGCAACTTCGATGGATCTGAATAATCAACAACATATAACCTTTGCCCGATTCTTGGTAAAGATTCTTTGATATTGCGATTTGATTCATCTCCATCTTTTGCCGCATCCTTTGCATCTTTGGGTGCATCGGCCACCGCTTCTTTCACTACAGTCTCTGCACTTGATTGTGCCTCATCTGAGACATCAGATTCTTTCGTGCGAGAGTCTACATCCTTGGATTTAGGTGCTGCTTTGATGATGACTTCTGAATATATGGGTTTGGGAAGGTTGTGTTGAAATAAGAGACCCAACAGCCAGTCAATGAAGTACAAGTTCGGAAGCAAAAGGGCCTGGTGGTCGCTAACATTTGCAATACATGATTCCTTTTCTCCTAAAATTGTCTGGAATTTGTGAGTGATAGATCGTCGTAAAGATGCTGCAATTTCGTGCACAAGTAAATCGAGAAATTTCCGTTCAGGGTTTTCATAATTGAAAGTCGACACTTCATCTCGACTATCGCGGAGTCGAGAAAATATAGAAGCAAGACAAGGAGTCAGTATTTTCGAAGGATCCACTTTCGACTCGTCAGCTTCATCACCGTCTCTTTGCGATGAATTCGAGCTTTGGCTTCTTTTTTGGGTAGACGAATCAGAAACGCTACGGAAACAAACAAGTTTCAAAAACCGAATGAAGTCTGAAGGGCTCAGGACTGAGAGGAACGTCGGTTGGTCTGAGGGCCACCAGGACAGTAATGTGATTAAGGCATGGCGAGCGTTGATGAGACACAATCCCATTTCTGCTTCGTAAATCAGCTGTTTCACCCTCCTTAAACCAAGTCGGCTGACATGCTTTACAGGGTCAATCAACTCTTCAGGGAGTGGCTTCAAACTGGCTGCAGGTTTACGTCGCATTGGCAGAATATCACGAAGACGGTTCGGGCCGGCAGCAGCGAAAAGATCTGAAAGCATATCAGGCGGGAAATCTGATATTTTCATACCACCCAACCCAATCGCATCGAGCGACTTTTTGATTGCCTTTGCTCGAATCTCTGCAGGTGATTCAGATGGGTTTTCGATCGATTCCTGCGCAATTTTTTCATCTTCAACAAAAAGTCGAGCAGCTTCATCGTCAAGCCATTCCAAAGCAGCTCGTAAATCGCCGTTTGTCGTTTCAATAGCTTTTTGGCACCAAGAAAGCTCAAATTTAGTGACTCGCGCAAGCACCTCTGCTTTTTCTTCATCCGTTTCATAGCAGCCATTGTTGAAGTCAGGGTTGTCTTTCGCTTTCTTATCCAGATTCGCCATATCTAACTCGACCTCAAAAAGGTTATCTTCCAGCCAGAGGAGGGCAAATTCTGGGTCCCAATCATTTTTCCTCAATGCTTGCCGACAAAGTTCAGTTGGGAGTTTGCTTTTTTCGGTCACATATACAATGACATCCCTCTTAGATGCAAAATCGTGGTGTTCCGCGGAATAATTCTGTTTGATTCGTTGGTGAGCATCCAAGAGCCAACGTCTCAATGCTGAAGAAGTATATTCCAAACTAGACTCTGAAAACTGAGCAAGTTGTGATATTGGGAGCACTAAACAACGAACAGCGAGCAAGGTGAGATTTTCAACCAACGATGGTACATTCACGAGCTCCCTTGCATTTTGATCGACAGAAACGAAGGATTTGATGCTTTTGACTCCTTGCACTTTCAAGAGAAGATGCGCCAAATGTTTTTCTGTAATATTCACTGGCGGAATAACAGGCAACTTGTTGGAGAGAACTAACGATAACACACTTTTCAAAGGATCTAAATATGTCTTCGGATCGAGCGGAGTAGTATCAATCGGACACAACTTTTGAACTTCAATAAATCGACTGCTCTCTCCCCCTCTCGATAATTTCACTTCAGCAGAGTTGCTGCATGGGTGGGAAGATAAAACAACTCCTGGGATGGGAGAGTCTCCGTTAGCAACTTCGACTCTGGCACCCAGATTAATGACAGTAGGAGCTCCCCCCAAAACTGACATAACCGAAAGGACAGGAGACATCGGTGAAAGATCAGGCTGTTGCTCGCACTTGGGGAGTGGGTATTCATCTTCAGCCGCCAACAGATCAAGCTTTTCCTCTTGTGCGACTTTCTGCTTAGCAAATTTTTGAATCCTCTCTTCTTCTCTTCGCTTCTTTTCTTCCTCAAGCTTGCGAAGCTGCTCTGCCTCTTTCTTTTTCTTCTCTTCTAATTGTTTCTTCTTCTTCTCATCCTCCAACTTCTTGCGCTTTGCCTCATCTTCTTTCCTTTTGATTTCCAGTTCTGCTCTCTTTTGTTTGAGTTCCTCGGCTTTCTTTTGACGCAAAAGCTCGTATTCTCTGACCTTTTCATCCTCGGTCTCCTCCTTTTTCTCCTTCTCCTCCTCGTCCTTTTTAGTGAACATTTTTCTGAGTTGAGATAAAAAGTCCGAAGAGAAGGGAAGATCACTGCCCGAGTCGCCAGCTTTCGAAGATTCGTCTTCTTCTTCTTTCGCCTTCGCTTGGTCTTCTCCCTTCGACTCGGCAGGCTCAACTGCAGCCACACTCTGAGCTTCACCTTTGCCCTTTTCTTCGTGTTTGATCTCCTCTTGCTTTTCTTCCTTTACTTCTGCTTGAACTTGGCCATTTTCTCCTTCCTGATTTTTGGCTTCATTTCCCTGAGACTCTACTTGTCCCTCTGCTGGTGCTTCTTCTTTCGCTTCCTCCTGCTTCGCCTCAATTGGGGACGACTCTTCTTTTGCTTCGTCCTTTGCTTCTAACTGAGGCTCATCCTTAACTTCATCCTTGGCTTGCACCTCATCGCTCGGCACTGACTGCGCTTGTGATTCGTCGCTAACTCCTTGTACTTCATCCTTCACTTCCGCGGGAGGTTCGTGGGATTCATCTTTTTGCTCCACTTCTTTCTCAGGGGACTCCTGCGCTGCCTCTTCATGACCATCATCAATTGCTTCTTTCTGTGCCTCATCTTTGATCTCATCTTTCGCCTCAGCCTGAGCCTCTTCTTTGACTTCCACAGACCCTTCAACATTCCCGTTACCCTCTTCATTTGGTTGAGGGCTTTTCGCTTTGAGTTCATCCTTGGAATTTTCAGCGATTGGAAGGGAAGAGTCAACCACTGCCTTTTTGGCAACGAGCGCTTCGGCAGCTTTGATTGATCTCTTCACTTGAGTGACCGCTTCCTCTCTGAGTTGAATTGCCTTACTTAAGGCGGCCTTTGCATCTTTTTTGGCTTGGACTGCAAGGTCAAGTTGATTTTTCACTTCTCTTTCCTGTCTCTCCGCCTCTTCCAAAAGTGCATTTGCTTCCTCAATTGAAAGAACAGGTTGCGCATTTGGTTTGACATCATGCTCTTTTTCGCTTTCTTTTGTCGCCTCTTCTCCCGCTTTCTCATCTTCCTTCTTTTGGGCCTCTTGCTCCTGTTTCAATGCCTCTTCTTTCTTTAATGCCTCCCGCTTTTGCGCTTCTTCCTTTTCTTTTTCAATTTCTTTTCGGATCTCTTCTTTCGCTAGCTCAAGTCTCTTATCACGGCAACTGATAATATCCCGAACCTTCTTCTGAAAATCAAAAAAGTTGGTTTCATGCAACGCAGTAAGAGAGGAAAGACCGTCTTGGTCTTTGACGAGCTCGGAGACATGAGAACCGAGATCTTGTGAAGATGCTTCAATGATCACAGAGGACCACTTGGGAACACCCAAAAGAACTCTCAGTAATGAAACAATATCAGAAATGAGTGCTTGAAGGTGGTAAGCATTGGGGGCATAAATGGGTTGATCGGTTTGGACTGAAAACGAGGCAGGGGTTCCTAAGATGGCAAAGAGAGATCTCAGAAAAGATGTTGCATCCTTCCAAAAAACTGATTCCTTTTTGTCGCTTTCTGATTTAATGTCTTTGGGGTCGACAAATGGTAAAATGAAACCCAACAATTTGGTGCATAATCGCTGTACCCTCAAAGGGTTTGGAAATCGGAAAAAGGCCTCGAAAATTTGCTGAAGGAATTTCGGAGCTACGGAAGCAATATCAAAACCAGGCATTGCACCGTCGAGTAATGTGCGAAGCATGGAAAGGCTCTCAAAGACCAATTGGTCACCCGGCTCTAAGAAGGGACCTTCATCATAGATTCCTTGGATCCGAGCAGCATCAAGGGATTGATTGAAATATTGCACTTCACTGACTATTCCCTCGAAAGCAATAGCGTTTTTGCATTTCCCATCATTTCCCACAACAAAAGGGAAGTACTGTGGTGGACCACAAATAGGATGAGTAGAAGTGTGTGTCGCATCAGCCTTGCCATTTAAGTAAAGAGAAATGGTATTGCCAGTGACAACAACAGAAACATGGACCCACTGATGACACGGCACAACACCTTGGCTGCGTAATGACTCCGTAAATAAAGAAGCGTCTGAATTTGAAACAGATCGAGTCGTTGTCACCAGAACATCCAGCCGAAGGTCATCTGGACGGAGCAACACGGCAGGGAAAACTTGTTTCTGCGGTTCCCAGCAGCCATGGTAAAACAAACAACGCATCTCGCTAGTGCTATCTTGTGTGATATAAATCCAAAAAACTAAGCTCCAGTCACCGCTTAAGATCCGGCGCTTTGATATATTTGGAATTGAGAGGTTCTGTGCCTTTGATGGAGGAGGAGGCGGAGCCCCGGGACATGCGAAGAGGAGAAAATCAGTATGTGGATGAGGGACTCTGCCAAAGCAATCAATGCAAAAATCGAAATCATCACATTCGGTGCAATAATAACGAAGGTCATGCTCGATGGTCTTTCGCGCTGAACAAGCGTTACAAAAGAACGCCAGGGAGCGTCCCAGCGCTTGTGCTTCGCTTAGAGTTGTGACTGTTCGAACTACTCTGACACCAGAAACCAGTTCTTGTGCTTTCTCTTCAACAACAGGCTCTTGAACCTCCTCCGACGATGCTCTAAAGTCCTCTTTTGATCCATGCAATAGGCGAGGAATTACCAATGAACTCAAACCAGAAGCTAAGCGGAAAGGAGAACCCACCAACCGCTGGGACTGTGCATTTGAATCTGTCTCACGAGGTTCACTGGGACTTGGATAAGCAAAGTTTTTCGAAAGAAGATCAAGAGCTTCGTTTAGGAGGCTAACAACCTCTGGATGTGCCTCGGAATTGACGCAGAGATCGCACAATTGGTAATAGTGAAATTGGAAGAGCTTTGAAGCAGCAGCTCGGAATTTTCTTTTCTCTTGCTTCTCTTTAACGACATCTCCCGTTCCCTCACCTGCCGTCTCATCAGAAAGGTCGGTAATCAATTGATGGAGATATGGGAAAAGCTTGACTTGCCTCAGAACATCAAGTTCGTTTTCAGAAAAGCGGACTGCCCAAGAATCAAGCGCGGCAAGTGAAAGAACCCTATCACCGCTATCTGAACGGATCAGTTGAAAAGTTTCGATCATCAATTGTGCGAATGCTTCGCGACAAGATTGTAGCAGCGAAGCCGGGACACCGCGGAAATTGAGGAACTTTTGGGGTCTGAATGGAGTGGCTCTCAATGAAGGTGGTAAACAACGAAGCACATATTTCTTTGCATCAGAAAAAGAAGTGTTCTGAAGAAGGCGCTGGAATGTCCGGAAACCTTCTCGACGACTGAGGCACATAACGCATTGATTAATAACAGCTTGCTTAAGCTCAGGAATGCGGATGGGGTTTTTCAAAAATCGCACTACATCACTCACACGGATATTTGAAGGAAGGAGATGCAACAAAAACTCTGCCTGCTGCAAGTAAGGTTTCATAAAATTGCTGTAATTAAACTCCTCTTCTTCAACTTCAGCCTCGTCCTCAACCTGCGTTCGGATTCTTTTTTTCAATCTTTGGAGATGCGCTGCTTGCCGTTTCTCATGGTTGAGCTCACCAAAAAAGATCCTCAAATCATCCGCATCAGATTGGAGCTTCGCCATCCAAACAGAAGGGCCCTGTTCCTCATTTGTGATAAAATTGATACATTCGGGTACGAAGTTCATGTGTTTGACGACACAGGCAATAAAAAAACGGGAAATTTCCGCCAAAGAAGGGTCGTCGAACCTATTAGAGATGTGGGACTCATGGACAAGACCACGAAGCTTTTCCAAAAATTTGGCACCTTGGCCCTCGTTCTTGACAATTGAGAGCAAAAAATCAATGTGATCTTCAGGGGAAGCAGCGTCCACTTCCTTTTCGAGTAATTGAAGGATAGGTGGCTCAAGTTTGATTTCAGGCAAAAATGAACGAACGAAATTGAGAGAAACTCCGGTTTTGAAAAGAGGTGAAGCCAACACTGGCTGTGATTCACTTGGGAAATCATTCAATGAAATGAGAGTATACGCGAACTTTGCAGCAACTAGAGCAGTGAGAGAGTACAACTCGCGCAACCACATCGGAATCCTTTCTTTTGATTGAAAGACATCATCTGAGGACCCTGAAGGCGCAGTGGGAGGTAAGAGCTCGGCGGCGCTAAAAACTTTCGAGAGCAGGTCCATGATCTTCTCCATGTCAACTAAACGGCTCAAAGCAAACTCCGGACTTATTTTGGGAGAAACAACATAATCGAGGAGGACAAATGGCAGCAACACTTCAATCACACTATGCGACAATGCATCGAGGGGCGTCGTCTCTAAATGCTCAATCACCTCTGAAAGTAGTTGGATTGATTTTGTAATCACGCATCGTGAAATCCAATCATGAAACCCAGTCTCAACGCCTTTTTTCCTGGGATCAATTAAGCAGAACAATGAGGACTCTTCAAATACAGATTGAAGTATTGTCTTCACTGAATCGACGAAGGTCAATTCATCGCTCAATGCTTTTGGGATCTCATTTTTGAGAGAATTCGTGTGATAATCAACAAGGGAAGAGAGATCTAAATCACAAATGATGTGGAAGAGCGTGGAGGTGCATTCAAATCGAGTGGCAGCGTCACCGCTGAGATCGCCGAAGATGATCAAATTCGAAAATTGGGAAGAAAAGGACGTCAAAACTGCATCAAGAAGCTGGCGTTCCCAGTAATCAAGAGCATTGCGAATTCGTGATTGGATCAATTCGGACAAAAGTTGCATTCGATCATTCACAGAAGGATAGAATGTCTCAAACTTCGTGCTCCAATGTTTGTAACACAATTGAAAAATATTCGATGACAAACTGAGGACCGGATGGACCTGGAAGTTGTCCTCGGATTTCACGAAAAAGTCCTCGAGAGTTGAATTTCCATAATAGTCTATGAACCCACTGCTGAGATCAAAAACGGACTCACTCTTTCCGCTGGGAATCAGATCACTAAAACGGACCTCGGATACTCTCCTTTCACCGCCTTCGAGGAGAGGCATTTTTTCATCAACAACAGAGGCCTCCTCAGGCTTTGATTCCTCTGATTTGGCAGGTATTTCATCTTTTGATTCCTCAGGTCTGGGTTCTTCCTGCTTCGATTCTTCTTTGGCAGAATCCTCGGATTTAGACTCTTCGACAGATTCCTCGGGTTTGACTTCTTCAGATTTCGGTTCTTCAGATTTCGATTCTTCCAATTTCGGTTCTTCCTTGGACTCTTCTGATTTCGATTCTTCAGGGTTCGGCGATGCATCAGATTTTGAGTCGCTTGCCTCAGCCTCTTCAGACTTCACCTCGTCAGGATTTTCGACCTTTGGAGATGCTTCAATTTCCGCCAGCTTGGCCCTTTCCGCTTCCGTTACGACAACATAGCGTTCCTCCAAGTCACTCAGTTGGCCCATCACCCAACACAACAATTCATTAAATCGGGGATTGAAATCCTTCAGTTGCACAGGGTCATCTTTTTTTGAGGGCTTATCCGGTTGATTCTTCCTCAGCGCAAAGAGATACGACTTAAATCCCGATAACTCATCTTGAAATTGAGATGGATTGTATGATTCAAGTGGCTGATACTTGGCCAAACTGGGCTGTGTTGAGAGGTTATAACTGAGCAATTTGAACGCCACCATTAGCACATATGAAAAGTAAACCAAGTTTGTTTCGTCCTTTTCGGAGATCTGATTCTCTCCACTCAGAAAGCCCGCTTTGATTCTTTCAAAAATATCGACAACATCTTTTAATGCGCTGAAAAAGATAGATGTCAATAGCGGAACCACAAGCGAGTCACTGTCGAGGATGAGCGAATCACGGTCCTCTCTTTTGTTGATATTGGAGGAGTAGAGCCCGGAAGACTTTTCCTCCATGAGGCGATCAAGCGTTGACAAAAGAAAGACAACTGTTTGGCGAGGGGTAACATTCTCTACGAGCCGAAATGCAGACCGGGAAGGTGCCACCAACTTGCCAAGAAAGGTACTCGTCACAGAGCTAGAACTGGCGCTCGAACTCGACGAGCTAGCGCTCTCTTTTTTCCCACCACGGCTGGTCTTCTTTCTTGCTGATCCACGCCCTCGTCCTCTCCCACCAAATATATCTTTGTTCGATGGCGTTTTCTCTGCAGAAGCAAACGGCGACTCGATCGTTTCGCTCGGCTTTTTTTCTTCTTCTTCATCTTCACCAAAAACTGGACATTCGAATCCCTCTTGATCAGGAAATAGCTTTCGAAAAGATGGACTCGAAAATGAAGGTACAGAGGCAATCACTTGAGCTTTTTTGATATTTTCCTTCAAGACCTGAGTCGACTCCCTTTTCTCTTTCTTTTCACGCAAAAGCTTCAACAGTTTGGAAGAAGACTTTTCGATTTCCTTTTCGAGACTTTCTTTCGTTTCTCGTTTAAAGAGAGCCGCCTGTGCCGAGGACACGGACCAACTATTCTGATCAAGAGCGCGATAGCACAATTCGAACATCAGTTGCGTTTGATTCGGTGGTGAGGGCTCATCTTTTTTGCCCGCTAATTTCGCCTCGTAGTCTGCATGGGCTTTCAAAGCTGCGTAAAGTCGGTTCACTTTCTGAATTTGGTCAATAAATTTGTCATCGTCGAAATACGACACTCGAAAACCCTCCAACAACCGACCGATGGGGAGCAAAGGAGCGTCAACCTGTTGATCCGAGTCTTTGGTGTACGGAAATAGCACTTGAAGTAACAAAAGAATGTTCCCCAATCGTTTGCCATCTTTTATCAACAACTCTAACAACTGCTTCGAAGAGGCACAGAAATCAAGTGGTACAAGCTTGCGAATCATTCGCGCCTCTTTCTTCAAATCGTATAAACGAGCCTCCTTTTTAAGTGCAGCGATCTTTTCAAAATGAGCAATCGCGCGAGCAGCCTCTTTCTGTTTTCTGGTCTCCTCTCGCGTCTTCGCTTGCTTTTCAAGGCTATTCGGACTGAGTGAACCGTCCGCTGGCTGCTCACCCTTTTCTTTTTCATCGGCTGCTGCAACGGCTGCTTTTACTAATTCCTCTTCATACTTGGCCACTTCAGCAGTACGCTTCTCCGAAACCTTTACACGACCTTCCTTGTCTTTCTCCTCGTGATTATCCAAGGCTTTTTGGGCCTTCAACAGCTTTACCAAGTCGACATCTATTGTGGCCAGCTTCTCCAAGACTGGGCCATAAAGGCGAGGATCCACCTCCTCTTGCAGTAACACCCATGGTTCAGGGTCTGGGTCTGACTGCTTGAGAACATGCGATTTGACCTCATTGATCAAATCTGTTTTTTCAACACAATTAGAAAAGTCCACCCCGTTCTCTGTCAGGTATCCTTTCAGTTGAGCGACCGACATTTGTTTAAAGTAGTCATCATCAAGAGTGACTTCCTGCTCACTGGGAGTTTCTTCCTCTCCTTCCTCTTCCATGATCGGCTCGGAATCTCCTGAGTCCGAGTATGGCAAAGTAAAGGAATATGGAGAAAGCCACTCAACCAACTTCTCCGGTGAGTCTAACTTCAAAGCTTGCAAAGTATTCTTTTGATGTGGTGTCAAAAGTGTCTTTTGAGATAAGAACTCTGAGGGATCCGGCAATGAAATGTTTGCTTCAGGTTCGGGAGGGCTCGCTGACTTCTCTGACTTCTCTGACTTTTTTTCATTCCTCTTTTGAATGTTATTAGAAATATTCTCTAATCGTGTGCCAATATCAGAAGAGGAGGCAATTAGTTTCAACTGCTTCTCGATTGGTAAGACATTTTCGTTGCACGAGAGAGTCGCGAGGTCTTTACCAAGCAGCTCACAAATCTCGGTTGGATTTGAGGTCGACTCATATGTTGTCGGAAGTGTGACAATTCTGTCTATGTTGCGGAGGGACTTGTGAGGGTAGTAAATATCTAATGCACTATCCGGTTGGTTGGTGTCTTGAAGAAGTTCTGTATATTCCAAGTCACAGACTTCTGGATAGAGCAACAAATATTCTGTGTGATGCAAAGAGTACAAAGACGAAGAAGCAGAAGAGATATTTCCCATTCCAAACCCCAAACCGAAAAACTTTCAAATAGAGAAAAAGAAACAAATCAAAAACCACGACCCCAACCCCACCAGATGTGGCCTTCTCACACCACACCTGCTAGTC
>Ga0170475_106497960_pt1 | contig 16728 bp, 13 predicted proteins | sample Soicark_Litter_5_FD_111474 | JGI IMG/M metagenome (GOLD analysis project Ga0170475, IMG submission 111474) | Avena fatua rhizosphere microbial communities from Hopland, California, USA. Combined Assembly of 48 SPs
GACGTGAACCCCACCCGCCATCCTGCAGATCTCGTCACTGCGGCCAAGTCCCGGCACGGCAATGTCCAGCTTGCCATTGGCCAGTTCGACCATGGCACGGGTCATGGCCACCACCGGGCGGGCGATGGCACCGCCAATCAGCCACGCAATGATGCCGCCGAAGCCCAGGCCCGTCAGCACCAGCACAATGATGAAGTTTCCCGACCAGTCGATAAACGAACGCAGCTCTTCTTCAATGCGGTGCTCATCCGCAACCCCCGACTCGCGGATGAAGGCCGTATCCTCCGCGAACTTGGCGGCAATGCTGGCATTGACCCTGTCCACCAGATCCAGGTTGGAGTTGCTCAACTCCTCCACCCGCTGGAAGGCTGCCCGGTACTGCGGAACAAGGATCTTGATTTCGTTCAAGATGCGTTGCTGCGCATCCGCCGTCACCGCACCCTCAAGGTTGGCGATCAGCCCAGCCAAGGTTTGGAACTCGGCATTAGCCCTGATTCCCAATGAGGCGTCCCGCCGTCCGATCATCTGGTTTTCGTAGAGACGGGCGAGCAGGCCATGTTCCAACGCCGATTGGGCGAGGGCTGTAACGTTGCTGGCGCCCGATTGCGCCGCAAGGTCCTGCAGAGCCGTGATTTCCTTCTGGAACTGGGTGCCGGACGGGTCCATCACATCGCGGATGAGCCTGCGCTGTTCGCTGAGCTGCGCCTGGATGCGATCGAAGTTGTGCATATACTCGTCGAATCGACGCGAAATATCCTCGACTCGCTGATGTCGTTCGGTTTCCTTGATTTCGTTGAGCGTCGCGGCGATGTCTCCGCGAACCAGTTCGCTGATGGACTTAACCTTGATGGCGTCTTCTTCTATGCCCGCCAGCCCGTAATCGCGGGCATAAAGGCGAAGCTCGAGAACGTCGCGATCCAGTTCTCCGGCGAGCGAAACCACTTTCACCCGCTGACTGTACGTTTCCACCTCACCCTTGGCGGAGGTGAAGCTCCAGATCGCCATGCCTGAGATGACAACCATGATGACCAGCACGCCGGCAAGGCCGACCAGGACCTTGGCCTTGATATTGAGGTTGCCAAATAAACGGCCCATGCGAACGGTCCTTCCAACTACATCAGACGCTTTCATCGGCCGCGCGCCGAGAATGGCTTATCAACAGCACGTGCCAAGCCACGCTACCGGTAATTGCCACACTCTATACCCAGCCGAGAAAGACAGACCGGGGCCGCTCGTTTCTGCAACGTGGAAACTTTTTACATACCTCTTTCGAGTTATATCTCAAGTGCCGACTTTCGAGAAGTACTAGGGAGTGACGGTAACGCGCAAATTAAATGCGCTGATCCTGTGCCGGCCTGATGGCTCCGCCGCACTTCGCATAGATCGCGCAGACAGGAGGATGCGGTGGCGGGGGAGGTCGAAGCTGACTCGACCATACATTTGCCGCCTCATCGTCTTGAAAGGGGCATCTTGAAGGGGGACGGCTTCGCCGTTACTGGACGAGTATCGGCTCCAGTTTCTGCTCGAGAACCTTGCCCAGTTGCCTGGGGGTGATCGGCTTATGGACGATGAGCAGGCCATGGGCCGTGGCGTCCTGCTGGCATTCGGTGCCCGTCTCGCCGGTCAGGATGACGCCGGGAACAGATGCCGCGAACATCTCCCGGATCTTGACGATGGCTTCGGTGCCCACCCGTCCGTCGCGCAGGCGATAGTCCGCGATGACGATGTCCGGCCGGCGACCCGCCTCGCGAAGCTGTGCGAGGGCCTGGTTCGTAGACCCGGCGGCCAGCACCTCGAACTCCCATTCGGCCAGGATGGCCTGGAGGCCCAACAGCACGATGGCGTCGTCGTCCACCAGCATCGCGAGGCGGCCCCGACCCTCGACGGTCGCCCGTGCCGGGGGTGCTACCCGCGTCGGCGCGTCTTCGACCCGCTCAAGGCCCGGCGCCATCTCCACCGAGAAGATGGAGCCAAGCTCGGGTTCGGAGCGGACCTCCACCTTGTGGCCGAGCAGGTCCGCCAGCCGCCGCACGATGGCAAGGCCCAGGCCCAAGCCCTGCTGCCGGTCGCGCTCCTGATTGCCGACCTGATGGAACTCCTCCCAGATCCGCCCCAGGTGCTCGGGCGGGATGCCGACGCCGGTGTCCCGCACCTCGAGCCGGACCTTTCCGTCCAAGGGTACGCAGACGACATGGACGCTACCATTGTCGGTGTAGCGCAGCGCATTCTCGACCAGGTTGCGGACCAGACGCCCGAGCAGCACCGGGTCGCTGCGCACCGTCCCGGACTGGCAGTTCGTCACGGCGAACCGCAGGTCCCGGGTGGCGGCGACCGGGCGGTACGAGGCCTCGATCTGTTCGCCCAATTGCCGGAGCGACACGTCCCCGATGTTCGCCTTCACCAGACCCGCATCCAGCCGCGAGACGTCCAGCAGGCTGTCCAGGAGGCCCTTGAGCATGTCCAGGGCGAGTTGCAGGGGTTGAGCGTCTCCTGAGCTCCGTCGCCCTGGACATGGCGCTCGAGGGCGCTGGCGAGCAGGATCACCGACTGCATGGGCTGACGCAGGTCGTGGCTCGCCGCAGCCAGGAACTTGGACTTCGAGAGGTTGGCCCGCTCGGCCTCGTCCGTGGTGGCGGCCAGCGCGTCGGCCTGAAGCCTGCGGTCATGGACATCAACGGTCGAGCCGAACAACTTGGCCACCCGGCCGGAGGCATCCCGCATGGGGAGCGCGCGGGCGAGGTGCCAGCGGTACTCCCCGTCGTGCCGCCGGAGACGGTATTCGACCTCCAACTCGCTTCCTGACCGCCGCGCTGTGTCCCAGGCCGCCATGGCGCCCGAGAGGTCATCGGGATGCAGGATGTCCGTCCAGCCCGTGTTCAGGAAGCCCTGCACATCCCCGGCCCCGGCATACTCGGCCATGCGGGCGCCGATGAAGTCCAGCGAGCCGTCGGGGTCCGCCGTCCAGACGATCTGCGGGACGGAATCGGCCATGAAATGGTAGCGCCGCTCGCTCTCGGCCAAGGCTTCCTCGGCCCGCCGCCGCAGCTCCTCGCGCGCTTCCAGTGCGGCGGCCATGGCGTTGAAGTCGGCCGCCAGCGAGGCGAGGTCGCCCGTGCCGACTGCCGCCCTGGCTGACAGATCCCCCTCGCGCCAGCGCCGGGCGGCGGCGGCCAGTTGCTGGATCGGCCGGTGCAGGTAGCGCCGTCCCATCCAGAACGCGGTGGCTGCGGCGACGAGCAGGGTGAGTGCCAGAACCAGCATGGAGCGGGCGAGCGCCCGGTCGATGGGCGCCAGGGTGGCCGCCCTGTCGATGCCCACCCAGGTGAACAGGCCGTCGGCGCCGAGCGGGGAGTAAGCCATCACGCGGGGCACGCCATCCACCCCGGTCATCTCGCGCACGCCGGGTGCGTCGGCATGCATCAAAGCCAAGAGGCCGTCCGGGATCGGCGAGCCGACTTTCCCGGGGATATGCGGCAGGCGTACCAGCAGCGTGCCGTCGCGGTCGGCGAAGTGGAGCACCGCATTCGACGGGAGCGGCTTGCTGGCCAGGTAGTCCGCAAACCAGCCGAGGTCGAGCGTGGCCGTGACGGCGCCGATGATGGTCCCTGAATCGTCGCGCGCGGGCATGGAGAAGGGCAGCGCGCCATGCCCGCTGGCACGCGAGACGATCTGGTGCCCGACGTAGAACTCGTTTCCTGTCAGCGCTTCGCGGACGTGCTGGAGGTCGGAGAGGTCGAGGCCCATCGCGCGGGCGTCGGTGGAGCAGCGGACACGGCCCGTATGGTCCACGGCGAAGACGTCAAGGTGGGCGGGGTACTCGGCGCGCAGCCCGCGCATCAGCGAGCGGCACGCCTCGTCGTCGGCTTCGCGCACGGACTTGGTACGGCGCAGGGTGGCCAGCGTGTTGCGGACTCCCTCGACCATGCGGCGCTGCTCGCCTGTCAGCTGCGTCAGCAGGTTCCCCGCGTCCTCAACGACCTGCCGGGCCCTGTCGGCGCGCAGGCTCCAGGAGTTGATGGCGTCCAGCGCCGCAATCGGCAGCAGGGAGATCATGACCAGGATCAGGAGGCGGTGGAGCAGGCTCATTGGGCAGGTGTGTCCTGTTTGTATGATGCCTGGTAGCCGTCGCCGTCGCGGGATGACATCTCAATGTCAGGAGATGTACACCGTGCCGGGCTTATAGTTAACAACTCATTAACCACTCCATCCCAAACCACTCCATCCCAGGTCAAGGTTCATCGATCACAGGTTGCTATCTGGTCACCGTCGAAATCCGGTGGATCGCACCGGGCTAGAGCTTGGCCGTACGGAGGCGAAGCGCGTTGCCGACCACGGACACCGAACTCAGGGCCATGGCCGAGGCCGCGATGATCGGCGACAGGGTCCATCCGAAGAACGGGTAGAAGACACCCGCCGCGATCGGCACGCCCAGGGCGTTGTAGACGAACGCGAGGAACAGGTTCTGCCGGATGTTGCGCATCGTCACCCGGCTCAGGACCCGCGCCCGCGCGATGCCGGCCAGATCGCCCTTGACCAGGGTGACACCAGCGCTCTGGATCGCGACCTCCGTGCCGGTGCCCATCGCGATGCCGATATCCGCCTCGGCCAGCGCCGGGGCGTCGTTCACCCCGTCGCCCGCCATCGCCACCACCCGGCCCCGCGTCTTCAGGCGCTTGACGACCTGGTTCTTGTCCTCGGGCAGGACCTCGGCCTCGACCTCCTCGATGCCCAACCTGCGAGCCACCGCCTCTGCGGTGGTCCGGTTATCGCCGGTCAGCATCACGATCCGGACGCCGTCGGCCCGGAGCGTCTCCAGCGCCTGCGGCGTACTCGCCTTGACCGGGTCCGCGACTGCGATCACCCCACCGGGCCTGCTGTCAATCGCGGCGTACAGCGCCGTGGCCCCCTCGCGCCGGAGTTCTTCGGCACGCGCCTCCAGGTTGCCGATGGCGACGCCCTAGTCCCGCATCATAGCAGCGTTGCCGAGCGACACCGTGCGCCCGCCGACCTTGCCCACCACGCCCTTGCCGGTGACGGAGGAGAAGTCGGCGACTTCCTCTACGGCCAAGCCCCGCTCCCTGGCGGAGGCGACGATGGCTGCGGCCAGGGGGTGTTCGCTCGACCGCTCCAGGCTGGCCGCGAGCGACAGGATGGTCGCCTCATCGATGCCCGGAGCCCCCGGAGCTGTTATCACGGCGGTCACGCGCGGCTTGCCCTCGGTCAATGTCCCCGTCTTATCAACGACCAGGGTGTCCACCTTCTCGAACCGCTCCAGAGCTTCGGCGTTCTTGATCAGCACGCCCGCGCCAGCACCCTTGCCGACACCGACCATGATCGACATCGGGGTCGCCAGACCGAGGGCGCAGGGGCAGGCGATGATCAGGACCGACACGGCCGCGATCAGACCATAGGCGAAGGTGGGGCTCGGCCCCCAGATCGCCCAGGCGATAAAGGCCAGGACTGCGACCAGCATCACCGCCGGGACGAACCATCCGGCGACCACGTCGGCCAGCCTCTGGATCGGCGCGCGGCTGCGCTGGGCCTCGGCGACCATGGTCACGATCCGCGAGAGCATGGTGTCCGAACCGACTTTGTCGGCGCGCATCACCAGGGCGCCGGTCTGGTTCACCGTGCCGCCGATCACCTTCGAGCCGGACTCCTTCGCAACCGGCATGGACTCGCCGGTCACCATGGATTCGTCCACGGCGCTGCGGCCCTCCAGCACCTCGCCGTCGGCGGGCACGCCCTCCCCAGGCCGGACCCGCAGGCGGTCGCCAACGTGAACGGCTTCAAGCGGTACCTCCTCGTCCTCGCCGTCGGCCCGGATGCGGCGCGCCGTCTTTGGTGCCAGGTTCAGCAGCGCCCGGATGGCGCCGCCGGTCTGCTCGCGCGCCTGAAGCTCGAGCATCTGCCCGAGCAGCACCAACACCGTGATCACGGCGGCCGCCTCGTAATAGACGGCTACCACGCCGTCCATTCCCCGGAAGCTCGGCGGAAAAATGCCGGGCAGGAACGTCGCGACAAGACTGAACAGGTAGGCGACGCCGACGCCAAGGGAGATCAGGCTGAACATATTGAGGCTGCGGTTCACGAACGACTGCCATCCGCGCTCCAGCAGTGGCCAGCCCGCCCACAGCACGACCGGTGTCGCCAGGAGGAACTGAACCCAGACCGAAACCCTTGGAGGCACCAGATCGTGGATGCCCAGCCCGGGGACATGACTGCCCATCTCCAGCACCAGCAGCGGCAGGCTCAGGGCCAAGCCGATCCAGAAGCGGCGTGTCATGTCCGTAAGCTCGGGGTTCGGCCCACCCTCGACGCCGGCCGTGACCGGCTCCAGGGCCATGCCGCAGATCGGGCAGTTGCCCGGCCCCTCCTGCCGGATTTCCGGGTGCATGGGACAGGTGTAGATCACGCCATCCTCACATCATGCCCATGGGGCCGGACAGAAGCTGGTCGGCGAGCTTCTTCTGCTCATCGGTCAGCACGGCATAGAGGGGCTTGGCGGCAGTCTCCAACGCCTTGAGGCCATCGAGCCGGGTCGCCAGTGCCTTCTGCTGGAAGGCCAGGCGCTCGGGCCACGAGGACGGCATGCCATCCTTGGTCATCCGCTCGTGCATGGCCTGATGGGTCTTGGCATTCGCCCGCAGGGCGTCGGCGAAAGTGTTCCACTGCGCCGCTTGGGCGTCGGTGATCCTGAGTTCGGTCTTCAGGAAGGCGATGCGGCCCTCGGTGTGCTCGAATGGCATGCCCATGCCGCCCTGCTGACCCATCATCATCTGGTGCATCATAGGCATCATCGCCCCCATGTTGCCCATCATGCCGGACTGGCCGTCCTGCTGGCCCATCATCTGGCGCATCTGGTCCATGCCCATCATCATGCCCGGCTGCTGGGTGCCCGGTTGGACGACGGCTCCGCTGCCCATTCCCTGACCCATCATGGGCGCATTGCCGGACGGGCCGGGCTGGGACTGCGTCGTCGTCGCGGCTCCGTCGGGGTGGTGGGTGTTGTGGTTCTGGTCAGTGGCGGTCTGGGCCTGGGCGACCGACATCATGGCGGCCAGTGCGAAGGCCGGGAGCATCGTACGGGTAAGGAACAACATGGTATCCTCCATTGTCTGGTTGTTGGTTGGCTGCGGTCAGGCGACGCGGTCGTAGACGACCTCGGTCATCATTCCAATCGCCATGTGCAGCAGGTTGTGGCAGTGCAGTGGCCAGCGGCCCGGGTTGTCGGCGTCGAAGGCGATTGTCACTGACCCTTTCACCGGCACCAGCACAGTATCGCGGACGGCGCCGGTTACTGGCACGCCCTTCAGGCCGATGACCTGGAAGGTGTGGCCGTGAAGGTGCATCGGGTGGGCCATGTCGCTGGCGTTGACCATCTCAACGACCACCCGCTGGCCCTTCGAGACCTGAAGCGGCCTGTGCTGGCCGTGGGGCCGGTCGTCAATGGACCACGCGTACGGTGCCATCTTGCCAGTCAGCATCATTTTGAACGAGGCATCGGCAGGCCGGGCGGGCAGCGGTTCAAGGGCGACGAGGCGTTCCTCGAGCGACAGATTCACCGGACCAGCCGCCGCATCGGCGAGGCCGCCGACCGTGGACACAGTGGCCTCGGGAGTGGCCAGGATGATGCCGGTGCGCTGCCGGTCGCCCTCGCGTTGCGCCAGCACCGGGAAGGCCCCTCCATCAGTCGGAAGCTGGATGAAGATGTCCAGGCGCTGTCCCATGGCCATGCCGAAGCGGCGGCCGGTCACCGGCTTCACCGGATTGCCGTCAGCCGCCACCACCGTGCCGTCGAGGCGGCCGAGGTCGAGGTGGAAGGCGGTGGACGTGGCTCCGTTGATGAGCCGTAACCGAACCCGGCCGCCGCGCTCGACGCGCACCACCTGTGGGTCCTCCAGGGTACGGTCGTTGGCAAGATAGGCGTCGTACTCGATGTCGTTCAGGTCCATCGCCACGCCGCCCTCAGGCGGCTCCGCACCGTGACCAGCGGACATTCCGGGCATCGTCATAGTGTGACCGGCATGCGCACGGTCCATCTCAGGGTTGGATGACCCATGCCCGCCATGGGCCATCCCGCTGCCGCCGGTCAGCTTGGCAAGGATTTCAGCCGGGTCCTTGAAGGTAAAGTCGTGCAGCAGGACGGTGACTTCCTGCATGTCGGCGCGCAGGTCCCCGGCGGATCGGACAACCAGCGGGGCGGCCATGAGCCGTTGTTCCTAGAGGCCATGGTGCGAGTGCATCCAGTGGGTGCCAGGACGCGCCTCGAAGTCGTAGGCCTGGGTCGTGCCCGCCTTGACCAAGGGCCGGTTGGCATCGGCAACGCCATCCTGGGTGTAAGGCGGGGCCATGCCGTGCCAGTGGATGGCCGTGTCCTCGCCGGTGCGGTTCTCAAGGTCCACCAGAAATCGCTGGCCGGGGTCGAGGAAAAGGCCGTGTGTGCCGTTCGGCTGGCGAATGCCGAACACCGGGGCAGATTTGCCGAGCACCTCCAGGGTACGACGCTCGATGACGAGGCGGGTGGGCATCTGCGAGGCGGCCAGCGCGTGGCGGGCGGAGGCGGGAACGAGGGTGGAGAAGCCGCCAAAGGCAGCGGTGATGGCTGCGGTGGCCAGGAATTGGCGGCGGGACTGGACAAAGGGCATGGGGCGGTTTCCGTCTGTGGAGAGCCGAACCGGGCACGCGCGGCGTGTGCCCGGGTATGGGAAGGCTCCGGCGGAGCGGACCCGCTGGCGGGCTGACGGATTCCGGGCAATCGCCGGACGTCAGCCGCAGGCGGGGCCGCAGCCGGTCAGACGGATCTGCGCGGTGGTTTCCAGACGGGAAGAGTGCCGATGCCCTCGGACAGGAGGCTGGACGGCATGGAAACCGTTGTTGCGTCCGAAGGGAGCCTGAGCAACAGGCCGACGGGGATGACACCATCATGCATCATGGGGCACGCGGCACCAAAACAGCAGCCGGGTGCCGGGGCCTTGCGGCTGTGCTCACTGCCGCTGTGCTTGCTGCATCCGTCATGGTTGGACGGGGCAGCGGGCGCCGCGCTGACAACCACCGCCCCAGCGCCGGATTTCTCCAGCAGGAACAAGGACGTGGCACGCATGTCGGCGGACTGCGGGGCGGCGGGAGACGCGGCGATGGTTTGGGAGACGTGATGGCCGGCGGTGTGGGCATATGCTCCCGAGGGCACGCCGAACAGGACGAGTGCCGCCAGCATGATCAGGCTCGCCATCACCGTCCGGAAAGGGGTGCCCGCACCCTGCGCCATTGCCCCTGCCTCGTCAGCGAACAGCCCGCAGGCTGATGTTCAATTGATAGGATGGGTGGCTCCCCAGGTCAATGTCAACCGGGTCGCCCCTTGCACTTGGCTCAATTTCCATCTTCCGGCCGCTGGAAGGTCAAGGACTAATTCATCGGCGGCGTCCGCGACCATGGCAGCGCCCCGGATCGATGAAGCGCATATGATCGGAATCATGGAGATCCGGGCGGCGCACGGCTACCGTCTGCGAAATCTGTTCACCAGGAGGACGCCATGCCGATCCGCACCACTGCCGCCATTGTCCTCGTCTCCGCTTTTGCCGCAGGAGGAGCCCAGGCCCAGACCGCCATGCCGATGGATCACGCCGCCCACCATGCCGCGATGCTTGCTCCGCCATCCGGGGCGGTCCCGGCGATGCCGGGCCAGGATGCCTTCGGCACGATCCAGGAGATTGTCCGCATTCTGGATGCGGAACCGGACACCGATTGGTCCAAGGTGGACATCGAGGCACTGCGCCAGCACCTCATCGACATGAACGAGGTCACGCTCAACGCGAAGGCCGTGGTGACGCCGGTGGACGGCGGTGCCCGTTACGAGGTCTCCGGCGAAGGGCGCACGCTGGAGGCGATCCGGCGGATGGTCCCGGCGCACAGCCATGAGATCGACGGCGTGAACGGATGGGCCGTCCGGACGGAGCCGGTGCCGGCCGGCGTCGTGCTGACCGTGACGGCGGCCGATCCGAAGCAGGCGGCCAGAATCCGGGGCCTCGGCTTCATCGGCATCATGGCTCAGGGAAGCCACCACCAGATGCACCACCTCGCCATGGCCAAGGGCGAATTCAGCCACTGAGCCGCTCGGACCGCCCCGGTGCCCAGGGCAAGGTCGGACATGCTTATGCCGCAGCGGCCGCTGCATGCCAGCCGGTAATGGCTTGTAGTGTACGAAGTAATGATGCCTGGAAGAGAGATCGACATATGGTCTGCGTCTGTCACCATTTCTGCCTTAACAGGCCCGAAGTAAATCCAGGAGGGGTGCTATGGCTTACGAGGACGAAATTGAGGAAGCCATAAGCGCGATCAATTCGCTTTCAAGCGGTAACGGAACGCCCGAACCGCTGCGGCACGCCGCTGAGGTCAATGACAAAGCTCCAGAGTTCGCTGGCGTACTTCGCAGATCCGATGTTATGGCAGAGGCCGAAATCTTCATTGATTTGGATGCGAGAGCGACACGGGCGCAAACGGTTTTCCAGCGGACTTCGGCAAAAGCCAATGCGGTCTGCGCGACGGCCTGCCTCAGCGCTGTCTTGCTGGCTCTTCCTTCCCTTTTAACCGATTCGAACTGGAACTGGCCCTTCGTGCTGATCGGAAGCGTCAGCATCGTCGTTGGTGGCCTTGGTACGATGTGGCTGTGGATGGCCCGGCAGGGAGGCATGCTGGTGCGTTGGATGCGGAACCGCGCCGAGGCCGAGAGTTGCCGGGTGAGCTACTTCAATCAAGTTGTCAATGCTCAACGGCCGCCCGATGCGGGGGGCGCCGCCCGCCTTGCGCTTCTGCAACTGGAATATTTTCGCCGCTTTCAACTGGATGGGCAAATTGCCTATCACCTTAAACGCAGCCAGGACCATGATCGATCCTCACACTGGGTACTCGGGTTAGGCGGCATCGCAATCCTCCTCGGGGCGGTCGCGGCCGGTATTGCGGGCATCCTCGGCGCGGAGCACCGGGCTCTGACCGCCTTGGCGGCGCTGGGCGTCTTTGGCACCGCGCTCGGTTCCTACGCGGCCTCAAGCAGTGTGATCGGCCAATTTCGCGAAAACATGGAGCGGCATGACGAAACCGCAGTGGCGCTGCGTCGGCTTCGTGGAAGCTTGGATGCCGTCCGGCAAAGCACCGCCGCCGGGGACCGCGGCGTTTTGCATGCGTTTATTAGCGCGGTTCACACTGTAATGCGCAGTGAACAGGAAAAATGGCGGAAAGCGGAAGTGAATATCGCGGCTGCGATAGAGAAACTGGACTCCGCCGCGGCCGATGAAGCTGAGCCCCGCAAAGTGGGAGTGCCGCGTCTGGTGACCGGCGAGGTGCAGCCGTTGACGGCACCAACCAAGGATTGATCTCTGGAGAACTTAGCCATAGCTGGCGGCCGTGACCGATCCGGAATGGCTTGGCGTTTCCACCCATGGAGAGGATCGAATGAGCGCTGATCTGTCTGGTATGCATGCATTCGTGGTCACACCGTTCAATGTCAAGCCGGGGGCCGATGGGCAGGAGATCGACTTCGAGGCCATCTATAACGAACTGATCGAGCCCGCTCTGGCCGAGGCCGGGTGTACGGTGGTGCGCGCCAAGGAAGAGATTCGCGCTGGCAATATCCGCACCGACATGTTCCAGGAACTCCTGCTGGCCGACTTGGTAGTCGCCGAACTGACTATCGATAATCCGAACGTCTGGTACGAACTCGGTGTACGGCATGCACTGCGAGCCCGTGGCATGATCGCGCTCCAAAGCGGGCGCGCCTTCATGCCCTTCGATGTGGGACCGGACAGAACACTGAGATACACGCTCAAGAACGGCCGGCCCGATCCGGCGACTCTCGAGAACGATAGAGCGGCACTCGCCGCCATGGCCAAGGCGACCATGATGGCTTGGCATGGCCGCAAGGTCAGTCCCGTCTACCAACTCCTGCCCAACCTGAAGGAGCCGGATTGGCGCTCGTTGCGCGTCGGCGACATCAACGAGTTCTGGCAAAAACTTAATGAATGGGAGGATCGGGTTGAGGTGGCGCGCCGGCGTGACCGGCCGGGTGACATTCTGGTACTCGCGGCCGAAATGCCTACCCGTGTTTTGCGTGTGGAAGCCTTGCGCACCGCAGGCAAGGCCTTGATGAGTTTGGGCAAATTCCGGTTCGCCCTGGAGGTGTTCGAGCAGGCGCTGACGGTTGAGCCTGCCGATCTTGTATGCCGGCAGCAGAAAGGCCTAGCACTTGAGCGTCTGGAGCGTCACGACGAGGCGCGGCAGTGGCTCAAGGCGGTGGCGGCCGATCATCCTGAAAACGGTGAAACCCTGGGGCTGATCGGACGCACCTACAAGGACGAATGGGTGGCCCGTTGGCGTCTGCCGGATGCCACCCCTGAGAAGAAGCGGGACGAAGCGCTCTGGGAGGAGGCGCGCCTGCGTGAAGCCGCACGGGCTTACGCCGCCGCGTTCCGCGCCGATGCCCTTGACTACTATCCGGGCATCAATGCGGTCACGCTCTCCTGGCTTTGGCAGGAACTTAACAAAGAGAATGCCCCTGAGCTGGATGTCGAAGGCATGATACACGGCGTGCGCTGGGCGGCGACCTGCCGCCTGGGCCGGGAGCCGAACGACTACTGGGCCAAGGCCAGTCTGGCTGAACTCGAGGTGCTGACTGGAGACAAATCGGCGGTGCAGCGGGCCTACAAGGCGGCGGCGGCCATTGTGAATAATGATTGGTTCGCGCTTAATTCTTCAAAGCAGCAACTGGAAATCCTGCAAGACCTGGGTGTGCGGCCCGAGGAGGTCAGGGCGGCCATCGACGTGATCGAGCGGGAGCAAACCAGCATGAGCCGGAAGGCGCAGCGGGCCGAACCCAGGCGCGTCATTCTTTTCAGCGGGCACATGATCGACAAGCCCGAGCGGGAGAAGCCTCGCTTTCCTGAGGAAATGGCTGATGCCGCGGCTCAAGTCATCTCGGCCGAGCTTGAGCGTCTTGAGGTGCAGGAAGGGGATTTGGGGGTGTGTCAGGCAGCCTGTGGCGGCGATCTGCTGTTCGCTCGGGCCTGCCTGGAGAAAACAATGTGCCTGGAAATCCGGTTGCCGCAACGGGAGCCCGAGTTCCTCGCGAACTCTGTGTCTTTCGCCAAGCCATGCTGGCAAACCCTCTATGATCAGGTCAAGGCGCATCCCAACGCCACCTTCCTTTTCATGCCGGACGAGCTTGGTCCGACACCCGATGGAGTGAATGTGTATGAGCGGGCCAACTTATGGCTGCTCTACAGTGCACTCGCGCGCGGGGTCGCCTCCGTGCATTTCATCTGCTTGTGGGACGGGCAGGGCGGCGATGCGGCTGGCGGCACACAGCATATGGTTGAACAGGTCAAGAGGCTCACAGGGCGCAAGCCTTCCATAATTGATCCGGCCAATATGCAGGCAAGGGAATCTTAAAAATAATGTTATGTGGCCGCACTGAAAGAAGACCAGTCCACTGGGATTCTTTTGCGCCAATCTTGGCCCGGCGTACCCTTCGTGTCTACTGGGTGCTAATATTCGGCTTTATCTTGCCAGCCGCTGTGATGGAGCCAAGTGCAATGGCCGATGATCGTATAACGCAACGCGACGTTCACGCTCTGTTTGATCTTGCGGAGGCTGCTGGACGGGTCGGCATCGCACGCAAATCGAAACCGGTTGACGCGCGGCCGGCCAAGTCTGGTGAGGTCGTCGTCACGATCATCGCCGGTGAAGGCGAAGAGACCCGGAGCAAGCCGGCTGAGACCGGCGACTGGGTGGTGCGTAATCGCTGTCCGGCCACTGGCAACGAGGAGTATCTGGTCAAAGCGGCGAAATTCGCCGAACGCTATGACGGCCCGTTCGAAAATGCCGAAGAGAGTGGCTGGAGCATCTTCCGCCCTCGCGGAAAGGAAATGCGCTACCTTGTCCTTGGCGCGGAAGATGGAGCCTTTACCTTTATCGCTCCCTGGGGCGAAACCATGATCGCCCGCCCGGGTGACGCGATCGTCCGAGATCCCAACGACCGAGCCGATACCTACCGAGTGGCGGCGGCTTCGTTCGACTGCACTTTCGAAGTTGTCGTCAAGCCTGGCTGATACCGGATGCGGTGCGGTTCCGTAAACGTTAAAGCAAAAGATTGGGGGCGCACTGGCGCCAAAGCGATCTGCTGGACACATGTCTTCGTCCGCCAGAGACTGCGAAGGCCCGCTTGGAAATCCCGGGTTCACGCCGCTCCCGCCAATGCCGCGTGCTCCATGCCTCCGTTCGCCTGCGCGACCTTCCACTCCTCCAAGGCGCGGTCCAGGCAGTCGATGACCAGATGGCTGGCGTCGTTCATGCGGTCCACGGCGGCAAGAGCGGCGGTCCGGTCGCCCTGACTGGCAGCGGCCAGCGCTTCGCGGCCGGCTTTGTGGACGGCTCGGTGGGGATCGTCCATTTTAGCCAGGGACGGCATGACCAGTCTGTCGTCTTCAGGCAGCTTCGACAGCCAGGTCCCAAGACGGCAGCGGGTGTGATCGACTGCTTCGTCCTCGCGCATCTGGATATTTCCCAGGACGGCGTCGAGGATCTTCGTCTTGAACATCACGTGGTCGTTCTTCGCGACGATCAGGACGGAGGTGGAGGCGCCCATCCTCGCCATTTCGCTCACCCTGGCATTGAGCGAGTTGGCGGTGTGCTTCATGGCCGCCATGGCGGCGCGGATCTGGTCGTTGTTGCGGCGGCTGAGATCGGCGATGGCGATCGTGCTTTCGGCCACCTCGTCGGCGGCTATGGTCTGCTGGCCCATGATGGAGGCGATCTCGCCGATGCGGCCGGCGACACCGCCGACGTTCTCGCCGATGACATCCAGGCGCTGCATCAGGTCGGCCATGGCCGAACGGCCCTGCCCGGCGGCTTCGGCGCCGGTCCGCATCTGATCGACCACGCCGGAGATATCCGTGCGGATCTCGTGGACGCGCTGGCGCACATCGTCGGTAGCGTGCGAGGTCTGGGACGCCAGTGTCTTGACCTCGCCGGCCACGACCGCGAATCCCTTGCCAGCTTCGCCGGCGCGTGCGGCCTCGATGGTGGCGTTGAGGGCGAGCAGGTTGGTCTGGCCGGCGATGGTCTCGATCTCGTTCGCGATGCCCCCGATCCGCTGGGATGCCTCGGCCAGATTTTCGGCGCGCCGAGCGGCTTGGGTGACCGTCTCGAACAGGCGGCCAAGAACCGAGTCGGTGATTTCGGATGAATGATGCCCATCCTGGGCGGCATTGCCGGCCTGGGTCGCTTCCAAAGCCGCTGTTTCGGAAAGGCGTGAAATCTCCCGCATGCTCGCCACCATTTCCTCGACGGATGCTGCCATGCTCTGGCAGCGGCGGCCCGTCTCCGCCACTTCGTCCATGATACGGACCATGCGGGAGGTGCTTTCGCTGGTCTCCATCGCGGCCAGGACGATGCCGCTCAGGTTGCTTTCGATATCGGTGCGGATGGTCCGGTCCATCGCTTCCAGTTCATGGGCACGGATTGACATGCGCTCCTCGTTGTCGGCGTTCTCGCGGGCGCGCTCCTTGAGGCGGCCTAGGGCGCGTCCGATCTTGCCGATTTCGTCATGGCGCCCGGTCGATGGAACGTCGAAATCGAACCGGTGATCGGCCAGCGCCTCTATGATCGTCGTGAACAGGTTCATCGGGCCGACGAGGCGGCGGGCGAGGATCAGGCCGACCAGCGACCCGAGTGTGATGGCGCCCAGAGCCGCCATCATCATGAACCACGCGGTTTCCCGCCGGGCCGCCGCATAGGCCTGGATATCCGCCGCGATGACGGCGGTCGCCACCGGCTTTCCGGCATAGTCGAGCAGGGTAGAGGTGGTCCAGGCATAGGAGACGCTTTCGTCCTCCCAATACTGGAGCCCCTGTCCGGTTTGCGCCAGTTTCTGGATATCGTCCGCTATCAGCACCGGCAGGGTCGAACCGATGGGCTTGAGAGATCCCGCATCGGACACGTAGATGGCGGCGAACGAACCGGTGGCTTTCGTGAACGACTTGAGCAGCGGATCACCCAGCGCCGCTCCGAACTCCACCGTGCCTAAGTGGCGGCCGTCCTTTGAGACAGGCGCCACGCCCCGGATGCCGAGGCCGGCGACACCCGATTCGATGCCGGAGACGATTTTCCCGGTCCTGTTGGCGTCAACTACCGTGGGGCGGAGGGCTGAAAGGTCATCACCGTATTTGCCCGGCTGGTGAAGCCTGACGAAGGAGGTTGCCGGTGGAACATGGAATTGGAACTGATCGATGGCGCCAAGCTGGCGGAGCGATTCGTAGACAGGCCGGAATTCAGTCAGCAGCGCCGTGCGGTCGGCATTTTCCATGGCGAGCCGGGCCGATGGCGACTCTGACACCATTATGGCCAGGGAAGTCGCCCGTGTGGCTTCCGCATCGATCCGGCCGTCGAGATCGGATTTCAACTGGCTCAGGCGGCTTCCGATACCGTGGTCGATCTCCCGTTGGCCGCGTAGCCACACGGTGGTGGACACCGCGGCGCCGGCCGCTGTCGCAACCACCACGAAGCTGATGATGGTTCTCGCCACAACACCCATGTTTATGATCCCTCCGGCACACCCACTGTTATTAATACTTATGGATGCGCGCGGAAAAAGAAAGGCCTTTCAACAAAATTTTATGCGTAATTACAATGCTGTAATATTGGGGTGTGCTGACCTCAGTCGGCGATCACCGGCTCCAC
>Ga0170475_111129603_pt1 | contig 16723 bp, 22 predicted proteins | sample Soicark_Litter_5_FD_111474 | JGI IMG/M metagenome (GOLD analysis project Ga0170475, IMG submission 111474) | Avena fatua rhizosphere microbial communities from Hopland, California, USA. Combined Assembly of 48 SPs
GTAAAAAGCAATATTTTGGGATTATAGTTTAATGGTAGAATAGAGGACTGTCTATCTTCGGATATAGGTTCAATTCCTATTAATCTCAAAATTTAAAATTTCAAATGCAATTATTAGAAGTTGGTTATGTTGTTTCTGTTACTGATGGTATTGCTTATGTTACTGGACTAGAAAACACTTTTGCTGGTGAAGTAGTTCAATTTAATAATAATATTCTTGGTTTAGTTGTTAATATAGAAGAAAATTTAACTGGAATTACTATTTTTGGTAATGATAAAGAAATTGTTCAAGGTGATAAAGTTGAACGTCTTTATACAATGCTTGAAATTCCTGTTAGTATAAATCTTTTAGGTCGTGTAATTGATGCTTTAGGTAATACAATTGATGAAGAAACAAATAATGAAGAATTTGAAGATGAAGAATTTGAAGATGAAGAATTTGAAAGTTTAATATTACCACAATACAGAGCAATTGAAATTAAAGCTCCTGGTATTGTTTCACGAACTTCAGTAAATGAACCATTATTAACAGGATTAATTGCTATTGATAGTATGATTCCAATTGGTCGTGGTCAACGTGAATTAATTATCGGTGATCGTCAAACAGGTAAAACTGCTATTGCTATTGATACAATTATTAATCAATATTAAGTATTAAAATTATGTATTTTACTACTAATTGTTATTTAGTAATTTATTGGACAAGTTTTATTAGTTTAATTTTATTAATTATACTAGTAAATATTGCTTATTATTTATCACCTAAATTATTTTTAATGGAAAAAATAAGTTCATATGAATGTGGTTTTCAACCATTTCATTTAATAAATATGCCAATTGAAATTCATTTTTTTTTAATTGGACTAACATTTATAATTTTTGATCTGGAAATTATGTTTTTATATCCTTGGTTTCAAATTTCTTATTTAGGGGGTAGTACAGGTTTAATTGGTTTTATTATTTTTTTTTTAGTTTTAATTTTTGGTTTTATTATTGAATATATTAGTGGTGCATTACGATGGAATTATTTATAAATTAAATCAAGATAAAAGGTCTTGATGATGAAATGGTAAACATGTTAGTTTTAGAAACTAAATTTTATAGGTTCAAGTCCTGTTCAAGATAATTTTAAAGTAAAATCTATATGTTAAAAAGTTTAATTTTATTAATAAGTTTTAATTTTTTATTACTTGCTACTCCATTTGTAACAATTTATCAATTAAAAAATATTAATTTAGTTTATAATATTTTTATTTTTGTTTTTTCTTTATTTTTATGGTTTTTATTTGATAATAGTAGTATTAATTATCAATATCTTATTAATTTTCGATTTTTAGGTTTATTTGGTTTAGATGGTTTTTCTTTATGTTTAGTAATATTAACGACATTTTCATTTCCATTTTATTTTATTACGTTATTTGAAGATAAATCAACAAATAAAAAACAATTATTTTATTTTATATTAATTGAATTATTTTTAATTTTAACATTTTCAAGTTTAGATATATTTGCTTTTTTTATTTTTTTTGAAAGTACATTAATTCCAATGTTTTTAATAATCGGGACTTGGGGTAGCCGATTTCGTAAAATTAAAGCAGCTTACTTATTTTTTTTATTTACATTTGTTGGTTCATTAACTATATTATTTAATTTATTTTATTTATTTAGTCAATATGGAACAATAAATTATTACAGTTTGTTAAATACTCAAATTCCGTTTTATTCACAACTTATTATTTGGTGTTGTTTTTTTTTTACCATTTTGCATTAAAGCACCTTTATTTCCGTTTCATATTTTGTTACCAGAAGCTCATGTTGAAGCTCCGACAAGTGGTTCAATGTTAATAGCAGGTATATTATTGAAATTAGGTACGTATGGATTTTTAAGATTTTTAGTACCACTTTGCCCAGATGCTAATTTATATTTTCAACCTTTTAGTTTTACTATATTATGTACAGGTTTGTTATTTACATCATTAATTACAATTATTCAAATTGATTTAAAACGAATTATTGCTTATTCATCTGTTACTCATATGACATTTTTAGTTATTGGAATTTTAGTTTTTAATTTTCAATCTTTACAAGGTAGTATTATTTTAATGTTAGCACATGGTTTTACTTCTACTGCCTTATTTTATTTAGTTGGTTGTTTATACAAAAGAACACATACTCGTATATTAATTTATTATAGTGGTATTGCTCAATTAATGCCTATATTTAGTTTCTTCATATTTATTTTTTGTATTGCAAATTTTGGTATGCCATTAACTTTTAATTTTATTGGTGAATTTTTAATTTTTTGTGGAGTAGTTCAAAATAACTTATTTTTGGCTATTATAGTTATTATTGGTTTATTTTGTAGTTTAATTTACTCAATGTATTTTTTAAATCGTTTAATTTTTGGAAATATGAAATTAAATTATATTAATTGTTATGAAGATTTAAAAAAAATTGAGATTTATACATTATTACCATTATTGGTAATAACAGTAATATTTGGTTGTTATCCAAATGTTATTTTATCTATATTAAGCAGTACTATTAAAATATACTTATTTTAAATGCGAATAATTTATAGTCTACCACGTTTTATAAACTTACCATTAGGGGGTTTACTTAGTAATCATACAATAAATTATGGAACACCTATTAATCTTAATTATGGATGGAGTTTTGGATCATTATTAGGTCTTTATTTAGTTTTACAAATTATTACAGGTATTTTATTAGTTATGTTTTATACACCACATAGTTCATTAGCTTTTATATCAGTGGAATTCATTATGCGCGATGTAAATTATGGTTGGTTATTACGTTATTTACATGCTAACATTGCATCTTTTATTTTTATATTTTTATATTTACATATTATTAGAAATTTATATTTTATCTCTTATTCTAATCCACGTAAAGTTTTATGGTATAGCGGTATTTTAATTTTTGGTTTAATGATGGCTACTGCTTTTATGGGTTATGTTTTACCTTGGGGTCAAATGAGTTATTGGGGTGCTACTGTTATTACAAATTTATTTTCTGCTATTCCTTATATTGGTTCAAATATTGCATTTTGGTTGTGGGGTGGATTTTCAGTTGATTCAGCAACTTTAGTGCGCTTTTTTAGTTTACATTATTTATTACCTTTTATTATTATTGTATTAGTAATAGTACATTTATATTTTATACATATTCAAGGTTCAAGTAATCCTTTAGGAATTTCTAATTATCGTGCAGATAAAATTACCTTTTTACCGTATTTTTATGTTAAAGATTTATTTGCATTATTAGTTACTTTAGTTTTTTTAATGTTTATTGTTTTTTTTTTACCTAATTTATTTGGTCATCCTGACAATTATATTATGGCAAATGCTATAGTTACTCCAACTCATATTGTTCCAGAATGGTATTTTTTATATTTCTATGCTATTTTACGAACAGTACCTAATAAAATAGGTGGTGTAATCTGTATGGTATTAGCGATTTTAATTCTTGTTTTTTTAGTTTGGATTTCTAAATTTTCAATTTCAACATTACAAATTAATAATGTTCAATGTAAATTTTATTTTAATTATTTATTTTTTATATTTATTTTTAATACTATTACATTAGGTTGGATTGGCGCTCAAGTTATTGAATATCCTTATACTTTAATTAGTATTATTTTAACTGTATTTTATTTCAGTTTTATATTTATTTGGATAATTGTTATAAATTTAATTGATTTATATGTTGGACAACAATATGACAATTAATAACTACAAAATACAACAACATCCTTATCATTTAGTTAGTAAAAGTCCATGGCCGATTTTAACAGCTTTATATTTATTTTATTTTGTTTTAACGACTATTGTTTGGTTTCATGATGACTATTTGGAATATTTAAATGAATTTACTTTTTTTTTACAAAATTTTAGTATTATGTTTGGTTTAATTACTATTGTTTTATGGTTAAATGATATTATTAAAGAAGCTACATTTGAAGGTAATCATACTTATAAAGTTCAAAAAGGACTAAAATATGGATTTTTATTGTTTATTATATCTGAAATTATGTTTTTTGGTGGATTTTTTTGGGCCTTTTTCCATACAAGTTTATCAGCAAATATTGATATTGGTCAATTTTGGCCCCCTTTAGGAATTTATAGTTTACATACATGGCGTTTACCATTTTTAAATACTATAATTTTAATATCTTCAGGTATTAGTATTACATATGTTCATCGTTTAATTGTAAATACAACAGTTTTAAAATTTAAAATTTATCCATTTCGTATTGAAATTATTTATGGTTTATTAATTACTATTCTTTATGGTATTTTATTTACTTATATTCAACGTTATGAATATATTCATGCTGATTTTGATATTAGTGATTCAATTTATGGTTCAACTTTCTATAGTATAACTGGATTACATGGATTACACGTATTAATAGGAACTATTTTTTTATTAGTTGGAATAATACGTCATATTAAATACCATTTTTCAACCGAACATCATTTCGGTTTAGAAGCAGCTATTTGGTATTGGCATTTTGTTGATGTTGTTTGGTTATTTTTATTTATCACCGTATATTGGTGGGCTAATTTAAATTAAAATGAATCGTAGACAAATTAATCATATATTTGATAATTTGATTGTTATTGTAGCACTTATTTTTGTAGCGCTATTATTCATTTTTTTACCTGAAAAAATTCAAAATTATTTTTTAATTAGAGTTATTTTACCTGAAAACTATACTGGAATTGTTTGTATTACAGCTTTCTTATTATGGATAACACATGTATTATACCCATGGTTATATTTTTGGGCTATTATATTAGTTATTTTAGCTGTTTTATTAATGATTCCTATAGTTTTTAATATTACTGATAGTCTTACTTATATTATTTTTGTAACAATTATTTTGACTTTATTAACTAGTTTAATAATTTTAGTTTGTTACTTTAATAAAGATGAAGAATAATTTTTAATTTTTAAATATGGAAAATATAATATCTTTTGAGATAATTATTAGTATTTTTTTTTATTTTACATCAATTTTAAGTGTATTTTTTATAATAGTTTTTTATAATAATTATTATAATAATATTCACTTTAATAAAAATTTACCTGTTCAAATTATTCTTATAAGTTTACTTTCTATTTGTCTTTTATTTATTTTATTTACAAATAATTTATTTAATCTTTATCTTCTTTTTGAGATTATAAATTTACTAATTTACGTTTTTTTGTTAAATTATTATTTATATTATCAAGAGATAAATAATTCAAAAAATTCAGTTTTTTTTAGCTATGAATATATTCTTAAATATTTTATTTTAAATAGTTTTAATGCTATTTTTTTTTTAATTGGAATATTTATAATATATTTTACAACTTTTGAATTTGATTATAATAAATTATCAATTATATTGAGTGAGATTAGCAATTCAACAGAATTTGATAGTCCAAATTATATTCTTGATACTGCAGTCATTCTAATTATTATAAGTTTTATATTTAAGTTAGGAGTATTTCCTGCTTTAATGTGGTTATTAGATATTTATGAAACCGTTTCATTAGCAATCTTAACTTTTATATTAATTACTTATAAATTTGTTGTTTTTTTAGTTTTCAATAAATTACTTTTTTTTACTTTTTACTCAATGTTTCCTGTTTGGCAACCTATTATTTTAATTGCTGCTATAGGTTCTATTACAATTGGAACAATTGGTGCATTATATCAAAATAAATTAAAACGGTTTATTGGTTATACTTCAGTTGTTCAAGCTTCTTACTTAATATTTAGTATGAGTTGTGGAACATATATAAGTTATAAGTGTACTTTTACATATTTATGTTACTATAATATTACATTAATAATATTACTTTTAATATTTGCAGATATTAGTAGCAAACTTAAATTACCATTAATTTATTTAACTAGTATAACTAGTAATAAAAAATTTTTATCAAATTATCATTTAGTAGTATTTGTAATTTTAATTGCTAATTTAAGTAATCTTCCGCCAACTACTATATTTTTTGCAAAGTATTATTTATTACAAAATATATTTTTTATTACACAATCTTATTTTTTAATTTTTTTTATTTTATTATGTAGTACTTGTGCGCTTTATTATTATTTACGATTAGTAAAAATTATTCTATTTGATTCTCCTATTAATATTAATATTAATAATACTAATAATAATAATAAAATCAAGTATACATTTATTGTAGATTTTAAAATGTTGACACAATGGTTTATATTTGATACAGCAATAGTTATTTATAAAATGTTTTTTGTACCAATTAGAAAAGATCAATGGTTTATGCGCGCTCTTGTTCAAAAATATCCATACAAAACATTAAGTTATCTTATAATTTATTCAACATATTTTATGTATTTACTTTTTGTTTTTTTATATTTTATTTTAATATTAGTATTATTATTTGCTTATTTTATTTAGATCTTTTATATGAGTGGAATAAATAGTTGTATTTTTATAATTTTAAATTTATTTTTTACTATTTTTTTTTCTAGATATATTGGTCGAGTTGGTATTCAAATAAGTTTTATTTTAACTTTAATTATAAGTTTAAGTAATACATTTTATTTAATACTATATCAAATAAAATATAATATTCAAATTTATTATACTTTATTTAATTGGATTGAAAGTAATATTGTAAATATTGCTTGGGGTTTAGAATTTAATATTATAAATACAACGATGACTTTGATAGTACTAAGTATTTCTACAATAGTACATATTTATTCATGTTCTTATTTATATAATGATCCTCATTTAATTCGATTTTATATTTATATAAATTTGTTTACTATATTTATGATTTTTATGTGCTTAAGTCCAAATTTTTTACAATTCTTCATCGGTTGGGAAGGTATTGGATTATGCTCTTATTTACTAATTAATTTTTGGTTTACACGTATTCAAGCTAATAAAGCAGCATTAAAAGCTTTAATTGTAAATCGTATTGAGATATTAGTTTATTAATTAGTTTTAGTTTAATTTTTCAGCTTTTCTATAATTTAGATTTTGAAATTGTATGTAGCTTAGTACCATATTTGCAATATAAAACTACGTTTTTTCTTTTTAATCCTATTTCTTCTATTTATTTTATTACTATAGGAATAATAATTGGTGCTGTTGGAAAATCTGCACAATTTGGTTTGCATAATTGGTTACCGGATGCTATGGAAGGACCAACTCCTGTTTCAGCTTTACTTCATGCTGCAACGATGGTTACTGCTGGTGTTTTTTTATTACTAAAATGCCATTTTTTTTTTACACTGACTCTTCAAACTGAAAATTTATCTCAAATAATGACTTTTTGGGGTATTTTTACTGCATTTTTTGCTGCTAGTATTGCTGCATTTCAAGTAGATTTAAAAAAAATTATTGCATATTCAACATGTAGTCAATTAGGCTATATGTTTTTTATGCTTGGACAATATCAATATGCATTAACTTTTTTTCATTTATGTAATCATGGGTTTTTTAAAGCTCTTTTGTTTTTATCTGCTGGAGCAATTATTCATAGCACTCATAATAATCAAGATACTCGACGTTATGGTAGTTTACAAAAAATTTTTTTAATATTATATGTATTAAATATAATTGGTATTATAGCAATTACTGGTTTTCCGTTTATAACAGGATTTTACAGTAAAGATGTAATTATAGAAACTACATTTATAATTTTTCATTTTAATAATAATATATTTTATTGGTTAAGTTTACTTACTGCAAGTTTAACAGCATTTTATTCATATAAAATTATTATTATTATTTTTTTTGGTACTTTTAAAAATACACGTATAAGTCTTGAAAAAATACATTATCCGTCACTAGTAATAGTGATGCCACTTATGATATTAAGTTTAGGTAGCTTATGTTTAGGATATTTTTGTTCAGATTTTTTTATTGGTGTAGGTACAAATACTTTTAATTTTTTAATTTTACCACAAATGAACTATAATTTAGATATTGAATATATATCACCAAGAATTAAAAATTTACCAATATTATTTTCATTTATTAGTTTAATAATATTAATTATAATACGATTATATTTTTATAAATTATTAATAAAAAATAATATTTTTATTAATAAATTTTTTACTATAAGATCGTTTGTAAGTTTAAAATTTTATATTGATATTATTTATAATTCAATTTTTAATTTTTTTTATTCTTGTAGTTATAATATTTACAAACTTCTTGATAAAACCTTATTTGAAATAGTATTCATTAATAATAATATTACTATAATAAAAAAACTTCATTTATTTTTTATTAGTTTTAATTCTGGGTTATCTTATCACTATTTAGGATTATTATTTATTAATGTTTTTTTTTGTTATACTTTGTATAATTTTTAAATAAATGAATTTAGATAATAATACAACTTTGAAAAATATAGAATTTTTATTACCAAAATTAGTTTCTTTTAATATTACTAAAATAAATAATATTTTAGTAACTTGTAGAGTAAATGATTTATTATGTATTATACAATTTTTTTATAATAACACATTAACATTATATAAACAATGTGTTGATATTGTTATGTATGATAATATTTCTTATAGTACTATTAAACGATATACTGTAGTATATATAATTCGGTCTATTGTTTTTAATTCTACACTTACTATATATACTCAATTAGCTGATTTACAATCTTTAAATAGTGTTATTACAATTTATAGAAATAGTAAATGGTTAGAAAGAGAACTTAGTGAAATATATGGTATTTTTGTTTATAATAATCCAGAATTACGTAGATTATTATTGGATTATGGTTTTAAAGGTCATCCTTTAAGAAAAGATTTTCCATTAACAGGGTATACCGAATTAGTTTATGATACTCAAATACAACAGATTATTTATACAAATGTAGAACTTACACAAGAATATCGTAATATTTATATTTAAGTTAAATGATTATTATACTAATTATAATTAATATTATCAGTATTCTGATTGGAATTGCATTTTATACCTTGTTAGAACGAAAAGTTATGGCTGCAGTACAACGCCGTAAAGGTCCAAATGTAGTTGGATTTAATGGATTTTTACAACCGATTGCTGATGGTTTAAAAATATTATTAAAAGAAATTATTATTCCAAGTAAAAGTAATAAAAAATTTTTTTTTTATTGCACCACTTTTAACTTTAACTTTAACATTTACAAATTGGTCTTTAATTTCTTTTTCTGTATTTGATACCTATACAAATCAATTACATTTTGGTATAATAATTTTATTTATGTTTTCTTCATTAAATGTTTATTCAATTATTATAGCAGGTTGGTCAAGTAATTCTCGATATCCTATGCTTGGTGCTTTACGTTCAGCATCACAAATGATTTCTTATGAAATTTCTTTAACATTAATTTTTTTAATTATTATTCTTTTAACAAACTCATTTAATTTAATAGAAATTAGTTATTTTCAACGCGATTTTTGGTTTATTTTTATATTATTTCCTGTTTTTATTATTTTTATTATTTCAATTATAGCTGAAACAAATCGAGCACCTTTTGATTTACCTGAAGCTGAAGCTGAAATTGTTGCTGGTTATAATTTAGAATATTCTAGTATTATTTTTTCATTATTTTTTTTAGGTGAATATGGAAATATGCTAATAATGTCAAGTTTAGCTGCTATTTTATTTTTAGGTGGTCCAACATTACCACTTGATGTTGTTGTTGATTTATATATCATAGATTTTTCACCACTCGAAGTTCATTGTATAATTGAATTTATTTTTATTGTAAAAATTTTATTAATTTGTTTGAGTTTTATTTTTATTCGTGCAACTTATCCACGATTGCGATATGATCAATTAATGGAATTAGGGTGGCTTGTTTTCTTACCAATAATAAGCTCTTTTTTTATTTTTATTTTTAGTTTACGTTTAAGTTTTAGTATTTTTTAAGTTTAATTATATAAAATGTTAAAAATTTTAATATTATTATTAAAATTTTAAATACTATTAAAATTAGTATATTTATAAAATTATAAAAATGTTACAAGCATATAAATTTATTGGAGCAGGATTAGCAACAATTAGCTTATTAGGCTCAGGAATTGAATTGGTGTAATTTTTGGCGCTTTAATTATTGCATATTCTCGCACACCACACCACCAAGGTCAATTATTTTCATATACAATTTTAGGTTTTGCATTAACTGAAGCTATTGCCTTATTTGGATTAATGATGGCATTTTTAATTTTATTTGGATTTTAACTTATTATTAAACAAATGTGGTATAGATTGGATAAAATTATATATTTTATAGAAAATATAAATTTTAAGAGTTCGAGTCTCTTCTGTACTTTAAATACAATTATTAAAGTTTTATAATTTTAAAATGAATCAGATACAAAATTTTAATGTTAATTTTGGTCCACAACATCCAGCGGCACATGGTGTCATACGCTTAATTTTAACTTTATCTGGTGAAGTTATTTTAAATGCCGAACCTCATATTGGTTTATTACATCGAGGTACAGAAAAAATAATAGAATATAAAACAATTAATCAAGGTTTACCTTATGTTGATCGTATAGATTATGTAAGTATGCTTTCAAACGAACATACTTATGTTACCAGCTTTGAAAAGCTTCTAAATTTAGAAACTACAATACAAACACAATATATGCGAATTTTGTGTGTTGAAGTAACTCGTTTATTAAATCATATATTAGCAATTACAACTCATGCTATGGATGTTGGAGCATTAACACCATTTTTATGGGCATTTGAAGAACGGGAGAAACTTTTAGAGTTTTATGAACGTTTATCCGGAGCTAGAATGCATGCGAATATATTTCGTATTGGTGGAATTAATAATATATTTTTTAATAATTCAACTATTATAGAAGATTTATATTCTTTTATTTGTCAATTTACGTATCGAATTAATGAATTAGAAGAATTATTAACTATAAATAGAATTTGGGTTAATCGACTAATAAATATTGGTATTATTAGTTATAAGGATTCAATTAACTATAGTTTTTCTGGCGTCATGTTACGCTCAACTGGTTGTAAATGGGATATACGAAAAAATGAATCTTATGAAGCTTATGATCATTTAAAATTTAATATTCCTATTAGTATTAATGGTGATTGTTATGATCGTTATTTGATACGAATTTTAGAAATGAAAGAAAGTGTAAATATAATTTATCAATGTTTAGTTAATTATACTAATTTAGTAAATTACGAATCTATACAAAATAATCGTTTAGTATTAAAAACATCTATGGAAAATTTAATTGAACATTTTAAAAATTATACAAATTCAAATTTACATAATGTATGTAATGAATTATATAATGCTACAGAAGCACCAAAAGGCGAATTTGGTATGTATATTGTTCAAGGTTCATTAAACCAAATTTATCGATGTAAGTTTAGAGCCCCGGGATTTTTCCATTTACAAGGTTTAAATATAATGGTAAATCATAATATATTAGCTGATTTAGTAACTATTATTGGAACTCAGGATATTGTATTTGGTGAAATTGATCGTTAAATAATTAAATATGTCGATAACTATAATAATTCTTATTAGCTTAATTTGCTGTAGTAGTTTAGTATTTTTTATATCAAATAATTTATTATATTCTATTAGTAGTTTTATTTTATTTATAATATCAATTAGTAGTTATTTAATAATACATCAAATTGAATTTTTTTCTATTAGTCTAGTTATTATTTATGTCGGAGTAATTGCTGTATTATTTATATTTTTGATTTTTTCTTTACCAAATGAAAATATACGAGTTAATATTAAATTAGTAAATATTAATTTAAAAAATAAATCTTATAGCTTTTTCATTAAAATTATTAATTTTTTAATTATATGTAAAATTATTGTTATATTATTTTTAAATAATTTTTATTCTTATATTTTTGAATTTTATAATTATATCAATTTATATTTAAATCATCCTCTTTTACAGAATGCTGGCAATTATCCGATTATTGATATACATTTAATTGGATATGATTTATATGTAATTAATATTCAATATTTATATTTTGTTGCTATTTTAATAATAATAACAATACTAAGTTGTATTGTAATTATAAAATTTAATAACAATAACAGCATTTATAATAATAAACAAAATTAAAAATGACTAATTCGCAAATTTTATATCGACATGGGCGTTTAAAACGTAAAGTTCGTCAATATAAAAAAAAAGATTTAAAAGGTTGCCCACAAAAAAAAGGTGTTTGTTTAAAAATTATTAAAGTTTCACCTAAAAAACCTAATTCTGCTAAACGTTCTGTTGCTAGAGTAACTTTATCAACTAGAAAAGTAATTAGTTGTTATATTCGTGGTGAAACACATGCATTAAAAAAATTTTGTCAAGTTTTAGTGCATGGTGGGAGAGTACGTGATGTTCCTGGTATGAGATATCGTTTAATTAGAGGTAAATTTGATTTTATAGGATTAATAAATCGAAAAAGTCGACGATCAACTTATGGTACGCGTAATTTCTCACGTGCTAGAAAATAATAAAAATGAAAGAAGTTAGCTCATCAATTCTTCGCGCTGGATTAAGTGGTAATTGGTATTTAGAACTACAGCCAAAGTTTTACACTGCGGCAATGCTATATCAAAATTTTTTATATCGCTTATTATATGTATTTCTTACAAGACATAATTATTTTGCAGTTATTAATTTAAAAATTTTAACTGGTATGAGAATATTCTATTTTTATTTTTACTTTTATCCGACTCAATTGACGCATAGATATTTAAAAATGAGAATTCGTGAGCAAAGACATGTAAATAATGATTATTTGCGTTTACAAGCACGTTATCGTTTTTGTCGACATGCTTTTAATTATAAGCAATTTATTAATAAAAATTATTTACAAAATAGTTTTAAATTAATTTTTAAAAATAAAAGACTTAAAAATATATTAAAAAAAAGTCATTGGTCAAATAATCTTATTTCAGGATATAATAATGATTTACAAATTCAAAAAAGAGCAACTTTACAAAAAAATTTAAATAATGCAATTAAAAATAAAATTGTTAATAAATCATTAACAATGCAAAAACTAATGTTTAATAGATTTTTATTTTTAATAGAAAAAACTTTTTCTATTTATCTTAAAAAAACATGCAAATTTGGATGTCAACATGTAGTTTATTTACTTACATCATCATCAGAAAGTCAAATTACGGAATTAACTTTTAGTATTTATACAAAGTTAAGTTATTTACATAAAAGTTATTTATTTCTAGATTGTTTAAATATTGTATTAATAACTTTACGATTTAAATTACCAGATATTTTAATTTTATTTTTAGCACGTGAATTCGAAACTGGTAAATTACATTCTAGGTTATTACACATTATTCGACAAGTAGCACTTGAAGTTTACTCAACTTTTCAAAATTTGTATAGTTTTCGTTTGTTAATTACAGGTCCTATTAATAAACATAGCAGAACAAAACAATACAAATTACAATGTGGTAGTTTAGCACCAAATACAATAGCACATTCAATTGTTTTTTTTCGATTTTTTGCTAATTCACGATTTGGTTCACTTGGTTTAAGATTATGGATACACTAAATAAAAAATTTAAGTATGAAAAAGAATAAGAATATAATAAAATATAAAAATAAAGCACAACGACGACGTAAAAAAAAACAAAAGCAACTCCATATTCCTAAACTTTTAAAATTTAAACGTTATTTTCAGCATACATTAAAAGGTATTTCTAATAATGTTACTAGTACTAAAATAAGTAATGGTATTATTGGATTACGTTCTTGTGAATCTGGTTATATAACGTTAAAACATTATGATATGTTAAAAAAATTTTTATGCCCAATTACAAAAAATAAAGATCGAACAATTAAAATTACAAATATATGGATTAAATTCTTTACTGACCGAGCTATGACTGCTAAAGCATTACAATCACGAATGGGTCGAGGTAAAGGTTTACCTGTTTTATGGTATGGTCGCATTTATAATGGACAATTATTAGTTGAAATTAGGTCTAATATTAATTTAATTAAAAGTTATAATGTATTACAAATAGTTTCCAAAAAATTACCACTTTTAACTCAAATTATTTTTTATAAAGAAATTAATGCTATTAGAAGATATACATTATTACCAGAAGATGAAATTTTTAGTATTACAAAATCTGCAGAAGATGAAGAAGAATCAGAAGTTTCTAAACAAATGGCTATAAAACTTAAACGAGCTACAAAAATTTGTTATATTGCGTAAACTTAGAGAAAAATATAAAGATGATAAAACGTGAACAATACTTATTTCGTAATAATTATAAAAATAATAAAAAATATAAAAAATATAAAAATTTTAAAAAAGATACAATTAATAAAATTTATGTTAATTTTCGGAAAGCAAAACGATATCGAACTGTAAGAAATTACAAATTATATGCATTTCAAAAGCGTACTTCGATATTTAAATGTAAGTATTTTAATAGATTTATCCGATATTTTATAATCGATGGTAAATTAGATAAAGCTGAGAATATTATTTTTTCAGTTTTTATGTTATTAAAAGAAAGCTATTTAAAACGTGGAAAATTATTTTTTTATAATATTTTCATAATAATAAAACCATCTTTTATAATGACACCAATTATTCGTCCATTTGCTGGAAAACGAGTTATGTATTTACCTTATAGAATGCGCGCATTGCCTAAATATAAAGCTGCATTACGAATTTTTGTAAAATATATTAAAGACATAAAAGCAAATAAAATGTTGATTGCACATAGTTTAGAATTTACTATTGCAGAATCATTAGCTACTTTAGCTTTTGATATAGATCAACATCCATTATTCTTAGAAAAAAATAAGAATATGTTTGAATTAATAAAAAAACGTACTTTTTTGCATTATCGATGGTAAGAAAATATATACTTTTATCAAAATAACTTTTAAATAATAAAATTATGAAATTAAATATAACTAATGTAACTTCTCCAATAGATATTTTCGAGGTTAATTTATTTAATAATTTTTATTTTTCTAGTCCATTCTTTTTAATGTCAAATTTTACTATTATTAGTTTGATAATTATTAGTTTTGTTGCATTATTTTTACATATAAATAATATTCATCAAAGTCCTAAAATAAAACATAATGTAGTTACTGTAACTTATTCATTTTTATCATCATTTATAAAAAATTTATTACTTAACACAACACATTCACGCCAACATATTCATTATCCAATACTATGTTTAATAACTCTTATTATATTTATAACTAATTTATTTGGTGTATTACCATATGGCTTAAGTTTAACAAGTCATATTTGTCTAACATTTTCTTTATCTTTTATTTTTTTTATTGGTTTTAATATTATTTGTTTAATTAAACATAAAACTAATATGGTAAAATTATGGTTACCTAATGGAACTCCAATTTTAATTATTCCTTTTATTATTGTAATTGAGATATTATCATATATTACAAGAGTATTTAGTTTAGCTATTCGACTATTTGCTAATATGATGGCTGGTCATACGTTAATAAAAATTTTAACTAGTTTTGCTTGGTTATTATTTATTAGTGGTGGAATTATGGCTTATTTTTCAATTTTTCCTTTAATTTTAATTTTTTTAATTTTAGGATTAGAAATAGCAATTGCAATATTACAAGCATATGTTTTTATTGTATTAATAACTATTTATTTAGGAGATACAATATTACTACATTAAAATTCTAATATGTATTTAAGTAGCATACTTATAATCTTGTTTTTAATTATTATTATTGGACTTCTTAGTATTATTTTCTTTCAAAGACATTTAATAATAATAATTTTATATTTTGAAGTTATTTCTTTGTGCATTGCTATTTGTTTTGTGATTACTGCGACATTAACTAATGAAATAGCCTACAGTTATGCATTAGTTGTACTTTCTATTTCTACTGCTGAAACTGTAATTGGTTTTATTATTAGTCTTCATGTATTTAAATTGCATAAACAACTAAATATTACTACATATAAAAAATTAAAATATTAAACTTATGTTATTTACTGAAAGTATTATAACTTCTGCTGATAATGCCGGACCAAAAAAAGTTAAATGTATAAAATTACGCAATAATACAGGTAATTGTCGTATTATGCGATTAGGGCAAGAAATTACAGTAGCAATTCAAAAAAAACGAGTTAAATTTCGAAAAAAAATTTTAACTAAACAAATTTTTTTAGCATTAGTAATTTCTACTTGTAGTATTACAAAAAGATTAGATAATAGTACGGTAAAATTTTCAAAGAATCGTTCCTTATTAATGAATGAAGAATTTAGATATTTAGGAACACGTGTTTATGGCCCAATTTGTAAAGAAATTCGTAATACTAAAGCAAAAGAAGTTAAGTATAAACGAATTATTTCATATGCTGGTTACACTGTTTAAATTTATGCTCTAGTAGCTCAATGGTAGAGCTGTCGGCTGTTAACCGAAGGGTTATTAGTTCAAATCTAGTCTAGAGTAAAATATATTATTTTCGCTAGATTGCATAATGGTAATGCGGTGAATTTCAAATTCATTGATATTGGTTCAAGTCCGATTCTAGTGTTTTAAATAAAATTTAAAAATAACTAATTCATTAAAAAAAATAAATAATTATAAAAAGATAAATTTCTTATTAAAAAAAAAAAAAAAAATTTTA
>Ga0170475_101981876_pt1 | contig 16721 bp, 1 predicted proteins | sample Soicark_Litter_5_FD_111474 | JGI IMG/M metagenome (GOLD analysis project Ga0170475, IMG submission 111474) | Avena fatua rhizosphere microbial communities from Hopland, California, USA. Combined Assembly of 48 SPs
CTACTATTCAACATTATTTGTCTGCTGCCATGTTAGAAACATTCAAAGTTTGCACTGGTAAATAATATGTTTGATACATTACGATGATTTACTGTAGATGTTTTTGCAATTGCTTGGCTTTTGCTTTTTACTTGTTGAATTTAATAATGAAATGACAACATTAAATATCATAGCAATAAATCAAGATTTTACACATGCCCAGAGAATGGTGCTGAACTAACGTTTAGCTGCACTCGGTGATTAAAGTGGGAAGTGTGTCGAGGGTAACACATATTTTTTGGATTATATTTATTACTATTAGATTGTTTTTTAACAACCCATTACATATGTTGTTGTGGAGTTCTCCTATAGCCGGGACTCTGGAGAAGACGCTTCATAGGCTCCAAGATGGCATACCTGTGCACTACGGTTCACTTTAACCACTGCCTGTAGTACTAACTGTGTAAGTAGGCCTATTGCTTTCATTATAAATGTGTAAACTTAAAGGGCATGCTGGTAATAGCGAACACAATAAACTAAAGCAACAAGCCATTTTACAGAAACCAGTAGAGAAAGTCCACTTAGACAACAAACGACATCTAATAAAGCTTTCAGAATGGATGTGTTCCATGCGTTTGTGTTAACATTGGATGAACTGATCTTCGTAGCGTATTTGCAAAGCGACAGTCAAGATCCTCTTGAGCAAGTGGAACCAACCATGCCGCCCCGAGTAACAACAACATCAACAGCTGGAGCGGAATTGCTCGTCTACAAACTCGTCCAAATAATTTACATCGACCAAGGCACGGATCTGTTGTCTCAGTTGTGTCGTCATCAGTGTCGTCAACGATTTTATATGTCCTAGATTTCTGTGCAGTGTAGCTGACGGTCCCAGCATCCACAGACTGAATTGGAAAGATTCCACTGTGAGCTTGTCTCATCTGAAGACTTGCAAGTTTGGAGATGCAGTCGTTCAGTAAAACGTGTAATCTACTGGAAATAGAGTCGAGAGAATTAATGGCCTCACTGCCTTCCAACGAGTCACTGGTTTGCAAGAGATTCTCTGCTGTTTCTTGTAGAAGGGAAACACGTGGGCTTGCAGACATTAGTTCATCTTCTATTTCCTTTAACTTCAGGTAATTATCACAAATGCTGGCATCATCTTCATGCTGAACACTTGTCAATTCTTCTTGAACACAGTCGAGCCAAGTTTGAAAATGTTGAACGGTTTGAGAGAATTCAGAACAATTGACAAGCGCCATCTGCAGCTCTCTCTCCCAGGCGTCCTCACACTGGAACACGGCCTCATAGCGATCACCCAGCTCTACTAGTTGTCCCTCGGGTGTTGTGGTGTCATCAAGGACATGACGACGTCCACTGGCGACGAGTAGCTGACGGCGTATGTCAAGCTGTAGCTTTAATTCCTTGTGTCTCCTGATGGCTCTTTCGAGGAATCTCATATCACCAAGATCAGAAATGTTATAAGTTGCTTGAATGGCCTCAGTATCATTCAGCCACAAGTCATGGTCACTGATCTCAGAAGTTAGAGGGGATGAAACTGAGTCCAGTCTTTGAATTGATATTGAAGCCAACTGACTGAGTCGGTATTGGAGTAGAACAGATCTTCTTTCGAGTTCATTCATTTCTTTTTCAATTTGTAGCGGTATTACAGTTTTCTTTCTAATCTTGTCGGCAATTGCTTTCATCTTGAGAACACTAGCATGACACTTGTGAAGATCAGAGACCGGATCTTGAAGTGCTGTAGCTGCTTCAATGTTCAAGTCCAAATCCTCCATAGTGGCTTCAAGTTGTTGGAACAAGACATCATCTGTAGGTTGCTTATCTCTGTGTTCATAAGCTCTAAACCAACTGTCGTCCGAGTCTTGATGTATAGCAAAGCTTCCATCAAAGTCATCAAATCTATCATCATGATAGAGTTCTTCAACATCTTGCAGAGAATCTTGCGAGCTCATCGATTCAGAATTTGATATACTGGATGATCTAGACGCGTTGGACAACTTTTTCTGTTTCGTGTGTGAGGAGCTGAGTATTTTCTCTCGCAGTCGTCTCAGACGTATCTCCACATCTCTGTGATGTTCCTGCAGTTTAGTCCGAGATTTTCTTAAACGTCTCAACGATGTCGGAGTCTGATCAGAACTTCTGGATACATCTTCTACTGACTGATTCAAGGCCTCAATTCTGGCTGTGATGCCATCAAATTCCTTCTTTAGAATCTTCAGATCTGCTAGCCGTTTAGTGACGGTCTCTGAAGTGTTATGCTCTACATTAATGATCCGCTCACGGAATTTATTCAATAGCGTCTGTATGATAATCATGTCAGCTTCTAGTTGCTTGTATTGTTTCGCACGAGTTGTCATAGGCGCTGCAACGAGTCCAGCCTTCCTAGCAAGAGCCTCATAGCGGTCACTGACCTGCTGAACCTTGTTCTTGATCTCTCCCGCAACGTCACAGCGTCCTTCACGCGTCATCTTTCTATACAACTCGTTCAGCGCAGTCACATTGCACAGCTTCTTGTCAATCTCGTGCTGCAGCTTCTGATACTCTTTAACACTTTTCAGAGTTGTTTCAGAAGGTTGTGATTCAGACATGTCTGCCATTTGTAATTCAATGCCGTCCAACCATAGATCAAGAGATTGAGTGCTCTCAAAGAATGTCAACCACATGCTCCATGTCTCTTCCAGACTGCTTTTCTTTTGTTCAAGAAGTTGAACAATGTTGTCCCAGCGTTTTGATAAGTTCTCGCGTGCCAGTCTGAAGACACCTCTTTCTCGCTGTGAACAGAAATCCGAGTCGTCTGACAGAATGCGACACAGACTCAACACAGAATCTACGGCAATGCTACCCCTCTCCACGTCCTTCTCAGTGATCTGCAACGCTTCCATGTGATTTTGCATCTCTACAAAGTCGCACAACTTATAAACCGTGGGACTCGTTAGCCTGTGTTCCATCGTAATAAACCATTCTCTTAGACTGTGCATATTCTTGTCAAGATGTTGCACCGTTATCAGGGTGCTCTCTAACCTCTCCAGTCTATCAGAAGCCTTGGATTCAATCTGAGCATGACGATTTCTAAGTTGTTTGATTTTATCTTGAATGTCATTGGCTCGTACTGCACTGCTGGACCGGCTCAGTCTGTCACCCGAGGCGGCAAGAGTTTCTACTTTAGCCAGCAGATTTTTTAATTCTTCTCTGGATGTCGTTTTCAGCTTGTGAATGATGTCTTCAATGCTAAGACCATTGCTGGAACTCACAGTTGCATCCATCTTGTTGAGCAGCTCCTCCAACCGTTTACATTCTTCATTGAAATGAAACCACTTGGCTAATTTCTCTCTCAGCTGCTGTTGTCTTTGCTTGACCTCATGAACAGTTTCCTGGCACACACTGTCCAATAACTGAAGTCTTTGCTGAAGAATGTGAATGTCTTTTGGATCCATTTTGGAACGCAGACTGTGGAATTTTTCATTTAATTTCAGCCGGTGCTTTTCAGAATTTTCCATCCAGTCTTCTACTTCCTTGAAGTATTGAAGTTCCTTCTCACAGTCATCGTAGTGATCTGGTAATGATTTATCCAAAGCAATTCTCGCTTCCTTTACTTTGCTAAAAATGAGATTCATATCAGACTCTGCATCATCCCATAACGACAGAATATTTTCTAAATTTCTCCTATGCTGATTCAGCTTATTATCTGTCTGTAACCACTGCCTTTCTATAGCTGATAAATCATTCTGAATCATTGATCTTGCATCAGAATCTGAGATTTTCATCAGAGTCACGCCGGAGTCCTGAAGTTCAAGAAACTGGGGCTTGAGGTACATCAGACTGCGTTTTGTTGTCTGCCACTGGTGAAGCTGTGTCTTTAATTCCTCTAATGCTAAATTGTCTGCATTAACTAATACAAAGTCATGTTCCACTTCATCTAGCTTTTCTTTCAATCTATCCGCCTGAGCTCTGTATCTAATCCACTGTGCGAGAGAATCTGTAATGTTAGCTCTTCTGCGGTTGATCCTCAGAATAATACTCTGCCATTGGTCATCCAGTTTGTTTAATTTCAGTCGCAACTCATTGGCTTCCGTGTTAGTACAGTTTGCTGCTATCTGATTTCCTTCCGCAAGGATAAAAAGAAATGACTGCTGACGAGATCGCAAGTCACTCTCAAAAACTTCATACTTGATTTTCTGCTTCAAAAGGGTCTCATAATTCCTGGCTAAAGGAATATTTTGATCAATTTCAACTTGCGACAAGAATTTTAGCCAATCACTACATTTCTCCTTGAAGTCTTGCTTTGTTAACAGTTTCCTCTGTAACACTCTACACTTGCTCTTAACGCTGGATAATAACTCTCGCCATCTACCGTTGAGTTCATGTATTTGATCAGAATCGTCTAGCGTGAGCCGAAGAGAACCTGCAAGCTGATTGATTCTTTCAAGCACACTCTCACGCCTAGCAAAGTCTAAGGACAGATCAGACAACTCTTTGAGACAAACTGCTAGTGTCTGATCATCCTGCTCTGTTAATCCTGAATCTATTAGTTTTGATACATAGGCTGCAACGTGAGTAAGGAAATCACTAAGTTCAACGCAGTTGCTTGTAAACTCTGAATATTCATCTCGCAATTTAGCTTGCCTAGTACAGAGTTTGTTCAGTTTTCTTTCTGTTGCCACCAAACGCTGATTTAAATCTGACTCGTGTTGCTTTAGGTTAACAGCCACAACGTTACTAGTTGAAGTGATCAGCTGAGAACTGGTTTGACAGAGTGCTGCTAATTTATCCCTAAGACGCTGTGAAGCAATCTTAAGGTCTTCAGATGTAGCAGATAATGAATTGTGTTGTTCAAAAGCCAAATCGACTGAAGATTCCAATTGGTTGAGTTCAGATGTAAAAGAAGTGTACTGCGATTCGTAAGCTGTCCAGTCATTCACGACATCGCTTAGCTGTTTATGTTTGATCTCAATATGATGCAGACATTCATCCCATCTCGATGAAATTTCTTGAACTTCATCACTGATGTGTTTACTGAGATGTTTTGCTCCAAAGCATTCAAATAATTCTTCTTTTTCTTGCCGCAGTTGATCCAGATCAGGTTTGGACAAGAGAAAGTCATGTTTCAGTTGTTCAATCTGTTGTAACTGTGACTCCAGATAGCTCAGTTCTGATCCATCAGCTCTATTCAGTTCACTCAGTTTATAGTCAGCCATGTCTAGACTGGGAGTGATTGCGTTCACGAGACTGTTGAACTTTTCATATTGTGTCAAAAGTTTAGAGAGTATGTCGTCCAACAGAAGAGATTGTCGATCAATGGCCGCCCATTTGTCATGTAGTACATCAACTGTCCTACTCAAGTCTGACACTGCCTCTCCGCCATCTTGTTCACAATCAATAATGTCAGCAACAAGATGTTCAATATGAGAAATTTCTTCCTTTTTCTGCAGCAAAGCTTTCTGAATATCTCTGCACTCCTCATGAGCTTGCCTAACACTGGTCACATGACACGCCTGATCAAAGCTGCCCAGCTTCTGTTCCTGCTCATCCAGCCACTTCTGTACTTCATTGAGACACTCCCCATATTCCTTCCACTGAAGCTGCCTCATCTCCAGCCTCTTAATGCACTCGGCCGTGCTGCAGGCCGCTGAGAGGTAGCGCTGGTTGATGCGACCAACCTGTTCAGCAAGCTCGGATCTCATGCTCTCATCCAGGCCGGGCTCTTGAGAAGAGAAGGAGATAAGAGCAGCTGGACTGTTGAGGAAGTCGATCATCATCTGCTGGTGACAGATCTCTGCCTTGTAGTCCCTAAATTTAGCAAGCGTGTCCTCCACATCCTGTGAACTTCTTGGTGTAACTTCTGCTTCTCTGTTCAACTCATTCTCAAAGTGATCCATCCATTGCGCAACATTCACAAGTGCTTGATGTGGTGTGATGCACTGTACCTGACGCTCGTGTAAGTGATACTCTGTCTCTGAAAGACGTGCGACCAAATGTCTCCAGCGTTCATCAATGTTGATGAGTCTGTTGTCAAAGTATCGTTCATCAAGACTGAGACCGGATAGATGATTGCAGAGAGACGTCACTTCCGCTCTGCGTGATATGTTTCTTTCAACTTCCTTCTGCAATTCCAAAAGCTTCCTCTGCTGCTGCATTAGACCAGCTTCAGTTAATTGAGTACGAGTTAGTTTGCTGAGCTGTTTCGATCTCTCCTCTGCGGCAGCAAGCCAAGCTTCAATGTCTGACGCTTCTTTCTCATAGCGATCCCAGAGCTTCGCCATTTTCTCATATCGTTTAAGGTCCCTGTCAGAATCTGAGCAGAGTTGGGACCAATTTTCAAACAGTTGAGACAATTCCCTCCTCACTGCAGGATGACTAACTTCTCTCAGAAGTCGTCGCTCTTCATCTTTAAGGAACAACATGTTTGACTTGCCATCACTCAGCGTGCCCATCAGACGCCGATTGTTCAACACAAGCTGAGGAAGTTCGGCTGAACTTCTGACTTTACAATTTGCTAGCTTCCCATAGTCACTCGTGATGCCCTTCAGCCAAGATGACTGGTTATTAAAGAGGTTTGCAAGGCGTTGCCATTGTCTGGTAATCTTCTGTAGACGTGCTTGCTGTGACTTTGCCCGTTCAGACACAGTACGAGTCTGATCATCCAGCTGGTCGTGTTTAGATTTGTAGTGAAGCCGTGTTTCGACATCAACTCGATCTCGCAGAATATTCAGAGTTGTGTAATTACCAGCCATGTCTTCAAAATAGGCCAAATAGGAGTCATGTTCAGTATTAAGATCCTCCAGGGTTGTTGCTGAAACAGTTTCACTTGCTTCAAGCTTGGCAAGGGCTGTTTTAATGTACTGGGAATATTCCTCAAGCATTTTCTTATACTGACTGCAAGCGACTACAGATTTTTCAAGATTTGTTGCTATTTCCAAATTCCTCTGTTGAAGTTCAAGCCAGAGACTGTGTAGACGCATTTCCTCATGGACAGGCAATGTGGCATGGTGATCGTCCTGCACTAGTCGATCTCTCTGTAGATGTAACTCAATCATTTCATTGTCACATGACATCAGGTCACTATTTAGTCTCTCTGACATCTCTAATTTTATGTCGACTGAGTCACTGCTGACTTTGAGAGCCTCATGTTGACGACCGATGTCTTCAAGTCGAGAGATCAAGCGTTGCAGAGAAGCTCGATACTGCGTGGCGGCACCCTTTCTTTCTTTAAGCCAGCTGCTCTTTGTAAGAGCCTTGTTGTGAAGCACTCTTAGTCTTGTGTCAAGAGTCTGAAGTGACTGAGCACTAAGCTTTGAGTGTTCATCAGACACATCTGCCGTCAGAGCTGTGCTAACTGAGTTTATCTGATCCAGACTGGACCGGAGACTATCCAACTCTCTTCTTAGAAGTTCATTATTAGCAATCGCTGTGTCAACATTGGATTCATAAGGCGTATTGAACAGCCTCAACTCTAAGTCATCCAACCAACGGCTCATACTTTGTACTGAATCATAAAATCTGCATGGCAACAAACTCTGAGCTGTTAATTCGTTGTCCTCATCCTTTTCTTCGTCTCTTCTCTCCCAACAATCGTTCAGCTCTGTGAAAGAGTCTTGAAGCTGTGTGATTCGTCTAGCAGCCGTAGAGTCATCCAACAGTTTATTCTGAGGCTGATAGTTTATCAACGACTGTGGCAAGGATAATTGAGAAGGGGTTCCACACAAATGATCCATCAAGGCATTAGTAGATTTTATTCTGTCAGGTGACTGATCAATCGAGTCACGCAATCTCTTGTAATTAGCGTCAGTCAAATTTTCTATCGCCACATGGTGATTCTGAAAATCCGAAGACAGTTTCTCAGTAAATGCTGCATCCATCTCTCTTGAGTCAGGTTTTGGGACAGCTGCTCGGATCTCGTCAAACCATTTCTTAAGATCACCTTCAGTTCTCTGATGTTCTGCCTGCTTTCTTTTCTGTTCACACACGCGCATCAGTTCTCGAATGTTCTCTTCTTTTGCCGCCATTTCTTTCTTGAGGTCACGTGTGTCCTGATGAAGACGCCCAAGATGACCCCTAATCTCCATCTTGTCCTCCTCCGTGGAGCCTTCCATCAGTTGGTCACACATCACACTCAGGTCTGATAACTCCTGCAGACGTCGAGTAAGCTCCTTGTTCATGTTCTGTACATCAGCAAGTTGTTGGCGACTGTGAATGCTGTCACTGTGTGTAATGTTAGGAGGACTACCGTGAGATATGCGTGCCTCTCTCAGCCAAGTCTCCAAGTTGTGAAGTCTTATGTTGTACATGTGTAGAAGAGATTCGTGCTTCTCACGACCTGCAGCTATGTCCTTCAACAGACTCAGTTTATCCGTAGCTGAGCCCTGCAATTCCTGAACTTTTCTCTCCAGCATTTCAAAAGCGTGACTCATCGCATCTCTTCCCTCCACATCATCATTGGTTGACAACACTTCCGCCTCTCTTCTCTTTGTCGCAATGTCTGCCTGTAGTGTATCGATATCCAATGATATCTCCTGAACAGTGTTTGCAGAACTCTCCATTTGTTTAGATGACAGTTTCTTTGTGCTGGACACTTTACTGAGAGACTCTTTTATTACATGTAATCTCAGCAACATTTCTTGCACGGATGACTCGTATGGCATCTTTGAACTAAGCGTTTGTGTTGATACATCTCTCTGCCACGCCAGCTTGTTTAGAATGTCTAAGCTTTCACCAGATTTTCTGACTGGCTGGTCGTTGGACAAAGAGTCTGATACATCCAATTCAGTCCTCTGATCATCTGCCCACAGATCTGTTGGATACTCTTCGTTGTCCAGTGTGTCCGCAAGAAAAAATTCATCCTCTGTCCCGGATGATGATCGACTATCGCCACGGACTCTATCAGGAGAAACAGTCGGCTGATGTGAATCAGAAATTGAGTCAGTGTTAACTGCATCATCTGAGGTGGTGGATGAGATTGCACTAACATCATTCTGAATTGTGACTGTCTCGTCTGAAAGACTGATACTATCCACTGCTATTTGTAACACTGACGTAGGAACTGTATCCACAACTATTTCCTCACTATGAACAACAGTAATATTTGTTGTTTCGTCTCCTTGACTAACATTACGAACTGCATCGTCAGTTGAAATCAATTGTTCATTACAGTTTGAAGTTGCTGAGGAAGAACTCTGAGTTGTGCGATCATAAAGTGGCGGTGATGAGAGTATTTTTGATGTCACTTCAAATGACTGATTTATTGCCAATGGATTTGTGATAATCAACGGATCCACATTTGCATTCTGAACAGACGTCATATGAATCGGCGACGAGTCAGTTTTGTAAGTTTCTACAATGTCCACTGTTTCTTCGTTCTCAGAAACGCTCGATTCAAAAACTGCCTGATGATAGTTTACTGCAGCAACATATTCCTTGCTTATTTCGGAACTACTCAAGTCACAAGGTTCACCGCGGCTCCCTCTTGAAAGTGCATCGTTGAATTCGTCATCACTTTCATCAGTGCTGCTTAAATTATTGATGAATACAGCATCACTCTCAGATTTCTTTAGTGATTCCTGAGCGTCTTCAGCATCAAACTCCGAGCCATCGTGAACAGCTGCATCTGTCATTTTATCGCTTTCTACGTTCAACGCATCATAGTTCAGATCTTCGGTATTGAGAGAGGTACCGGTGTTGCTCAAATCTACACTTCCTGCAGATACATTAAACTGCTCGGTCAAACTATCTAACTTCTTGTCATTCTCGACGTCAATGGCATTCTTATCCAAGTCAGAAGTAGGAATGATTTTATCGATGATATCAGTCTCAGTTTGCGTGGAGATCTCAGTTTTGGACGAGGTTTGAGTTTGTAAGGTTACTGTTTCTAGTGAGGTTTGAGTTTGAGAGGAGGTACCAGTTTGTGAGGAGGAAGATTCAGTTTGTGAAGATTCTGAGTAGGTTTGAGTTTGTGAAGTTTCATACTTTGATGCGATTTCAGTTTGTGAGTAGGTTTCAGTTTGTGAAGATATTTCAGTTTGCGAGCAGATATCGGTTTCGGTGTCGGTTTGAGTTTGAGAGGAGATTTTAGTTTGTGATGACGTTGTAGTTTGAGCTTCTGTGGAGGTTTGTGTTGAAATTTCAGTTGTTGAGGTCGACAGATATGATTTATCAGTATCTACACCCGTAGTCTTCTGCTCAGAAATCTGCTTATGTATGTCGCTGACTAAAATGTTCTCTACATCATTAGCAATATCTCTTTCTTCGGATGCCAATACAGATCTTTCTCTGACTTCCAGTGAAGGATCAACAACAAGCCGAGAACTCTTATCGATATCACCTCCTTTAGTACAGACAATACTACTGGATACTACTGAATCATTTGCAAGTGACGAATCATCTGTAACTCTGACTTCGTCATCGGAAAATCTCTCAGTCTCACCGTCGCTTACATCTCCAAACTCATCTACATTTCTTGCAATCTGAACCAATCCTTGACTGTGATCATCACGTGTGATGTTCTGAGGAACTTGACAATCATCTTCACTTTTGTTACCTTTTGACTTTCTAGTCTTAACTTCTTCTTCATCTTCAGACTTAACCACTTCACTGAGATCAGCCACTTCTGAAACAACATCTGGATTGATAATCAAATCAGTCTCTCGTTCATTTGAGTCTTCCACTACAGCAATATCAACATCGATACCTTGCATACGACTATCCAGAGTATTTAAGTTCACTTCATTAGCGTCATTAATATTATCCTCGCTGCTGACAATTTCATTGACAATTTCAATATCATCAATGACATTGACATTATAATCATCTCTGTCTTCACTAAAGAAATAATCCTGGTGTCTGGCATCGTCTTCATCAATATCATGTTCTTCTGTAGCAACACAAAATTCATCATTTTGCTTTGAATCGCCTTCACCTTCTGAAGCAATGCTGCATTTATGTTGTAGCTGATCATCCTCTTCACTCGGTTTATTTACAGAATTTTTGGAATCTTCTGCATTGTGGATAGTAGTTGACGTTGCAGATTCACGTTCAACTGAATCATTTCTTTCATCAGAGGCGTCAACAAATTCATCAATTGTCCGAATGTGACTATCAACAGCATGTTCAGTTTTGTCATCATTCGCATCTGTACATGCGTCTTTATTTCTTTGAATCAACTCATCAGAAGCAATATCAATATCAGCTGAAGACCATCTTATATCAGCTGAAGATTCCTGAACCCTTGATTCTTCACCAGTCGAGTCGTCAATTTTAATTATATCGTTGTTGGAATCGTCAAAGTTTTCCAAATCGTTTGTATGAGACTCAGTTGAACCTGCTGAATCTGTTTCCGATTCTTTGCCATGAACTTCATCCACGGAGTTATTCTTAACGTCATAGCTTATCAGACCGAGCTCTTCATTCTTATGCGAACTACTTGCATCATCTTGTTTACGAGTAACATCAGAAACATTTGCATCACCAGAATTGTTTGCTTCGTCCACGGCATCTAAAAATTCATCTGCCATCTTTACATTTCTCTCTACAAATAGCTCTGTCTCTCCATCACTGACGTCTTTGTATTCGTCTGTACTGTCTTGAGTGACGATGATAGAAGGAACCATTTTATACTCTGGCTCACTTGTATCACTTTCATTCTTATTGTCTACTATTGACTCCAATTGACTTGCTTCATCAACTGCAGTTGAAATATTTATTCCTAATTCATGGCCATCAGGCAAAGCAGCATGATTTTTATCTGTTGAATCTGTAAACAATTCCTGTAATGACTTGTCAGTGTCACTGACGTCTGTAATGATACTAGGCTTCTTTGAAAGCTCTTCAATGTCACCTGGAGCGTCAGCAAATTCATCTTCCACTTTAACATGACGCTGTGTGGAGAGTTCTAAGTCATCCTTGTTCATTTTCTTACTGCTGTCCCTTCGTTCATCTGAGTCATCCACAGCACTAACATCATCCACAGCGATAGCAGAATTATTATCATATGTCTTACTCTCATCACGAAGCTGGCTTGATTCATTATCTTCCACCGCATCTTTATTACTGCCTGATATATTTGCTTCTGTAATCCTTAACGCTTCACTGTCTGCAATACCAATGTCTATTTCTCTCTCTGAAGAATCATCATTTGGCTGATGTACATATTTCTCAAAAACGACTACGATGCTTTGATATTGATCTGTAGGACCCTCCATGCTTTCAGTCACGTTAGAATCATCAACAATTTCTGCTTCCGCCTCTTTTTCCTTCAAACGTTCATCTGCATAATAATCATCCTTGTCGTCAGATGGTTGCTGTTCATGACTGGAAGCGTCATCTTCATAAGGTACTGTTCCAGCAAAGTCACTGTGTTTTTCTTCGTCAATAGCAACCACATTTTCATAAAACCGATCGTCTTCTAAAATATCATGTTGAGCATCAGTGGCATCTGATGCATTAGTTACATTGTCATTTTCATTTGACTTGTTATCAGAGCTATTATCATTTTGATGATCAAGTGTCGAATCTATTTTGGCGACTGAATTCAATGTATCATCAACAGCGTCTGTAAATTCATCTCCGCTATGTTCATCTGTAAGCCGTTCATCTTCTACAAAATGTTCACCAGTAAGCCGTTCATCTTCAACAATGTGCTCATCTATATGTTTATCAATATTGCTTTGATCAAGTCTGTCAGAAAGAATGCCATCATCACCAACTGCTTGACTCTGACCGTGCTTGTTCTCATTTTGTTCATCAGTATTGCTCAAATTGAAAACTTCATTTATTTCAGCTACATAATTATCAGCATTGCCAGCCTCCACTACTACATCTTCACCTTGAATGAGTGATGCAATTATGTCTACTAAATCTGACGAGTTTTCTGCTTGATGTGTTTCATCAGACACTGTCAGATCTTTTTCATCTGGTGACACTCCTGATTGATTGTCTGGCGGCAAGATATTAAAATCAGCAGCAGCATCTGAAAAATCATCGTCAACTTCTGTAACACTACCTTCCAGTACTTCAAGTTCTTCTTCATTTGCTTCCTGAAGTTTTTCGTCATCTGTTTCATGAGGTTTTTCATCAGCTGCATCCAGAAACTTGTCTCCGCTGCTGTTAATGTTGTCGTCACTAGAAACTGTATTGTCTGTAATAGTTTTATGGAAATCTTCATCATAAATATTTTCAATATGATCAGATTCCTTGACATGACTTTCTTCAACAACAAGCTCTTCTTGTGACAAATCATCTTTATTTTCATCTGAATATTTAACATCTGACTGAATCATTACCTCTTCATCTTCATGCTCTTTTAAACCTGCTATCAAATCAAAAGCATTTGGAATTTCATCTAAATTTTTCTGATTAACATCTGAAAACCCTTCATTTTCACTATCAATGGTATCTTTATTATCGTCTGAGTTTTTAACCATTTGTTCACTCAGTGAATCATCAGCAACATCTGATAGAAACATTTCAGTTGAAGACACATGATTAGAATTGCTGAAATCGTCAGCTGGTGCTGAAGGCTGCATAATTTGTTGGTCATCAGCCTGGGAATCAACTCCACTAAGATCTGCAGACTGCATGCTGTCATCAACATCAGTACACATCTCTATGTCAACTTGTTGTTCCATTTGATCATTCACAGAATCAGCTTCAGTATATTCATATGTTGAATCCCTATTATATTTCTCATCATCCAGAATCTGATCTACAGCATCGCTGGCTTCCACACCATCATACTTGTTAGAAAGTGAAACTAGTATTAGTTCACCTCCATTGTTTTCTTCCAACTCATCAGATTTAAGTGAATCATTATCACCAATCAATACAGTATTGTCAACATTCAGGTCGTCTCCAACTTCAACAGTTAAAACATTGATTTCGCTCTTCTGCATCTGATTGGTGGTTAATTCTACTGATACATTTGTTTGTTCATCTTGGGCTGGAATAAAAATACCTTTGCTGATATCTGACTCGTTTATTTCATAGTTGTCTGCATTTTCAAAGATTTCAGAATCACTATCAGACGCTGCTTCAATTTTAAAATAGTTGACTTCACTTTCTGTCAACATAGGAAGTTTTTCATCGTGTTCAGTTGAAAAGTATTCGATAATCTTTGCAGAATCGTCAGTAATAACAGCCAAACCAGTATCTGTAGCGGTGGCCTCACTATCAAACATTTCTAAAGTTGACTGATCATCCTTAATAGGTAATTCTGATTGATCAGTTAAACTATCCAGAGCTGAATCAACAGATTTATTCTTTTCATTGTCAGTTAGTTGTGAGAAGTTATCGCTACTTGAATCAGGTGAAAACACTGGAACTGCAGAGTCTCTAAAATCATCAAAATGTATCATCTCTTCAGTTAAATCATCCATATTTTCTTCTAATGTTTCAATCACGCCCTCTGTACTGTGTTCTGCATCATGAAATTCTTCAGCATCCTCAGAAACTTGTTTAACAACGGCTTCATCTAGAGTTACAATATTTACATTTTCTATTTCATATTCAGTTTTTGTTTCGCCCGTGACTGTATCAGGTTTTGTTACCTGCATGGCCTTGTCATCTGTGTGACAAGAAATTTCAGGATCATCCATAATCTCATCAACAGCAGAGTCTTCAGTAACTATGTATTCGTTTCCATCCAACATTTCGCCAGTTTCTATTTCATCTTCTTCCTGAATTGAAGGCGAAACGGTGAAATCACTTTCTTCATGTGCGTGATCACTGTCTTTCAGATTGTCATCCACTGTGTAATCAACTGTTTCCCAGCTCACTTCAGTATCGCCTTGTATTGTGTGCAGATTTGGATCTTCATTGTTATCATCAACAACCAACATCGTAGACTTGTCATCACTGTCCGTGTTCACGCAAGAATCTACATCGCCATCCTCAGATGTTTTATCTTGTAATGTATGAGCATCTTTAAAATCTTCTGCTTCAGAGCCACCAGTACTCGCAGTCCATTCTTCTAATGCATCCATATCAGTAACAACAACAACGGGTACAGGTTTCCTTTCACTTTCAATCAGCTCTTCAGTGGTACTACTTGACTGACAGGGTTCATTATGATCTTCTGCATTTTCATCGTTAATCTCTTTGATGTCCACATCGCGCGTACTCCTGTGATCGGTGAACGTCTCCAGAAATCTGTCCTCCTCATCGTCACTTTCATAACGAGGGACGTAATCAAAAGACATGCCATCCTCTGAACTGTTCTCAGATGTATCGGTATGTCTATAAGTAAAATCATCAACCTCATCATTGACTTGACTCTTAACAACTGACTGTGTAATTTCAATGGTTTTATCAAACAAACCGGGCAATTCAGCTGATTTCTTATCAGTAATAGTTAGTAGAGTATCTTCCTCATCAGTAATGTGTAGTTCAGTTGATTTATCGTAAGCAATGGGTAATTCAACAACTACATCGTATACATTGGGTGGTGTTTCGTTATCAGTGTTGGGTAGATAAATAGTTTCCTTACCAATAACGGCAAGATCAGTCATTTTCTTATCAGTACTGGGTAGTTTAGTTGTTTCACTCTCAGAACTGAAAAGTTCAGTCGATTCCTTATCAGTACTGGGTAGTTCAGTTGTTTCATTCTCAGCACTAGATAGTTCAGTCATTTCCATTTCAGAACTAGGTTGTTCCTCAATTTCTTTATCAATACTTGGTTGCCCTTTATTATTATCGAATGTACATGGTAGTTCAGTAACGTTCTCATCACTACCTGGTAGTACAATTGTTTCACTATCAGGATTAGCTAGTTCAGCAGCTTCATCATATGCAATGGATACGTCAGAAAGCTTCTTATCAGTACTGCATGTTTCAGTTATTTCCGTTCAGTTGCATCAGTACTCGTTAGCGTACTCCCTTCATCAAAAGTACCAGGTAGTTCTGTGATTCCCTTATTAGTACTCGTTACTTGAGTTTTATTACTGTTAGTGCTGGATGGTTCAGTACCTCTGATATCACTATAGGGTATTTCAACGGCTTCATCATGCATACTTGGTTGTTCATTGACTTTCTTGTCAGTACTTGGTGACTCCAATATTTCATTATCAATATTGGTTAGCTGACTGACGTGATCAGACGCACTTGGTACACCAACTGAATCGTTGTTAGTAATGGTTAGTTCAGCCGATCCCTTACCATTACCAGATAGTTCAATGCTTTCATCACAGGTACTTGGCCGTTCGCCAATTACATTTTCAGTACTGGATATTTCAATATAGTTTTCAGATATTTCACTTCTTTTACGATCGGCACTACGTCCTTCAATCACTTGCTTATCAGTGATAGTTAGTACAGTCTCTTCCGTATCAGTAATGTGTTGTTCAGTTGATTCATCATGAGCAATGGGTAGTTCAACAACTACATCGTACACACTGGGTAGTGTTTCATTATCAGTGTTTGGTAGATATCTTGTTTCCTTATCAATAACGGCAAGATCTGTCGCTTCCTTATCAGTACTGGGTAGTTCAGTAGCTTCACTCTCAGGCCTGAAAAGTTCAGTCCATTCCTTCTCAGGATTAGGTGGTCCAGTTGTTTCGTTATCCTCACTCGGTAGTTCAATTTCTTTGTCATAAGCACCAGGCTTTTCTATCAATTCATTATCATCACTTGTTTGTTGAATTGTTTCCTTGTCAGCACTGAATATTTCAATTGCTTTAAAATCATTGCTGGATAGTTCAATAGCTTCATCATGCATACTGGGTAGCTCAATTGATTCC